>ENA-OZKZ01000727-OZKZ01000727.1-human-gut-metagenome-genome-assembly--contig:-NODE-727-length-15664-cov-4.258761_pt1 | contig 15664 bp, 16 predicted proteins | sample MGYA00244828_ERZ653768 | MGnify/ENA primary metagenome ERZ653768 (study PRJEB26926, sample SAMN06165273) | human gut metagenome | biome: ENVO:00009003; feature: ENVO:2100002; material: ENVO:00002003...
TATAAGAGACAGGTGAGGGCATCGTGAACTGGCACAGCAGCAACCCGCAGCGCAAGGATTACAGCGAGGAGTACCAGACCCTCTATCACGAGCATATGGCGCAGGTCTTTGAGGACCGCCCCTGGGTTTGGGCCACCCATGTCTGGAATATGTTCGACTTCGGCTGCGCAGCCCGTAACGAGGGCGGCGTCGGCGGCCGCATCCACGGCGAAACGGTGCTCTTCGGCACGGCGGGCTTTATGAGAAAGCGCGGTGTGAACCTGCCGCGAAACCTTGGCCTCAAGACCGGCGTGTTCCTCTCGGTCGACGGCACGCTCACCGCGGTGTTCGCCGTGAAGTACATGCCCGCGGAAAATGTCGACTGGGCGCTCCACGCCCTGCACCACAGCCGCATCACCCCCGTGCTCGCCGTGCGCGACGGCAACATCACCCCCGCGCTCTTAAAGCGCAAGTTCGGCACCGACGCGCGCGCGGTCTACCCCAAACTCTCGACGCGCCTGGCGCTCTCCGAGCGCGGCGGCGGGCGGCCGTATGCGCTGCTCATGCGCGAGGGACTCATGCCGTATGCCGAGGTCGTGCTCGGCAGCAAGAGATTGTGCGCGTCCGCAAGGCGCTGCACGGTGCTTGCATTTTTAGCCGCCACGGCCTCGACGCTCCTTGCATTTTATTTAACTTTTGTCGGCGCATACAGCGTGCTCACGCCGTTTTCTCTGCTCATTTACGTACTTTTGTGGTCGCTCAGCGCGCTGGTCGACGCCCTGCTCAGCGACCGTTATTGACACTTCGAACGAAGAAAACGAAAATTTGCGGAAAAATATGGTTGTAATGGCGAGAAAAACATGATATCATTTCTGTATTGAGTATTATCCCACCTTATGGCGCGAGCCGATCTGGGATTTACGATTTTCGGAAGGAGACTGACCCATTATGAGTGCAAAAGACATCCGCAATATCGTGCTGCTTGGCCACAGCGGCAGCGGCAAGACCACCCTCGCTGAGAGCATGCTGTATCTCACCGGCGGCACGGACCGTCTGGGCAGAATTGCCGACGGCAATACCGTTTGTGACTACGATCCCGAAGAGATCCGCCGCCAGATCTCCATTTCTCTGGCCGTGGCTCCCGTGGAATATGACAGCTGCAAGATCAACGTGCTCGACGTGCCCGGCGGCTTCGACTTCGCCGGTGAGGTCGCGGAGGCCGTTCAGGCTGCCGACGCTGCCGTCATCGTCTGCTCGGCCAAGGCCGGCATGAGCGTCGGCGCGGAAAAGGCGTGGAAATATTGCGAGAAGAACTCTCTCCCCCGTCTGCTCTACATCTCCAAGACCGACGAGGAGAACTCCGACTACAACGCCGCGTTCAACACGCTGCGCGAGCGCTTCGGCAAGAACATCGCCCCCGTCGTCGCCCCCATCTGGGACGAGAGCAAGAAGGTCATCGGCATCATCGACGTGCTGCATAAACGCGCATTCGAGTTCGGCCCCGGCGGCGGCCGCGTCGAGATCGAAGTGCCTGAGAACAAAAAGCCCGTGCTCGATGAGCTCTACGACGCGCTCAAGGAGTCCGTCGCCGAGACGAGCGAGGAATTTATGGAAAAGTTCTTCGCCGGTGAAGACTTCACCTATGCCGAGATGATCCATGGCCTGCGCCAGGGCGTCAAGGACCTGTCCCTCTTCCCTGTCGTGTGCGGCTCCGCCATTCAGGGCATGGGCACGCGCATCCTGATGGATACCATCGTCGAGCTTCTTCCCCAGCCGCAGGACGCCCGCGCCCTGATGGCCGAGAATGAGGACGGCGAGTCCTCCGAATTCGTCGTCGCGCCCGGCGCACTGCCGACCGCGTTCGTCTTCAAGACCATTTCCGACCAGTTCGGCAAGTACTCCTTCATCAAGGTGCTGTCCGGCAAGGTCGTGTCCGATCTGTCTCTGCGCAATATGCGCACAAGCAGCACCGACAAGCTCGGCCGTATGTACACCATGTGCGGCAAGAAGAGCACCGAGGTCAAGGAAGCCTGCTGCGGCGACATCGTGGCCATCGGCAAGATGGAGTGGAAGACCGGCGACACCGTCTGCGACCCGAAAAATGAGGTCGAGCTGCCCGCCATCAAGCTGGCTGAGCCCTGCTACTCCATGGCCATCAGCCCCAAGACCAAGGGGCAGGACGATAAGGTCGCGTCCGGCCTCGCCCGCCTGAACGAGGAGGACATCTCCTTCACGCTCGTCAACAACGCCGAGACCCACCAGATGGTCATCTCCGGCGCGGGCGACATTCAGGTCGACGTGCTGTGCGCCAAGCTCAAGAGCCGCTTCGGCGTCGAGACCGAGCTAAAGCCCGCTCGCGTTGCATACCGCGAGAAGATCAAGGGCAAGGTTGAGGCTCACGGCCGTCACAAGAAGCAGTCCGGCGGTTCCGGTCAGTTCGGTGACGTTTGGATCCGCTTCGAGCCGCAGGATGAGCAGGACGACATGATATTCGCAGAGGAGGTCTTCGGCGGCTCTGTCCCCAAGAACTTCTTCCCCTCCGTTGAGAAGGGTCTGCGCAATGCAGTTCAGAAGGGCGTTCTCGCCGGTTACCCGCTGGTCGGCCTGAAGGCGACTCTGTACGACGGCTCCTATCACCCCGTCGACTCGAACGATATGGCCTTCCAGACCGCCGCACGTCTTGCATATCAGGACGGCATCCCCAAGGCAAAGCCCACCATTCTTGAACCCATCGGTCTTCTGCAGGTCACCATCCCCGATGCAAACCTCGGCGATATCATGTCCGATATCTCCTCCAAGCGCCGCGGTACCGTTCTCGGTATGAACGCAGAAGACGGTATGCAGACCGTTGAGGCCGAGGTTCCCATGGCGGAGATGAGCTCCTACACCATCGACCTGCGCTCCATGACTCAGGGCCGCGGTTCTTTCACCTGCAAGTTCATTCGCTACGAGGAAGCTCCCGGCAATGTTCAGCAGAAGGTAATTGAAGAGGCTAAGGCGCTGGCCGAGGCCGAGTAATATAAAATCAGAACGGCGGGCTTTGGCGCCCGCCGTTTTTCAGGTAACGATATGAAATTTAATATCCCCGAAATAAAAATACCGAAGCTGCGCCGCAAGGAGAACGAGCCGGAGCCGGCATTCGACGAAGAGTATTCTTTCCCCGGCGGTGAAGACGCTGAGGACGTTCTCGACGAGCTTAAGGAGACCGATGTTCCCTCGGATGAGCCCGAGCCGCAGCCGCGGGAAAAGCCCAAAGGCTACGGCATGGTCATATCCGAGGATCAGCTCCGCATGGTCTGGGCCGGTGAGATAGGCTTTTCGCTGCTGATAGTTTTAGCCTCGGTACTGATAGCAATTGCAAGTTAAAAGCTCAGGTCAAACGACCTGAGCTTTTCGTTTATCTTACTATTCCCTTTATAAATGCAGGTTTTTCTACCGGGTCGGGAACGACTGTGTAGCAGGCGTTCAGCATTTCGGCGGCCCTCCTCGCTGCCTCAAGGCTCTGCGCATGGATTGTGCCGAGACTCTCCCCGGCCTCAACCTTGTCGGCAACCTTCTTTTTTAGGATAATACCGACGGAAAGATCTATGACGCTCTCCTTGGTAGCTCTTCCGCCGCCGAGGTGCATGGAGACAAGGCCGACCTCATCGGCGCAGATATGCTTTACATAGCCCGTGCGGTCGCACACCGCTTCAAATTGAACGGGTGCCTGCGGCAGCAGCGAGGTATCGAAAACCGCTCGTCTGTCGCCCTCCTGCCCCTCGACGAGCTCCGCGAGCTTTTCCAGCGCCGAGCCGTCCTCTATGCCCTTTTCAAGCATTTTGCGCGCCGTAGCGTCGTTTTCTGCAATGCCGGCCTCGGTGAGTATGCACGCACCCAGTGTCAGGCACAGCTCGAGCAGCTCGCCCTGCTTTTCGCCGTGCAGGACCTGAATGGCCTCCTTGACCTCGAGTGCATTGCCTATCGCATTTCCGAGGGGCTCGTCCATATCCGTTATGACGGCAACGGTCTTTTTTCCCGCAAGCTTTCCGACGGCGGTGAGGTTTTCCGCAAGCTCCTGCGCATCCTCCGCCGTTTTCATGAACGAGCCGCTGCCGGACTTAACGTCAAGGACTATTACATCCGCTCCGGCGGCAAGCTTTTTGCTCATGATGGAGCTCACGATGAGCGGTATGCTCGGCACGGTGCCGGTAACGTCGCGCAAGGCGTACATCTTCTTGTCCGCCGGGTCGAGATCGGCCGTCTGTCCCGCGATGGCGATACCGAATTTATTGACATTTTCAATGAACTTTTCCTCGGAAATACCCGTGTTGAAGCCCGGGAAGCTTTCAAGCTTGTCTATCGTACCGCCCGTGTGACCGAGGCCGCGACCGGACATCTTTGCAATCTTAACGCCCTGCGCGGCTACCATCGGGCAGAGTATGAGCGAGGTCTTATCGCCGACGCCGCCTGTCGAGTGCTTATCTGCCTTGACGCCATTTATGGCGCTCAGGTCCAGCGTCTCGCCGGAATCGCGCATCGCCATGGTAAGCTCAAGCGTCTCCTCCCTGTCCATGCCGCGCAGCAGTATAGCCATAAGGAGCGCCGACATCTGATAGTCGGGTATCTCGCCTCGCGTGTAGCCGTCCACGACGAATTTTATCTCCTCGGCGCTGAGCTTTTCGCCCTCGCGCTTTTTAACGATAACATCAGTCATCAGCATAGCCGATACCTCCATTGCTTTATCTGTTATGTTTGTATCTTAGCACAAGCGGCGAAAAATTTCCACAGATATCACAGTTTTCTTTCAAATATCAAAAATGTTCTCCCGTCTATGCGCCGCAGCCTATCCGAAACGCGGCCGAGCAAAGCTTCGTCGGCCGGTATTGCGATAAGTCCGTCTGCTATAAGGCAGCCCATTTTGCCGCGCCGCCACAGAGTGTCGCTCACGCCGCTTTCCCGTATCGGCCTGTCGGCGGCGTATTCGATATTCTCCGGCAGCTTTTTTATATCCGCACGGGAAAAGCGGCGGGTTATAGTGAGCCCCGTACCGTTTGGCTGCATTGTTCCCAAAAGTGCGCTTTTCCCGCCGCCGTAAAGATAAAGGCGAACCGGCTTTCCGGGCTTTGCGCCGCACTGCGCCGTAAAGACGCTCATAAGCCCGTCCTGATTGATGTTAAGTTCTCCGCAGCTTTTTCCGTCTATGTAAACAGGCAGGCTCCGCATATCCATGTCCTCCTTAAAATTGCTCCCCGAGCATGGCTCGAGGAGCTTTTTCATAATCCGAAGCTCACGGCAATGGCATTGTCGACCTTTGTCATGGTGTTATCATCAAGCTTTCCCATGCGCTCGCGCAGGCGCGACTTGTCGATGGTGCGTATCTGTTCAAGAAGTATAACGCTGTCGCGTGAAAGCCCCACGCTCTGGGCATTGAGCTCGATATGAGTCGGAAGCCTGGCCTTGCCGGTCTGACTTGTTATGGCAGCGGCAATAACAGTCGGGCTGTGCTTATTGCCGGTGTCGTTCTGGACGATGAGCACGGGGCGCATTCCGCCCTGCTCCGAGCCCACAACGGGACTGAGATCAGCGTAAAAGATATCTCCACGTTTGACTATACTCAATTTAATTCACACTCCGAATAATAGTCGCCCGCTACATCTTATGTAGTGTGCTGACTATATTCTCCCACCATGGTGTGAATTTTATACCGGGGTTATTAGCTTACAGTCCAGTCGGATATCTCGACGCTCACGACGGTTTTTTCCTTATAGCTTATCTCGGCGCTGCACGGCGTGAGGCTTGAGTCTATCCACAGCGTTACGACGTAATCGTCAGCCGGTATGATGCGTGCGGCTATCATATCGCCCTCGACCCAGCTTATCTCCAAATGCCCGTCGCGCATTGCGCAGACAATAAGCGGCAGCGCGGACACGGGGCTAAGCTCTGCGTCGTCAAGCGTTCCGATATCCAGCATCGCACCGTCATATTCAAGGCTGAGGCTTTCTCCAGAAAGCTTTGCTTTGATGCCGGATAAAAGCTCAGGCTCAACGACCGAAACGGACGCTGTGTCCTTTGTCTGCTCGTAGGCGAGGGTGAACTCGGCCGTCTTATCGTCATACTGTGCCGATACGTGAGCCGAAAACGATATGTTCTCCGTCGACGAAACGATTTTCACAAACTCGGCAAACTGCGCCTTTCCGTCGTCAGCACAGCCACACAGCAGGATAAGGCACAGTATAAACGGCAATACTCTTTTCATATTTTACCTCCGAAGGTATACTCATTCTATTCTATTAGCCGTTTCGGACGAATATTATTCAAATTTGCTCTTGACATTTATTTAAATGTGGGCTTTAATACTATAGTAATACAGATATTGCTTCGATCGGGAAGATAATATCGCGGCGTCACTCAGAGAACGGCGGTCGTCGGCTGCAAGCCGCCCGTGACGCGGATATTCAGTTCGCCCGTGAGCTCCGGCCAATCCCCGGCGGCGGTTCCGTTAAAGCCATTTGAGTGCGATAAACATCGAATAAGGGTGGTACCGCGGAAGACAGGTCTTTCGTCCCAGTGCGGACGTAAGGCTGTTTTTTTGTTTATTTTTGATCTGAATATAAGGAGAGATACAATGAAAGCATTGATGAATCAGCTCAGGGAAAGCGCCGTCAAGGCCATTCTCAACGCTGACAGTCCCGAAAATCTTGAAGCGCTGAGGGTTAAATATCTCGGCAAGAAGGGTGAACTGACCGCAATACTAAAGCAGATGGGCAGGCTCTCGGCAGACGAGCGCCCCGTCATGGGTCAGCTTGCAAACCAGATACGCGCCGAGCTCGAAGATGCCATAGACGATACGCGCAAAAAGCTCGAGGCCGCCGCTCTGAAGGCCCGTCTTGAGCTTGAAACGGTCGACGTTACCGTCCCCGGCGAGGAGATCCGCCTGGGCCATAAGCACCCGATGTACAAGGCGCTCGACGAGATAAAGGACATTTTCGTCGGTATGGGCTTTACTGTTCTTGACGGTCCGGAGATCGAGCTTGCGACATATAACTTTGATAAGCTCAACGCCGGGGAGGGGCATCCCTCCCGCGACTGGTCGGATACGTTTTATTTTGACACCGACAGCCGTGTCATGCTCCGCTCGCAGACAAGCCCCATGCAGGTTCGCGCAATGGAGACCATGAAGCTGCCCATCCGCATCATCGCTCCCGGCAGAGTTTACCGTAAGGACGAGGTCGATGCGACGCACTCTCCGATGTTCCATCAGATCGAGGGCATGGTCATAGACCAAAACGTCACCATGGCAGACCTCAAGGGCACCCTTAATCTTGTCATGCAGGAGCTCTTCGGAGAGGGAACCGTCACAAGATTCAGACCGCACCACTTCCCCTTCACCGAGCCGAGCTGCGAGATGGACGTTCAGTGCCACAAGTGCGGCGGCAGGGGCTGCCCCACCTGCAAGGGCGAGGGCTGGATTGAAGTTCTCGGCGCAGGCATGATCCACCCGAAGGTGCTCGAGATGAGCGGAATCGACAGCGAGGAGTACACCGGCTGGGCCTTCGGCATGGGGCTTGAGCGCCTGGCTATGCGCAGATTCAAGATTTCCGATCTGCGTCTGATATTCGAAAACGACGTCCGCTTCCTGGAACAGTTCTGATGGGAGGAGAAATGATATGAATTTAAGCAGAAAATGGCTCACCGAGTTTGTTGACGGCGTTTCCGTCAGCGATATTGACGACCATGAGTTTTCCGAGGCTATGACCCTGTCCGGCTCGAAGGTCGAGACATATGAGGATATGGGCGCGCAGATCAAAAACGTCCTCGTCGGCAAGATCCTCTCCATGGAAAAGCACCCCGATTCCGACCATATGTGGGTCTGCCAAATAGATGTCGGTCAGGTCGAGCCCGTTCAGATAGTCACCGGCGCGTGGAACATCCATGCCGGCGACCTCATCCCTGTCGCACTGCACAATTCAATGCTGCCCGGCGGAAAGAAAATAACCAAGGGCAAGCTAAGAGGCGTGCTGTCAAACGGTATGCTGTGCTCTCTCAAGGAGCTGGAGCTCGACGAGCGCGACTTCCCCTACGGTGTCATCACCGCCGCCGCGCTTTTAAATGACTATCATCCGCTGGATAAGGATAAGCCCTCGATCCCTTCCGATATTGCGGCGGGTGACAAGGTGTTCGGACCTGTTATAGCCGCTTCTGTCACCGCCGTTGAAAACGCGGGCGTTAATCTGTGGAAGTGCGAGCTGGATACCGGCAGCTCATGCGCTGCTGTCACAACCGGCTGTCAAAACATCCACGTCGGCGACATGGTAGCGTACAATACTAAAGCCGAGAGTATCTGCACTCTCGCTGATCTGCACGCTCAGCAGGCGGAATTCCCCCACTGCATACCCGACGGCATATTTGTCCTTCACGAGGACGGCGTAAAGCCCGGCGACGATATAAAGCCCGTTATAGGCGCAGACGATCATGTCATCGAGTTTGAGATAACGCCTAACCGTCCCGACTGTCTGTCGGTCATCGGTCTTGCGCGTGAGGCGGCGGCGACCTTCGGCAAGGAGCTCAAAACCCATACCCCCGTCGTCAAGGGCAGTGCGGACGGCGTTCTTACCGAGCTTCTGTCGGTCGAGACCCCGGCAGCCGACCTCTGCCCGAGATATACCGCACGCATGGTGCGCAACGTAAAGATCGCGCCCTCTCCGAAGTGGATGCGCGAGAGGCTGCGCGCAATGGGCGTAAGACCGATAAACAACATCGTCGATATCACAAACTATGTCATGATGGAGTACGGCCAGCCGATGCATGCGTTTGACTATCGCTACGTCAAGGGCGGCAGGATCATAGTTCGCCGTGCAAATGAGGGCGAGGAGCTCACGACGCTCGACGGCAATGTCAGAAAGCTCAACCCCAACATCCTCGTAATCGCCGATGATACCCGCGCCGTCGGTCTTGCCGGCATCATGGGCGGCGAGAACAGCGAGATCGTTGACGATACGGTGGATGTTGTGTTTGAGTCTGCGAACTTCGACGGCACCTGCATCCGCAAGGGTGCTCTGTCGCTGGGTATGCGCACCGAGGCTTCGGCGAAGTTTGAAAAGGGGCTTGACCCGATGAACACCCTCCCGGCAGTTGACAGAGCCTGTGAGCTGGTCGAGCTGCTCGGCGCGGGTGAGGTCGTTGACGGCGTTATAGATATCGTAAATTCCGTTCCCGAGCAGACGGTGCTTGCACTGCGCCCGGATAAGATAAACGCGCTTTTGGGAACCGACGTTTCCGTCGAGACGATGAAGGATATCCTGCGCAGCCTGCAATTCGGCGTTGACGGGGAGACTATAAGCGTTCCCTCATGGAGAAGCGACGTCGGCCACTACTCCGATCTTGCCGAGGAGGTCGCACGCTTCTACGGCTACAACAACATTCCCTGTACCCTGGTCTCCGGTGAGAGCACCCTCGGCGGCTACTCGGACGAGCAGCTTCTTGAGCAGCGCCTCGGCGCACTGTGCCGTGCTGCGGGCTATGACGAGATAATCACCTACTCTTTCATCTCCCCCGCCTATTACGACAAGATCCGCATGCCGGCAGACTCCCCCGAGCGCGCAAGCTTTAAGATCCTCAACCCTTTGGGCGAGGACACCTCCATCATGCGCACGACCACGCTGCCGTCCATGCTTGAGATACTCACCCGAAACTACAACTTCCGCAACAAGGAGGTAAGGCTCTACGAGCTCGGAAGGACCTACCACCTCGGCGGCAAGGACGGGCTTGCCGTTGAGAAGAAGTATCTCACCCTCGGAGCCTACGGCGCGAAGATCGATTTCTTCACCGTCAAGGGGCTCATCGAGGCCGTTATGAAGGATCTTCGGGCAGAGAATGTTCGCTTTGAGGCCTGCACCGATAATCCCTCGTATCACCCCGGCCGCTGCGCGGCAGTTTGGGCGGGCGATGCTTGCGTCGGTGTGTTCGGTCAGATCCATCCGCTGGCCGCAGCAAACTACGGCGTTGACACAGAGCTTTACTGCGCCGAGCTTTCTCTTGAAAAGCTGCTGGATAGCTGCGGTCCCGACCCTGTTTACACTCCGCTGCCCAAATTCCCCGCTGTCACGCGTGATATCGCCGTCGTCTGCAATAAGTCCGTTCCTGTGGCAAGGCTCATCGACTGCATCAAAAAAGCCGGCGGAAAGTATCTCAAGGACTGTACGCTGTTTGATATCTATACGGGCTCGCACATCGCAGACGGCATGAAATCCGTAGCCTTCTCGCTGACGCTCAGAGCCGACGATCAGACCCTGACCGACGAGCACGCTGAGGAGACGATGAAGGCCGTTCTTGAAGCGCTGGAGCGTGATTTCGGCGCATTGATGCGTTAAAAACGTCAAATTTCGAGCTTCGTCTGCAAGATTTCCCGCATATTTGCTTTACAATCGAGAATAAACTGGTTATAATAGCAGCAAGATATTTTTTGACCGAGGAGTGATAATTATGGAAGACATCACAAGAAAATTCGCTGTCGTTGACAGCAAGACCGAAATGCGCGAGATCCTGTCGTCCGTATACAATTCGCTTAAGGTTAAAGGCTATGATCCTATTAACCAGCTTGTCGGGTACATTCTTTCCGAGGATCCGACATACATCACAAATTACAACAATGCAAGAAGCCTTATATGCAGGATCGACAGAGACGAGCTCTTACATGAGCTGCTGACGGATTATCTCGGCGGCGAATGATGTCTCAAAACGAAAAAGCCGGCGGAATATTCCACCGGCTTTTTCATTTTGTTGCCTTTACGTTACAGCCTTGTGCTTTGAATATAAAGCATTCGCCTCTTATGTTGCTGCATTATCGTGCTGTTTTTTATACGAATTCATAGCTTTGCGAGTATTTTTGGACTATATTGGTCAAATAACTGTTTTTGGCTTTTATTGCCTTGATTTTCGGGTTTTCCGCAGTTATAATGTAAAAGCTTTTTATGCGTGCGCAAAGCGGCACACAACACTTTAGGAGGAATAATCATGGCAAAAGCTCTTAACGAGGAATGGTTCGAGAAACTGCGCGCAGACGTTCTGCCCAAGTTCTCTGAGAAGAAACCCGGAAAGCTCAACACCTATACTTACACCGAGGTATGGACCGACAATCCCGACGGCAGTACTTTCTGGTTCTATGTTGACGTTCAGGATAATGTCTGTGTCGATTACAAGTTCGGCTACGGCGAGGACACCGCTCCCGATGCAAGCTTCACCGTCATAGGGCCTTACGAGAACTTCGCAAAGGTCATCACCGGCGAATGGGATTCCAAGACCCCTCTCGTCAAGGGCAAGTTCAAGCTCAAAGGTAACCTGCTGGCTGCAGTAGCTCACCTTGGCGTATATCAGAGCCTCATTGACTCCAAGAAGGCAGTCAACTGGGACTACGGCGTCTGATAGTAAAATAAGAAAGCTCCGACCAACCGGTCGGAGCTTTCTTATTTAGCCTTTATCGCGGCTTCTATCGCCGCTGCCTTGTCGGCCGGAACAAGACCCTTGCTTGTGATCAGATCGAATATCTCGCCGCAGGTTTTTTTATAGAACAGCTTGACGGGATACTTCAGCAGATTTGGGGCATACTGCTCACACAATTCCCTACCGCCGTTGACCTCAAAGAAATCCTTAACTGTCATGCTCTTAAAATCCATAGTCTTCCTCCTTGATCACATTGCTTTTAAAAAAGCCCTGCCTGATGGGCAGGACTTTATCGAATCTTTAATTATTTGTCGCCGTACAGCTCATTGAACTTTGCAATGAGTGCGTCGGCCGCTGCCTGATCGCAGTAGCCCTTGCTGAGAACATAGCCAACAACATCCTTCGCCTGCTTCTTGTGGAAAGGAACATATGCAATGCTGGGCATCTTTCCGATGACGGGAATGAACTCCTTGAAGAGCGCTTTTCCGTTATAGTCTTCCAAAAACTGCTTGCCGGTTACTTCATCAAATTTAGGCATGATAATTCTCCTTTAATTAATTATACGCGGGCCTTCCCTGTGTCCGCCTTGTTGGTATGACTATGTTACAACATTTATGACTTATTTGTCAATACCGTGACGCTATCTATGAGCAAATTCGACATTTTGAACAAATTGGAGCTTAAATTTTCTCAACTATTTTTTTGCATGGAAGTCGCCCTCTGTTCCGCTAATGAGCCTTTTGATATTGACACGGTGCATAAAAACGACAAGCAGAGCGGAAAAAATGCACATATAAAGCATTGGTTTTTCAGCATTTGTAAGAGCCGCTGCGCACGGCAGCGAAACTGCGGCACACATCGAGCCCAGCGATACCTTGCGCGTGGACAGACTCACGGCAAAAAACACCGCCATGATAATGGCAAATTCCCAGAGCCCCGTCATCAGCCCCAAGGCCGCACCGACTGATACGCCCTTTCCGCCGCTAAAGGAGAAATACACCGGAAAGCAGTGACCGAATATACAGGCAGCTCCGGCAAGTGCCTCACCGACAGTGCCGCCGAGGTATGAGCCTATGAGCATGGCGGCTACCGCTTTTACGGCGTCCAGGGCGAAGGTCGCGAGCCCGGCCTTCATTCCGTAAACTCGCGCCATATTCGTTGCCCCTGCATTGCCGCTGCCTTTTTTGCGCACATCTGCGCCATACACGCGCTTTGACAGTGGAATTGACGCGCAAAACGAGCCCAACAGATAGGCAATCAATACAATGATAATATATTTCATAGCAGGCTCTCCTATGATTCAAAATTTTAAATACATTATATCAATAATTTGAAGTATTTCAATAGTAAAAATGCACAGTACAATACTGTGCATTTTGTCGATATCTTATAACAGGCCGGATATTTTCAATCCGCCCAGGAGCATTTTTATGCCGAAGGCCGTAACAAGGACGGCACTGAGCTTTACCATGTATTTCATGTACCTGCGAGGTATAAGCGAGCCTAGAGAACCGAAAAGCAGCATCAGCGGCACCGTTCCGAGCGCAAATGCAAGCATTACGAGCGCTCCCCTTCCGGCGCTTCCTCCGGACATTGCAAACAGCCACATAGCGTACATGGAGCCGCAAGGCATTATGCCCGTCAGAAGTCCCACAATAAGAGGCCGCGCCGCAAATCGTCGGCAAGCACCGTTGGTCACAGAGCAATATGAGCTTTGCTGCGGCACGATCGATCGCAAGCCGGGCAGCAGCCCCCACATATTTATGCCGATGAGTGCAACGAGTATGCCTATCATCGTGAATGCAATGCTTTTGGTCTGCATCGTGTAGCTTATGGCCATACCGAGAGCACCGAAAACGGCACCGATGACGGTATAGGAGGCAAGCCTGCCCGCGTTGTAGCAGGCGGCGGCTCTCACGGGAGATGCGGCAGCTCCCGTCTGGCCGAGCATTATGCCGCCGCACATGGCGATACAGTGTGTGCCGGTGAGCAGCCCTATAAGAAATATGTAGCCGAGCGGCGCTCCCTCATAGGCCTCAGGGACGACATTGAGCTTCAGATCCATGAGCAGCCACACGAGAAAAGCAGTGAATACAGCGCATATTATGTCAACCAAATATTCGATCCTGCCTTTTTCACCCGTTTCATATCCGGCGTTTTCGATGCTGTGAGAAAGCGTCGGCTCATCGCATATATCGGGGTCGTATGTAACGTAGGCACAGCCTTTAAAATAGCTCGCCTTTGCGCTTACAACTCCGCGAACGGACAGAAGTGCCGTCTCGACGGCATCCGTGCAGGCGCGGCAGATCATGCCTCGTATTTTAATTTCCGTTTCGCAGGTTTTCATTTTTTACCGTCCTTTCCGCCAAAAAGCAGGGCAAACACCGCCGTCATGCCGAGCGCCGCCGCAATGTATGACGCCGTGCGCGGAAGCTCCGCTTGACCGAGCGCGGATATTTTCCCATGCAGCACAGTATCCCTGCCGCTTCGCACAACGCGTAGGTGAACCTCGCCCGCACGGTCGAGCGAGCCGCAGAGCACGGTATCGCCCATGCGCTTTTCGATAAGCTCCTCGCCGCCCGTTATTGCAGACTCATCGACCGTACATTCGCCGAAAACGATCTGCCCGTCGGCGGCTATGCGCTCGCCGGGCAAAACGCTGATAATATCGCCCGTGCGCAGCTCGTCAACACTCTTTTCCGATGCTTCGCCGTTTTGAAAAACATGCACAGTCTTCGGCTGCATATGCGATAGCCTGCGCGCCGAGGCTCCGAGAGCATAAACAGCGCGCCGCTCGGCATAGCGGCATAAAAGCAGCAGCACCGTCGTCGCCGTGAGCAGTAAATAATTCGTTATGTCAACCGCGCACAGGATATACAGCACCGTCAGGATAACTGCCGCAGCGATATCGGGGCTGAGCACCCTTTTCTTTATCGCACGGGCGGATGCGCGGTAAAAATACGCACCGGCCAAAAGCGTAAGCGCGCCGAAAATGAGTCTCGCGGCGGCTGATATATCCCAAAGCTGCGGCAGCGAAAAAAAGATCGCCGCAAAAACGCCGCGCAGAAACGCGCTTTGCTTCACCGCTCCGCCGCCTTCTTCGTCGTGTCTCTCTATCGTCACCTCGGCAGGCATGCCGATAACACAAGCTATATGCTCCTCATCTGCTCCCACAGGCCAAAGCTGAGCTTTTACAGCATCGCTTTTCTCATCGCGCTCAAAGCTTGCAACGCAATCCATCGCATCCAGCGCCGCCTCGGCTGCGGCGAGATCCTCGCATTTTACGAGCGCAGTCTCGGTCGGAACTCCGAAGCCCGCTTTTTTCACACATTTAACAATGCCTGCAAGGTCGGTCTTATCCTCGTCATACCGTATCTCCGCCCTGCCCGAGGCATAGCTCACCTGCACAGCTTCAACGCCAAGGCACTCGGCAAGGGCGCGGTGCACCCTTCCTACGCAGGCGGCGCAGTCGATATCACTTATTTTCAGCTTTACTTCAGCCATGGCACACGACCCGTTTTTATTTACCACTTGGTAAGATTAATATAGCACCTATCACTCTGTTCGTCAAGCTTTTCACCGGATTTCAATAACAGTCAGGGTATCGCCGCGGACACGGAACTTTACCTCGCGGCCGTCATACTCCATGCCGTAAACGCGCTCGGGATCGTCATGATATCTGGGACGCGGATCGTTCTCGAGCACCTCAATAAGGCCCTCGGACAGCGGCGGCGTTACGCCGTCACCAAGCTCGACGCACAGCTTTTTAAACTCTGTCTTATCCGTAAAGCCACCGCTCGCGTCGGGGTGAGAGTCGGCATAGGCGACATACGGCTTAATGTCGAATATCGGCGTTCCGTCCATAAGATCGGCCCCGCGAACGTGCAGCACAGGTCCGCGGTCGTCTGTATACTCTATTCTCTCAAGTACTACGGATGACAGGCCGATAGGGTTCGGTCTGAACGGTGAGCGCGTCGCAAAAACGCCCATGCGTACATTACCGCCGAGGCGCGGCGGGCGAACCGTCGGCGACCATTTATCGCTCACGGACTCGGAAAAGTACCATATCAGCCATATATGCGAAAAGCCCTCGAGACCGCGCACGGCCTCTATCTCGCGGTAGTCCGGCTCGAATATGATCTCACCCTTTACATCCGGCGTAACACCGCTCTGACGCGGAATACCGAATTTTGTTTTAAACGGCGTACTTATTCGTGCCTGTCTCTTATACACATCTCCGAGCCCACGAGACGGAGCTACATCT
>ENA-OZKZ01000747-OZKZ01000747.1-human-gut-metagenome-genome-assembly--contig:-NODE-747-length-15405-cov-4.734072_pt1 | contig 15405 bp, 15 predicted proteins | sample MGYA00244828_ERZ653768 | MGnify/ENA primary metagenome ERZ653768 (study PRJEB26926, sample SAMN06165273) | human gut metagenome | biome: ENVO:00009003; feature: ENVO:2100002; material: ENVO:00002003...
ATGTAGCTCCGTCTCGTGGGCTCGGAGATGTGTATAAGAGACAGGTGGTGGAATGGTAGACACGGCGGACTTAAAATCCTCTGATGCTTGCGTCGTGCCGGTTCGAGTCCGGCCACCGGCACCATCTCGGAGCAAGCGATGCAAGGCTTGCTCCGATTTTTTCTTAAGCATAAGGGGAGTCATTTTTATGGCAAATTTTATTGAGATACGGGATTTTGACGCGCCTGAGCTGGATGTTTACGCACGTCTTACGGAAAACCAGCTGCTTTGCAGGCGCGACCCTGAAAATGCGATGTTCATTGCAGAAAGCCCTATGGTCATCGAGCGTGCGCTGGACGCAGGCTGCGTTCCGCTGTCTTTTTTAATGGAGAAAAAGCACGCCGACGGCAAGGCCGGGGAGCTTCTTTCGCGCTGCCCGGAGGATATAAGCGTTTACACGGCAGAGCTTGAGGTGCTCACTCAGCTTACGGGCTTCCACCTGACTCGCGGAATGCTGTGCGCCATGCTGCGTCCCAAGCTGTGCAGCGTTGAGGAGGTCTGCCGCAATGCAAAACGCATAGCGGTTCTGGAAAATGTGATGAATCCGACTAATATCGGCGCGATCTTCCGCTCGGCTGCGGCGCTGGGCATGGACGCGGTGCTTCTGACTGCCGAGGGCAGCGATCCATTGTATCGCCGCGCAGTGAGAGTCAGCATGGGCACGGTGTTTCAGGTGCCGTGGACGTATCTCGGTGAGAATTGGCTGCAGGAGCTTTCCTCTCTTGGCTTTAAAACTGCGGCAATGGCTCTGACGGACAGATCGCTGCCGATATACGATCCCGCCCCGGCAGGAGAAGAAAAGCTCGCCGTAGTCCTCGGGACGGAGGGCGACGGGCTTGCAGCCGAGACTGTTGCAGGCTGCGACTACACGCTGCGCATCCCGATGTCGCACGGTGTGGACTCATTAAACGTCGCCGCGGCGAGCGCCGTCGCGTTTTATCAGCTCGGAGTTATGCATAAGCTATAAGCTGACGGGAGCCGAACGCCTGCCAAAAAATCCGACCCTGCCATTTTTTCAGCAAGGTCGGAAATCTATGGGTTTAAAACTTTGCATAAGTCTTCAGTCTTATGCCACGGCGTTTGTAAGCCTGTTTACAAACAGGGTAAAGCCGATTGCAAAAGCGATGGCGACTACGCCGAAAACCGCTTCGCTCGCGGTGAATGCTGCCATGCAGTAGCTTGAGACAACTGCTCCAACGAGACATAAGATAACTGCCAGTGCAAAAAGTACGGTCTTCTTCATAATTGTCCCTCCGATATAATTTGGAATAAATATTATTTTCAGAAGATCTCAATTATATTCGGGCCCTGAATAGTGCTTGATTTCTTACTGTCTGTATTGTAGAATAAATCGCAAGAAAAGTAAAGCTGTTGATTATTATGGCAGCTTTAAGTATTACTTAAAGGTGAAGCTCTATGGAAACTGCACGATGCAGAGCGTTCTTGGCGGCGGCGGACACGGGAAGCTTTTCAAAAGCCGCAGAGCTTTTGAGCTACACTCCCTCCGGCGTGAGCCAGCTTGTCAGCGCGCTCGAAGCGGATATCGGCTATCCTCTGCTGCGGCGCACAAATAAAGGTGTCACTGTAACAGCCGAGGGTGAAATACTCATTCCCGCGATGCGCGAATTTTTAAACAGCGAGGATAATATATATCAGCTCGCGGCCGACACGAAGGGGCTTCTCATCGGCAGCGTGACGATCGCGTCGTACTCAAGCATAGCAACGCACTGGCTGCCGGAGGTCATAAGCCGCTTTCAAAGCGACTATCCGCAGATCAAAATAACCATGCTTGAGGGCTGCCGCACCGAGGTTGTTAAATGGCTCGACGATAAGCTGGCAGACGTCGCCTTCATGAGCTATCGTGAGCCGTTCCCGTATGACTGGATACCGCTGTCCGAGGACAGAATGATGGCGCTGCTGCCAAGGGAGCACCCATGTGCGAGGCTGGACAGCTTTCCGTTTGAGCTTTGCCGAAATGAAAAGCTCATTCTTCCCGGCTTTGGACACGATGACGACGTTATACCGCTGTTTGATGAGTTCGGCATCGAGCCGGACATCCGCTTTTCAACGGTTGAGAGCTTTTCGGCGCTGCAAATGGTTGAAAAGGGACTGGGCATAAGCATAATGAACGAGCTCATAACGCGCAACTGGCCCTGTGAGATCGTTAAGCTCCCCATCTCCCCGCCGAGGAGCATAAGCTTCGGCATAGCACTGAACTATCTCCGGCACTCCTCCCCCGCCGTTAAGCGCTTCGTAAAATATTCGGAGAGCATTATAAAGAAAAAGAATAAATAGAAAGGTTTTGTTAAAATTGTTACCCCGTTTAAATCCGAAAAACTGCCTGAGTATAATCCTCGGCAGTGCGATACTCGCATTCGGTCTGTATAACATTCACTCCATCTCCGGCGTGACCGAGGGCGGCGTCCTAGGTCTTACGCTGCTGCTCGAGCACTGGCTCGGCATTTCCCCGTCGATAAGCGGCCTTGTGCTCAACGGCGCGTGCTACCTACTCGGCTTTAAGCTGCTGGGCAGGGAATTTATTGCCTACTCCGTCATCGCGGGCGGCGGTTTTTCAGCGTTCTACGCGATATTTGAGCTCTTTCCCCCGCTCTGGCCGCAAATAGCGCAGATGCCGCTTCTCGCGGCGATAGCCGGCTCACTGTTCGTCGGTGTCGGCGTCGGCCTGTGCGTAAGGGCAAACTCCGCCCCAACCGGCGACGATTCGCTCGCGCTGAGCCTGTCGCACCTGTTCAAGATCGGCATACAGTGGGTGTATCTGCTGTCGGATCTCGTCGTTCTCGCCCTGTCGCTTACGTATATCCCGTTTAACAAGATCATCTATTCACTGCTGACGGTCGTGCTCTCCGGCCAGCTCATAGGATTTATCCAAAAGGCCGGGAAGGCAAAGCAGGCCGTTGATACCGAAAATGCGTAAAAAAACTCCGCATACAGTGTATGCGGAGTTTTTTTCGGTCAAATTAAATCACTTTACGGCCTTTGCCTTCTCGCACAGGGCGGTAAAGGCGGCGGGATCGTGGATAGCGGTCTCGGACAGCATCTTGCGGTTCATGTCGATGCCGGCGAGCTTCAGGCCGTGCATGAAGGTGGAGTAGTTCATGCCGTTTGCCTTGCATGCCGCGCTGATACGGGTGATCCACAGCTGACGGAAGTCGCGTTTTTTCTGCTTGCGGCCGACGTATGCATAGCGGCCGGACTTCATCATCTGCTCCTGCGCCATCTTGTAGTGGCGGGACTTGTTGCCCCAGTAACCCTTTGCCAGGCCAAGGATCTTATTTCTATGTTTACGGGTCATCATTGCGCCCTTAACTCTTGCCATTTGTAATTCCTCCTATCAGTAACAGTCAGCCCTTATTATTTGTAAGGGATCATCTTTTTGATGGTTGCCTCGTTGGTAACGTCGGCGATCACGCCGGAACGCAGGCGACGGCAGCGCTTGGTGTCCTTCTTGGTGAGGATATGGCTCTTGAACGCATGTGCGCGCTTTACTTTACCGGTCTTGGTGAGATTGAATCTCTTCTTAGCACCGCTATGGGTCTTAAGTTTAGGCATAGTTGTTTTCTCCTTCCGTATGCTGCTATTATCAGAATTTCTGTCTGTAATAACCTGTCAGTTGTTTTCCTCCGCCTTTGCAGCGGCCTCAGCCTCGGCCTGCTTTTTGGCGGCTTCCTTCTGCGCCTTCTTGACTGCCGCGGCAGACTTCGGCGAAAGGAACATGGACATATTGCGCCCTTCAAGCTTGGGAGCCTTATCAAGGTTTGCAACCTCTTCGCATTTTGCCGCGAAGTCGCGCAGAATAACCTCGCCCAGATGAGTGTGCGCCATTTCTCTGCCGCGGAAGCGGATCGAGACCTTGACCCTGTCTCCGTCAGCAAGGAACTTGAGCGCGCTCTTGAGCTTCGTGTTCAGGTCGTTCTCGCCGATTCCGGGAGACATGCGGATCTCCTTGACCTCCATGACGCGTTGGTTCTTCTTGGCTTCCTTTTCACGCTTGGACTGCTCAAAGCGGTACTTGCCGTAATCCATGATCTTGCAGACGGGGGGCTTTGCCATAGGGGATATCTTGACCAGATCAAGCTCCTTTTCCTCCGCGATTTTCATGGCGGCCTCCGAGGACATTATTCCAAGCTGCTCGCCGTCGTCGCCGATAACGCGTATTTCCTTGTCGAGGATCTCTTCATTGATCTCATGATTCACGCTTGCGATTGTAAAACACCTCCATAATGCAAAAAACGGATGCCTGACAGCATCCGCACAAACAAAGCCCCTTTTGGGCAATGCTATTGACCGAAGCGCGCCTTTTGCGGTCCGGTGAGGTCGGGGATGCCGTACCTACTTTGTTTTCAGCTTAATTAATATATCAGTTCGCCCTCTGATTGTCAAGGGCTTTTTTCGGGAAATTCACGGCAGAGGGGGCGCTCCGCCGTGAATGCTTTTAATCGTCGCTGCTTTTATGAAATGCATAATAGGCAAAATACGCCGCCGCGCCGCCCGTGAGCACGCTCCAGACGCTTGCCCAGCTCTGTGAGCGCGGAGCGATGAAATATGAGCCGGCGGCCAGCAGCGCCGCCGATAGGATAAAGCCGATTATGCTGAGCAGTCTGCCCGGTTTACGCATCTGCGCACCGCCTTTTCTCAGTAGCTTTCGCCGTTGTCGCGGTCATCGGCATTTTCACGCTCAAGCTCCATTGCGAGCTTGACTATACGGCTTGTGCCCAGGCGCGTGGCGCCGAGGGCAATAAAGTCCTCTGCGTCCTCAAGCGAGGCTATGCCGCCTGCCGCCTTTACCTGAAGGCTGTCCGGGCTGCATCGGCGCAGGAGCTCGACATCATGGCGTGTAGCGCCGCCCTTGCTGAAGCCGGTCGAGGTCTTTATGAAGTCCGCGCCGCACTCGGATACGATGGTACAAAGGCGCATTTTCTCCTCATCGGTCAGCAGGCAGCACTCGATGATGACCTTGAGCACCTTGCCGGGGCAGGAGCGGCGAACGGCCTTGATATCCTCGGCGGCGTCCTCCCAGCAGCCGTCCTTGACCATGGACAGGTTAATGACCATATCGATCTCGTCGGCGCCGTTTGCCACAGCGTCGGCGGCCTCAAAGGCCTTTGCGGCCGAAGACATATAGCCGTTCGGGAAGCCGATGACAGTGCATATCTTCATTCTGTCTCCGACATATCGCTTTGCACCGGGAACGTGGCAGGGCGGGATGCAGACCGACGCGCAGCCGTATTTTATTGCCTGATCGCAAAGCCTTTTTATCTCTGCCTCGGTGCAGTCGACGCGAAGCAGAGTATGGTCGCAGTAAGCGAGCAGTTCTTTTATATTCATGAGTTTCGTCCCTTTCGAAATAAATAATACTGACATCATTATATTTCATCCCGGCGGCATATTCAAGCGTTTGTCCTTAATATACTCTAACAAAAACCATTGACAAGGACAGGAATGAATATATGGATGAGAACACAAGCACGAATTATGCACAGCTCATAGGTGCAATGATTGCGCCGCCGGTCTTTTCGCACGCATCACGCGGCGAGAGCTTCTACACCTTTCCGCTCGAGGTCGCACGGCTGTCCGGCGCTACGGACACGATAAACATAATAGCGCGTACGGAGCTTCTGAGCGCCGTTGAGGCGTCGGATATAGAAAAGCTCTGCGTCACGGGCGAGCTGAGATCGTTCAACAACAAAAGCGGAGAGGGCGCAAAGCTCGTCATAACGGTCTTTGCGAAGGATATCTGTCCCTGCGTCGGCGAGGACTCAAACCTCATTCGATTGACGGGCACATTGTGCAAGCCGCCGAACCTGCGCGTAACGCCGATGGGGCGGGATATCTGCGACCTGATGATTGCCGTCAATCGCAAATACGGCCGCTCGGACTATCTTCCGTGCATAACATGGGGGCTCAGAGCACGCGAAGCGTCTTACTGGGATACGGGGACGACGGTGTCTCTCGAGGGACGCATACAAAGCCGCAGCTACATAAAGCTCATAGACAACGAGCCGGTCGAAAAAACCGCGTTCGAGGTCTCGGTAACGGAGATAGAGGAGCTCACAGATCATTAAGGCAGATATCCTCAAGGCTCTCGCGGCGAACGGCGGCATAGCTTTCGCCGCCGCGGAGCATAACTACCGGAGGGCGCGGGACTCGGTTATAATTTGATGCCATGGAATAGTTATACGCGCCTGTGGTGCACACGGCGACGATATCTCCGCGCTTTATGTCCGCGGGGAGAAGAATGCTCTCCTGAATTATATCTCCGCTTTCGCAGCAGCGTCCGACGAGCGAGCAGCGCATCATTTCGGCGTTTTTCTCCTGCCTTGCGGCAAGGCATGTATACTGCGAGCGGTACAGCGCATAGCGCGGATTATCCGTCATGCCGCCGTCTATCGAGACATAGGTCTTATAGCCCGGTATATGCTTTACGGCACCCACGGTATACAGCGTCATGCCGGCATCTGCGGCTATTGCTCTGCCCGGCTCCATGTGTATACCCGGCATTTTTATGCCGAGCAAGGAGCATTCTTCCTTTACAGTCTGCGCCACCTGAGCTATTTTTTCTTCAACGTTAAGATACGGATCGGTGTCAGTATATCTTACGCCGTAGCCTCCGCCGAGGTCGAGCTCCTGCGCTTGATAGCCGTACTTTCCCTTTATATGCGCTATGAACCGGAGCATGATCACCGCTGCTCTTTCAAAAACATTCTCCGTGAAGACCTGAGAGCCGACATGGCAGTGAAAGCCCCTGAGCTCTATATGCTTCATCCCCAGTGCCGAGGCCGTAAGGGTCTCGGCCTGTCCCGTTTCTATGGCGACTCCGAACTTTGAATCGACCTTTCCAGTGGATACCGCCTCATAGGTGTGCGGATCAATACCGGGAGTCAGGCGCAGCATGATCTTCTGCGTTATCCCCCGCTTCGCCGCTTCCCTCTGTATAGCCTTGAGCTCCTCCTGATTATCGACGACAAAGCAGCCCACGCCCTTGTCCATGGCAAAGCGTATATCGGCGTCCGTTTTGTTATTGCCGTGGAAATACACGTTTTCCATCGGATACCCGGCTGCCGCGGCCGTATATATCTCGCCGCTTGATACGACGTCTATACCCATTTCCTCCTCGCGCATTATCTCGTAAATGCGCTTAAAGGAATTGGCCTTGCTCGCGTAAAGCGCCTGTGCATTGTCTCCGAAATACTTTTTAAACGCACGGCGGTATACTCTGCAATTACGGCGCAGCCTGTCCTCGTCCATGAGATACAGAGGCGTTGCGTACCTTTCGGCAAGCTCCTCTATATCCTGTCCGGCAAAGCGGAGCACACCGTCCTCTCCGCGGCTTATGTTATCGCATATCATGCTCATATCTTTTATCCGCCCTTCACTTTCTCGGCGGAATTATCTCTATCCAATAGCCGTCGGGATCCTCGATAAAGTATATGCCCATTTTCGGGTTTTCAAAGCATATGCAGCCGAGCTGAGCGTGCTTTTCATGAGCCTTTTCCATATCGTCGGCAACGAACGCGAGGTGAAACTCCTGCTCCCCGAGATCGTAGGGCGTGTCACGGTCCCGCAGCCATGTGAGTTCAAGTGTGAAATCAGTCACACCGTCGCCGAGAAAAACGAGCCTGAAGCTTCCGTCGGCGGCGTTTTTTTCGCGCACGGGCTTGAGGCCCAGCGCCTCATCGTAAAACTTAAGACTGCGCTCAAGATCGAACACGTTGAAGTTAAAGTGGTTGAATGAAAACATATCGCACCTCCTGCGCTTATTTCTTTTTTATTTTATTATGTTTCCGCGCACGATGCAAGCAAAAAAACTTGTTGGCATTTCCCTGACGGTGTTTTATAATACAGGTTGAGTAATTTATTATGTGCGGAGTGCTGATATGAACTGTTCAGAGCTTATAGACAAATACGTTCCGGCGGACGATGTTTTCCTGTTTAACACCGGCTGCGCGCAGAAGGCCTGGCTTCTTCTTGGCTGCCGGTACATTGAGGAGGCGAAAATGCACCGCTTCGCCGTCTGGGCGCCGAACGCGAAAAGCGTATCTCTCGTCGGTGACTTTAACGGTTGGAATCCGGAGTGTACGCCTATGGAAAAGCGCGGCGGCATATGGTACTGCTTCGTCGAGGGACTCTGTAACGGCGAGCTGTACAAATACTGCGTGACTACGGCCGCAGGCAAAACCATGTGGAAGTCCGATCCATTTGCGCAGTGGTCGCAGTCGGGCGTGAATACCGCGTCCATGGTGTGGACAGGCTCACACGTCTGGCACGACGAGGACTTCATGCAAAGACGTGCGAAAAGAAACTGCTTTGAAAGCCCCATGTCGATATACGAAATGCATCTCGGCTCATGGAAAACGCCGGAGGGCGGCGTGAATTACGCTTCGATCGCGCCGGAGCTTGCAAAATACTGCACGGAAATGGGCTATACGCACATTGAGCTGATGCCGCTGACGGAATACCCCTACCCCGGCTCGTGGGGCTATCAGGTGACGGGCTACTTTGCGCCGACAAGCCGCTACGGAACGCCCGACGAGTTTGCCGAGTTTATCGACACCCTGCACAAGGCCGGCATAGGCGTCATCATGGACTGGGTGCCCGCGCATTTTCCCCGCGACGAGCACGGTCTTGCCGAGTTTGACGGCACGCGCCTTTTTGAATGCAAGGAAAAGCGCATGGCCTCGCACCCCGAGTGGGGCACGCTTATATTTGACTATGACATGCCGGAGGTGCAGTCGTTTCTCATATCCTCGGCCTGCTTTTTCTTTGAAAAGTACCACATCGACGGCATCCGCGTCGATGCGGTGTCCTCTATGCTGTACCTGAACTACGGTCGCAAGGAGGGCGAATACACAAAAAACCGCGACGGAGGCAATATCAATCTGGGCGCGGTTAGCTTTCTGAAAAAGCTCAATACCGCTGTTCTGTCGAGCTTCCCCGGCGCCGTCACCGTCGCCGAAGAGTCTACGGCTTATCCCATGGTCACAATGCCGCCCTCGGTCGGCGGGCTCGGCTTCAGCTTCAAGTGGGACATGGGCTACATGCACGATACGCTTGACTATTTTTCGACCGATCCGCTGTTCCGCAAGGGTAATCACGACAAGCTGACGTTTTCCATGATGTACGCGTTTTCGGAAAACTTCATCCTTGCCTACTCGCACGATGAGGTGGTGCACGGGAAAAAATCGATGCTGGACAAAATGTTCGGCAGCTACGAGCAGAAGTTTGCGACGCTGCGCGCCTTGTACGGCTATCAGTTTGCACATCCCGGAAAGAAGCTGTGCTTCATGGGCTCTGAGTTCGGACAGTTTATCGAGTGGAACTATAAGCAGGAGCTCGACTGGCTGCTGCTGGACTATCCCATGCACGAGAAGCTGCGCGAATACTATGCCGCATTAAACAGGCTATACAGAACCTGCCCCGCGCTTTACGAGATAGACAAGTCGTGGGACGGCTTCAAGTGGCTGAACGTAAACGACAGCGCGCTCAGCTCAATAGCCTTCCTGCGCTCGGCAAAGCCCGAAAGCAAAAGCTACCTCATCTGCGCCTGCAACTTTATCCCGAATGTGCACCGCCGCTTTGTCATCGGCTTGCCCAAGCCCGGTACTCTGCGGGAGCTGCTCTCGAGCGACGATCTGAAATACGGCGGAAACGGTTTACATAACGCAAAAATCATACACAGCCGCGATATCGGCTTTGACGAGCTTCCCTACAGTGCGGCGATAGATCTTCCGCCGCTTTCGACCGTTTATTTTGAATACACTCCGGAAAGGATGGCTGATAAAAATGAAAAAGCAGTTCAGAAGCATTCTAAATGAAAAAGGCCGAAAAGAGCTTCCAAATATTTTGCTTGCGGCGGCCGAGGGTGCGCCGCTTTCCAAGACCGGCGGCCTTGCCGACGTCGTCGGAACGCTGCCGAAGGCGCTTAAAAAGCTCGGCTTAGACGCAAGGGTCATCACTCCGTACCACCGCTGCATAAAGGATAGGTACGCTGACCGCGTCGAACACATGTTCGATTTTTATGTAAACCTTGGCTGGCGCACGCAGTACTGCGGCATAGAAAGGCTCATGCTCGACGACGTTTGCATTTACCTTGTCGACAGCGAATTTTATTTCGGCGATAAAATCTACCGCGGCGGCCAGGCCGAGGGCGAGCAGTACGCCTTCTTCACACGCGCCGTACTCGACGCTATACCGAACCTCGGCTTTATGCCCGATATAGTCCACTGCAACGACTGGCACACGGCCATGCTGCCGATGCTCGCAAAGACGCAGTACGGCGGCGCGATACAAGGCTCACTGCGCTGGCTGCTTACGATACACAACATTGCGTATCAGGGAAAATTCGGCTTTGACTACGTTCAGGATCTGCTCGGCGTCGAGGATAAATACTACACGCCGGAGTTTATGGAGCTCAACGGCTGTGCAAGCTTCCTCAAGGCCGGATGTGTTTTTGCCGACAGGATAAACACCGTAAGCCCTACCTACGCGCAGGAGATAAAGACCGCCTACTTCGGCGAGGGGCTCGAGGGCATACTCTCGGCTCGCTCAAGCGAGCTTTCCGGCATCATAAACGGCATTGACACCAGGGTGTTTAACCCGTACACAGACCCGGCGCTGCCTGCAAGATACCATAAGGGCAGATTGAGCGGAAAAAGATTATGTAAACTTGAACTCCAGCGCGGTTTCGGGCTGGAGCAGCGTGCGGAGGCGCCCATTTTCGCAATGGTCACCCGCATGACCGAGCAGAAGGGCTTTGACCTTGTCGAGCGTATGCTCGATGAGCTCATGCAGTATAACGACATGCAGTTTTTCATGCTCGGCAGCGGAGATAAGGACTATGAGGACTTTATGCGTAATTCCGAGACACGCTATAAGGGCAGGCTGTGCGCATTTATAGGCTATAACGAAGAGCTATCACACCGTGTGTACGCCGGAGCTGATTTTCTGCTCATGCCCTCGCGCTTCGAGCCCTGCGGTCTTTCGCAGATGATCGCCATGCGCTACGGCACGCTGCCTGTCGTCCGCGAGACGGGCGGCCTCAAGGATTCGGTAAAGCCCTACAACCGCTACACCGGCGAGGGCACCGGCTTTTCCTTTGCAGATTTTAACGCCCACGAGATGAAGGATGCGGTGCTGCTCGCGCTTGAATGCTACCACAAGCCCGAGATTATGCAGTCGCTCATACGTCAGGCTATGGAGGCCGATTTCAGCTTCGACCGCTCCTCGGAGGAATACGCAAAGCTTTATCTATGGATGCTATGATAAGGAAAGTAAATACCTACGGCGGCTACGACGAGCGCTGGCGCGACGGGCGGCTGTATGTTGAATATTACGATGTAAAAAGCTATGAGGCTGCTCTCGACCATGGGCGCTGGACGCCGCTCGGCGATGTGACCGAGCACGAGCGGATATATCTCGTCTCAGCGGCGGCCGTCGGCAGTGCGGCGGATAATTGTACACTCTGCGGCTATCCGGCCGGAAGAATTTTTGAGTTTCTGCCCGAGAATCGCTCGGAGCTTATACCGGCGGAGCTTTTTCGCACGCTGATGGACGACATGGGGCTTGGTATCGACGACGCGGTAAACACAGTCGTGCGCTCATTCGGTGCAGCCCTTGCATCGCAGCCCGAGCGCGAGTGGCTCGCAGTTTTTCAGCCGAGAACTGCATTTCTCGATAAGCTTCTGCGCGATGAGCTCAAATTGCGCAGCCTTGCCTGGCATGACGCATACGACAGCTCATATCGCTCGCCCCCCGGTGCTGTGGAGGAGGGAACGGAGATTACCTTCTCCGCAGTGACCTTCGGAGGAGTCGATGCCGTCACGCTCTGCGTCTGCGGCGACAGCTTCTCTGAGGAGCTTGCCATGCAGCGTTCGGGAAATACATTCTCCGCCCGCTTTACCGCTCCCTCCCCCGCCGCGCTTTTTTATAAGTTTAAGCTCGACGATAGCTTTCTGTGTCCCTCAGAGGACGGGCACAGCTCATGCGTCTGCGGCAGCGATGCCGAGGGCTTTCGACTCACCGTATATAAACGCGGCTTTAAAACGCCCGAAAAATTCTGCCGGAGCATCATGTATCAGGTGTTTCCCGACCGCTTCGGCTTTTCCGGCGACGAAACGGCACGGGCGGGGATAGCATATCACCGTCGCCTCGGTCAAACTCCGGAGATGCACGGCAGCATATCCGAGCCCGTCAAGTGGCAGCCGCGAGATGGCGAAAAGAACTATGCCCCCGACGATTTCTACGGCGGTACGCTCAATGGCATAACTGAAAAGCTTCCTTATCTCAAGAAGCTCGGCATCGGTACGCTGTACTTAAATCCCATAGTAGAGGCGAGGTCGAACCACCGCTATGATACCTCAAGCTATGAAAACGTCGATCCTATACTCGGCAGCGTCAGTGATTATGTAAACCTTTGCGCCGAGGCCGAAAAGCTCGGCATCGGCGTTATAAACGACGGAGTTTTCTCTCACACCGGAGCCGACAGCGTATATTTTGACCGCTTCGGCAGCTACGGCGGAGTCGGCGCGCACGCTAGCAAGGCGTCGAAATATTTCGGCTGGTTCGACTTCCGCTCATATCCCGACGATTACCGCTGCTGGTGGGGCTTCAAGGACCTCCCTGAGGTAAACGAGGAGGATAAAAGCTGGCAGGACTATATTATCCGCTCCGATGACAGCATTGTTAAGCTCTGGCTCAGGCGCGGAGCAAGCGGCTGGAGACTCGACGTAGCCGATGAGCTGCCCGACGATGTGCTCTCGCTCATACGCGATTCGGCGAAGGCCGAAAAGTCCTGCTGCGCCATTATCGGCGAGGTCTGGGAGGATGCAGTGCTCAAGGTCAGCTACGGTCACCGCCGTAATTATGCCCTGGGCTATTCGCTCGACAGCGTGATGAACTATCCGTTCCGCAGGGCGGTCATCAGCTTTGCCCGAGGCGAGACGGACGCCTTCGCTCTGCGCGACTTCCTGCTCTCGCAGCAGCACAATTATCCGATGCCAATGTACATGGCACTCATGAATCTTCTGTCCTCGCACGATGTTGAGAGGCTGCACTCTGCGCTCGGCGCGGACTGCGAGCTGAAATCTCTTGACCGTGCAAATCAGGCGGCATTCAGGCTCACGCCGGAGCAGTCAGAGAAAGCCGACCGGCTGCAAATGCTATGCGCGGCGATACAGTACTGCGTTCCGGGAGTGCCCTGCCTTTACTACGGTGATGAGGAATGCCTTGACGGTGCGGGCGATCCATTTAATCGTGCACCGTTTGAGCCGTCAGGCTGTGGTTTACATAATTTTTATGCTGAGCTGGGAAAAACGCGCAACGGCAGCGAGGCTCTCAGAGCCGGCAGCGCAAGGTTCTTCGCGCCCTCGCCCGATGTCCTGATAATACTGCGCGAGGCTGAAAACGACCGTGTTCTCTGCGTTGTAAATCGCGGCAAAAGTGATTTCAGACTGCTCGATTATAGTTTTGCGCCGGGCAGAGACTGCATTGTGCCGCCTTGCTCGGCAAAGATATTTAAGTTAACATAATATTAGAGGTGTGGATATGGATTACAAGGACGTTCTCGCAAACGCAAAAAAGAACATCGGCCCCGGCTGCAAGGTCTGCCCCGAGTGCAACGGCCTTGCCTGCGGCAATCTCATGCCAGGTCCGGGCTCGAAGGCGCCCGGCAACGGTGCGAATGACAACTGGAGGGCGTGGCGGAGCATTAAGCTGAACATGGACACCATTTTCCCCGATGAGCCTGTCGATACAAGCATCGAATTTCTCGGCAGGCATTTTTCCATGCCGCTCTTTTCCGCTCCTGTGGGCTCACTGAAGGCGCAGTACAATCCCACAGACGATATCCGTGACTTTAACGAATGCTGCGCCGAGGCCGCCGAAAGCTGCGGCATCGCGTCAAGCTTCGGCGACGGCCTTGACGCGAGGGTATTCCCCCACGGCTGCGAGGTCACAAAAAAGCACGGCGGCATCGCCATCCCCGTGATAAATCCCCTGAGCATGGATACGATAAAGTTAAATCTCGACATGGCTAACGAGGCCAAGCCCTTTGCCGTCTCGCTCGTGATCGACTCAGCAGGTCTCCCGCATCTTAAAAAGGCGAACCCCGACGCGGGCTGCAAAAGTGCTCAGCAGCTGCTTGAGCTTTGCGGATACGCGAAAATGCCGGTAATAATAAAGGGCGTTATGACAGTGCGCGGCGCTGAAAAGGCAGCGGCAGCGGGAGCTGCGGCGATAGTCGTTTCAAATCACGGCGGGCGCGTACTCGGCGGCTCGGCCGCAACAGCCGAGGTGCTGCCGGAGATCGTCGACGCGGTCGGCGGCAGAGTAAAGATAATCGTTGACGGAGGCATACGCAGCGGCACGGATATTTTCCGTGCGCTCGCCATCGGTGCCGACGCGGTCATGATCTGCCGCCCGTTCCTGATAAGCTACTACGGCGGCAGGACAGAGGGTATCGTCAGCTACATTGAGAAGCTGCGCGCCGAGCTCAAGGACACGATGTACATGTGCGGCGCACGAAAAATAAGCGATATCGACCGCTCGATGATAAGATTTTAGGCAGCAAAAATCCCCACTCCGAGGAGTGGGGATTTTTATTACTTGGTCATCAAATTATACATCTCGACATATTCGGGCGCCTGCATCGCGTTTTCAAGCATCCTGTAGGTCGTTTCAAAGGTTCCGCAGCCTCTCATGCCTATATAGAAGCCATTATCCGTATGCCTGGCGGCAACTCCGTTTTCCTTCAGGTAATCAACAAGTCTGTCGAGATTTGCAAAGTACTGCTCGACCGTTGCTCTGTATCTCGCCTCAACTATTCTGAATGCGTCGCGCAGCGCCTCGTTATTTACCGTCTGCTCATATATCGACGGATAATTATCCTTGGCGTATATGAGATAAGACAGGATATAGTACTTAAATTCCGAATAAGCAAAATAGTCGCCGCTCGACATCATCACATATTTGAGCCAGTTTTCCTCGGAAAACGGCTGATCGAGGAAGTATTCATACAGAGAGACATTCGTTGTCGAACCCCAGCAGTAGGCCGTAAACTCGTTCATCAGGCCGTATATGCCATTAACATTGGAATCTAAATCCACGCCCGCTCCGACATAGGTACTGTATCTGAAGCTGCGCAGATCTTCGGGCACGATGGCCGCTATCTCCTCGGTGTGGTAGCTCTCGGTCTCAGGAACCATGATCTGACTGCCTTCGCCCGTATAATAAGCGCGCTCTGTGAGGAGCTCGTATTCACCTGTGACCGGGTCTCGCTTTATGCTGTGCTGACTGTTATACGACTGTCTCTTATACACATCTCCGAGCCCACGAGACGGAGCTACATCTCGT
>ENA-OZKZ01000769-OZKZ01000769.1-human-gut-metagenome-genome-assembly--contig:-NODE-769-length-14970-cov-5.018371_pt1 | contig 14970 bp, 15 predicted proteins | sample MGYA00244828_ERZ653768 | MGnify/ENA primary metagenome ERZ653768 (study PRJEB26926, sample SAMN06165273) | human gut metagenome | biome: ENVO:00009003; feature: ENVO:2100002; material: ENVO:00002003...
GAGATGTAGCTCCGTCTCGTGGGCTCGGAGATGTGTATAAGAGACAGTTTCAGGACAGTGTAGAAACTGTCGATCTTCTCCACCTTGCAGTCCACCTTGACCGCATCACCGATCTCCAACGCCGCCAGCAGTTCCATGCAGTGTGCGTACTGCTCATGTGGGATGGGGAACGGAATGGTCGCCACACCGTATTCCGGGTGATGCGGATTACCAAGTACCGCTTGTATCATCATCTTTCGTCAACTCCTTTTTCCAAATTCAAAACCACATCTCCGTACTTGGCCATCAGCAGTGCGCCGGTGATCAGGTGGAACGCCTCGTCTGTGACCAATTCCGGAGACGCAAGGTCTGCGAGAGTGATATTGCAGCAGCCGACCGCAATGGCCTTCGCCGCCTGGTAGACGCTGTATAGTTCCGGCTCGATCCCTCCGAGCCGGACGCTTTGGAAGTCAAAGCCGTCATTCCCGCATTTCCAGACCATCCTGCGCCAAAGGCTCTCGTATGCCGTGAGCAGGAAGAGGGCCGCTTTGTTCCGGTCGGACAAACGCCAGCAGCGCTCTCGCCAATGTGTCCATCTACGCCGGTGGGCATCAGACAGGAAGAATTGAGGTTTCCTCTCTCTAAATTGCTGATGCATCCTTTTTCGGAACTGCGGCCCCATAGAGGGGGTGAAGCAGTCCCGCATGAACGCATTCAGCTCCAGCACACCTGCTTCGATCCGTTCCTCCAGACAGGTGCATTCACACAGGCGGCACGGATGCTTGCGGTTATAGTTCTGGCAGTATTCGCACGCCACATCTTTGGGCGTGTAATGAAATGGGCTGCGGTAGATTCCACCGCCTCTGGGTTTTTGACCGGGCTGAGACATCATCAACTGCTCCAACGCCTGCAGCGGCGTGTCTCGCATGAAATAGTACGGCATAAGCGAACTCCTCTCTGAAATGAAAAAAGGGCCGGAATCTTATTGCTAAGACTCCGGCCCGTACCGTTTGATATTACATTGTCTGTTCCTGTGTGGCTTGTTCCAAGGCTTCTTCCTGCTGCCGGATCCGCTCGTCCAAATCCGGCACACACTCCTCAATCTGCTGCTGAACACTGCGGATCATTTTTTCCTGCTCTCCCGTGAGTTCAAAGAAATCTCCGTCTACAGAGTCCGCACAGCAGCGATAAATCTCAGTCATCTGCTCTGGGGTGAAAAGTTGTTCCTTTTGAATCAGCCCGGAGCGGATAGCAAAGTCCTGTTTGGCTCCTGCATAGTTCTCCATGAAATAGTGCCCATGACATACGCCTGTGTGCCCATAGGCCCAATCCCATGTGACGAAGTGGACTCCGTGTTTACTCTGAACTCCAGCCAGCACAGTGCCGTTGAAATCCGCCAGCACCTTGTAGCCGTTCTCCAGACCGTCGGCTTTCAAAGCGGGCGCTGTCTCCATCTGGCGCATATATTCCGCTGTGGTTCTGACGATCTCATACACCTTGTCCTTGGCGGCGATTCGCTCCGGCTCGTAAATATCCTCATTGCGGTAGGCAACACCACCGCTCTCAGTTACTTCACAAAGCGGCGAACCGTCAAGCAGGATACACAGCCTGTCAGTGTGAACTTCGTCCAACTGGAAACCCTCCTTGGCAAGGACGATTGCTGCTTCTCTGAGGTAACGGTTCTTTTCTTCCGCGCTGATGCTCATATAGCTCCTCCCATGCATAAAAAATAAGGCCAGAGCGATCATGCTCCGACCTACAAATACAGACGCTGCGACCAGCGCCCTTTTTGAAATGAAAAAGGGCGCCGCTCCATTGGTCCGTCAGGACCAACAAAACGACGCCAAAGTCTTTGTGATTCTTTTTTGAGAAAAATGCCGCTGCCAGCCGGAAAAATCGCCGCTGAAAAAGGGCACCGGCTGAATGCATCTGTCCGAAGGGAGACAATCCCCGGTTCGAATCGGGGCAGACGCCCTGAAACAGCGATTTGCATCTATGGTTTGAGAGAAGAAATCCGGGCTTGAAAAAGCCCGGAAACGGTTGGCTTAACAGTGATAAGGAACTAAATCACTTATCAACTGTTAGCTGACGGTTTTCGGGTGCATACGAAACTCCCGTCTGATTCCTAACAGGAATTAGGCGGGAGTTTTTCTTGTTAACAGAGCCTATATTGGAGGATAGCATTATGAAAACATTACTTTCCTGTGAATTTAACATGGACACAGGTTGCGTTGAACTAAGATATTCCGACGGCAGCATGGTTTCCCTCAACTGCACCGCCGTTGAGGATGAGGTGGCGAATAGTCGTTTCCAGCGGTCTGAACTGGACTGGCTCATCTACAACGATCCGCTGTCCTATGCAGAATTGATTTTGAATGGCGATCCGGAAGAATACCTGCGAACCGTAACGGAGACTCCACAGTTAGATTTCGATTGATAAGCAAAGCCGCCAGAGGCACATCTATGAGATGCTGCTTCTGGCGGCTTTGTTACATTTTGTCAATTAAAGCAAACACTACGGCTTGTTGCTCTTCACTCAATCTTGACCATCGTTCCAGGAGCTTCCTTTGTGAATCAGTCAGAGAAACCGGTGAATCTTCTTCTGCGAATAGCTGAGAAAGCGTGATGCCAAAAGCCATGCAGATTTTTTCCAACGACGGAATAGTGGGAACCATATTCTTACGATACCACGAGGAGATCGTAGATTGAGGCAAACCAGAGCGTTCTGCAAGCTGATACTCCGTCCAGCCCCGCTCCTCTCGATATGTGGTTATGGCAGAGAGAATATCTTTCACCTGCATCACCCCTTTGCTTGTGTTCTTCGTAAATTATACTTTTGTTTGTCGTTGCTCTTTAATAATTTTAATCGTATAATTTTAACGATATACACAAGCAAAAGGAGAATGATTTCAGTGAGCCAGAAAAGCTGTTTCTTTATTGGGCACAGAGAAACACCGGAAGAAATTTACCCAGTGCTATGCGCCGCTGTTGAGGAGCATATAGTCCGCTACGGCGTTACTGAATTTATTGTTGGTCGTTATGGATGTTTTGACGGTCTTGCGGCAAAAGCCGTAAAAACCGCAAAACAAACCCATCCAGAAGTCGAACTGACATTATTGCTGCCGTACCATCCAGCAGAGCGCCCGATTCCTGTACCGGATGGATTTGACAGTACCTACTATCCTCCGGGGATGGAAAATGTCCCTCGTAAGGTTGCTATTGTCAGGGCAAATCGGTATATGGTCGATCATACTGATTTCCTCATTGCCTATGCGTGGCACCCTGCCAGCAATGCAAGAGATCTTCTCGAATATGCAAGAAAAAGAGAGGGCAAGGGATTAATCCATGTGACAGCCTTGCCGCATATTGATTTATAAGAAAAAGTCATTACTTTTATATGGTTTTTTATCTTGCGAAAAGTAATGACTTTGTGTTAAAATTTAATCGACATATTTTGCCGAAAAGAGGTGGTTTTGTGGCGAAAAAGAGGTCCGATTCTACCGTGACGCCGGATTACGAAGCAATTACATCATTTCAAAAAGGCCAGGCTTCACGCATTTTCAAGGAAGTGAACGAGCAGGACAAGGTTTTAATTGTCAGCAAGCAAAACAAGCCGCAGAACGTCGTTATCTCATACGAACGGTATAAGAGACTCAGGGAAGAGGGAGCAGATATATGAACATCAATGAACAGGCCAATTTTATATGGAGCATAGCCGATTTGCTGCGTGGCGATTTCAAACAGAGCGAATACGGCAAGGTGATTCTGCCCTTTACTGTGCTGCGTCGCTTTGACTGTGTGCTGGCACCTTCCAAGGCAAAAATTTTGGAGGCCAATAAGACTTTGACGGTCAGCAACAAGCGTCCTATCTTTAAGCGCATGACTGGTCATGATTACTATAATGTCAGCCAGTTCGATTTTGAAAAGCTGATGGATGACAGCAACGCTATCGAAGCTAATCTGCGGGATTACATCAATGGCTTTTCCGAAGATGTCCGTGAAATCATGGATAACTTTGAAATTTTCGGGGTCATTGATCGCCTTTCAAGGGCCAATCTACTTTATCTGGTTGTGCAGCGTTTTGCGGAGATTGATATGAGCGACACCCAGATTGACAATCTGGAAATGGGATATATGTTCGAGGAATTGATCCGGCGATTTTCTGAGCAGTCCAACGAAACTGCTGGTGAGCACTTCACGCCCCGTGAGGTAATCGAACTGATGGTAGAAGTGCTGCTCGATCCCGATATGGACGAAATTGCAAATACCGATGGAAAGGTCATCACCATTCTGGACCCGGCCTGCGGCACGGGTGGAATGCTGTCCGTTGCCCAGAACAAAATGGAGTCTCTGAACAGCACGACCCAGGTAATCCCCTTTGGGCAGGAATTAAACCCCGAAACATACGCAACGTGCCGTTCCGATATGATTTTGAAAGGTAATACCAACAGCCGTATCGTTTTGGGAAACAGCTTCAATGAGGACGGATTCAAGTCCCAGACATTTGACTATATGCTGAGCAACCCTCCTTTTGGTGTGGAATGGAAAAAGGTAGAGAAGTTCATTAAGGACGAAGCGGCTTCTCAAGGGTATCGTGGCAGATTTGGCGCTGGTTTGCCCCGTATCTCCGATGGCTCGTTCCTGTTTCTCCAGCATCTGATTTCCAAAATGAATCCGCCGGAAAAAGGTGGAAGCCGCATCGGTATTGTATTTAACGGTTCGCCCATGTTCTCCGGTGATGCCGGAAGCGGAGAAAGTGAAATCCGCCGCTGGATTATTGAAAATGATCTGCTGGAGGCTATTATTGGCCTTCCGGATCAGCTGTTCTACAACACCGGCATTACCACTTATATCTGGATTTTGACCAACCGCAAAGAGAACCGCAGGAAAGGCAAAGTGCGTCTAATCAACGGAGCCGGTTTCTTTGAAAAGATGCGCAAGGGCCTCGGCAATAAGCGCAACATGATTAGCCCGGAAAATCGTGCGGAACTGGTACGTCTGTATAGCACCTACGAGCCGGATGAGAACTACATGGATCTGGATAATGAAGATTTTGGATACCGGAAAATTGTTATAGAACGTCCCCTGCTTAATGAAGATGGCACACCGGCAATCGACCGCAAAGGCAATAGAAAAGCAGATGCATCCCTTCGTGACTACGAAATGGTGCCGTTGAAGGAAGACATCCACGAATATTTCCGTCGTGAGGTTCTGCCGTTTGTGTCGGATGCCTGGATTGACGAGAGCAAGACCAAAATCGGCTATGAGATTCCGTTTACCCGCTATTTCTACAAATTCACTCCGCTGCGTGACAGTTCTGTGATTATGGAAGATATTAGAGCTCTGGAGGAACGCATCCAAGCGAGCTTGGCGGAGGTGTTTGGGCAGTGATAGAGCACAAAGAATTTACAGACATTCCAACTTGCTGGAACAGTTCAAAAGTACGGTACATTTATTCGATTACTAAAGCCAAAATGCCTACTGAATTGCTGGATAATCCTGAAGATGGTACTGAAATTTACTTGTCGATGGATGTTATCCGAAAAAGAAATGAAAACCTACAGTATTCGCATACAGGTGATCTGGCAACAGAAGATGATATGCTCCTGCTGTGGGATGGGAGTAACGCTGGAGAAATTATAGACAAGCACCCTCGTGGATTTGCTCCATCTACAACTGCAATATTAAAAAATATTTCCTCTAATAACCGACGCTATTGCTTTTATGCGATGAAATACCTGGAACGGTTTATAAGAAGCAATACCGTTGGTATGGGCGTTCCACATGTTGATGGCGATTATCTGAAATCCCTACGGTTTATTACTCCTTCAAATGCAGACCAGGAGCGGCTTGCAAACTACTTGGATCGCAAAATTTCTGTGATAGATTCAATTTTGGATAGTAAAGATGAATTGATTAATCTTTTGTACGAGCAACGAGTTGGAATTATTTCACAAGCGGTAACTAAGGGCCTCTATCCTGATTCTGCTATGAAGGATTACGGCGTGAAATGGCTTGGACAAGTTCCTGCCCATTGGCAGGTTCTCACCAATCACCAACTATTTGCTGAACGCAACATCAAATGTACAGAACCGGATGCAGTGTTACTCAGTGTTACTAAACACCTTGGTGTGATTTTGCAATCGCAGGCAGAGGAGCTAAACCTTGCTACCGTTGCCCCGGCAGAAACTACCGAAGGGTATAAGGTTGTCCACAAAGGCGACCTGGTCATGAACATCATGCGGGCAAAAGATGGCAGCTATGGCATCTCTGGACATGACGGCGTGATCTCTCCTGCATACTGCATTTATTATCCGAGGCAAGAGGTAAATCCCCAGTACCTGTACTACCTGTTCAAGACACCGATGTACATGGAAATTTTCAAAAATTATTCCACAGGCATCGCAGAACACCGGATGCGCTTGTATCCTGTAAACTTCTTCAAAATTCCAGCAGTGGTGCCTCCTCTGGAAGAACAGAATGAAATTGTAGCTTATCTGGACAAGCGTGTGAAAGATATTGATGAATTGATTTTTCTCACTCAGCAACAGATCGAAAAACTAAAGGAATACCGCCAAAGCGTCATTTCCGAGGTGGTAACCGGAAAGGTGGCAGTAGAATGAACTATCAAGAATTGTCACCGCAAGGCGAAACTTTGCTGAAAGAAATTATCGACCTACAAGCCAGTGGTCAGGACAATGCAGCTTATTGGAACAAGCGGTTTGATGGATTATCCATGCAGCAGGATACCCTGCTCCGGGATACGTTTCGAGAGCTGAAAGAATGTGGTTATGTCCACATACAGTGGGCTGACAACATTCCATATTATCTGTCCCTCACAGTGGATGGTCATAACTATTTCACTAACAAAAAGGACGCAAAAAAAGCCGAGAGAAAACTCTCCCGGCGGGAATGGCGGATTGCTGTCATATCGGCCATCATTGGCGGTATGGTTGGGCTAATTCCCTGGATTTGTACTTTGATAGGAGGTGGTCAATAATGGCAATCGAAACCAAAGAAATTACATTTGAACAAGAGATTGAATACAGCCTGCTTGACCACGGCGGATATATCAAGGGGAATCCCCGTGACTATAATCGTGAATTTGCCATAAACACCAAGCAGCTCTTTCAGTTTCTTCAAGACAGCCAGCCCGTAGAATGGGAAAAGCTGTGCAGAAAACACGGAGAGAATGTGGAAACGGGTTTTCTGAAGAAGCTGTATCGTGATCTTGATACATACGGAACATTATATGTGCTGCGGCATGGCGTTGTAGATGCTCCCGCTAAACTATCCCTGTGCTATTTCAAGCCTGCCAGCGGCATGAACCAAACCAGTCAGGCACTTTATGAGAAGAACATTCTCTCCATCACCCGGCAGGTTCATTATAGCCTGAAAAATGAGAACTCCATAGATGTTGTGCTGTTCATCAATGGACTGCCTGTTGCAACGGTGGAACTGAAAAATCCGATCACCGGTCAGACTGTCGAAAATGCAAAGCGTCAATACATGAAAGACCGTGATCCCAGAGAACTTCTGCTTTCGTTCAAAGCTCGATGCCTGGTTCACTTTGCCGTGGACACCGAAGAAGTGTGGATGACCACAAAGCTCAATGGCATCAACACCTATTTTTTGCCGTTCAATAAGGGGAACAACGGCGGCAAGGGAAACCCTGTTGGGAACAGCACCTACCGGACTTCGTATCTGTGGGAAGAAGTCCTGCAAAAAGACAGCCTGCTGGACATTGTACAGCGATTTATCCATTTACAGGAAGATAAAAAGAGTCCCAAAAAGTCTGTTATGATCTTCCCACGTTACCACCAGCTGGACGTGGTTCGTAAACTCGCTGCCGATGTCTACGCAAACGGAACCGGACACAATTATCTGATTCAGCACAGTGCGGGAAGCGGAAAATCCAACTCTATTTCTTGGCTGGCACATCACCTGTCTAACCTGCACGATAAAAATGACAAGGTTGTATTCAACAGCATCATTGTGATTACAGATCGCCTCGTATTGGACAAACAGCTTCAGGATACCATCTACCAGTTTGAGCACGTGGAAGGTGTTGTGACTAAAATCGACAACAACGCCGCACAGCTGGCAGATGCTTTGAACACAGGCAAGAAAATCATTATTACCACACTTCAGAAGTTCCCGTTTATCCTTGAAAAGGTAGATGATTTAAGCGGCAAGCGGTTCGCGGTCATTGTGGATGAGGCCCATTCTTCCCAGACCGGAGAAGCCAGCAAAAAAATGAAGGCGATCCTGGGAAACACTGAGGGGCTAACGGAAGAAGAACAGCTCCAAAAGGTTGCGGATGAGGAGGCCAAGGAAGAGCGTAAGCAATCCGACAGCGAGGATGAAATCGCAAAAGAAATGGCTACACATGGTCGGTTGCCTAACCTGTCCTTCTTTGCTTTTACCGCAACCCCCAAGGCGAAAACGCTGGAGATGTTTGGAACCCCAGATGCAAGCGGTATTCCCCATGCTTTTCATATTTACTCGATGAAGCAGGCCATTCAGGAAGGTTTTATTCTGGATGTTCTGAAAAACTATGTGACCTACGATACCTATTTCAAAATCGGCAAGAAAATTGCCGATGATCCTCGCTATGAAAAAAGCAAGGCAAATAAGGCGCTTGGAAAATTCTTAAGTCTGCATCCGCACAATCTGGCCCAGAAAACCCAGATCATCGTAGAACACTTCCGCACTGTCACCAAAGACAAGATTGGCGGCAAGGCAAAAGCAATGGTAGTGACCGGCTCACGCCTGCACGCAGTCCGGTATTATCAGGAGTTTCAGCGTTACATCAAAAAGATGGGATACGAAAATGAGCTGGGCATCCTGATCGCTTTTTCCGGGACTGTTCATGATGGCGGCGAGGAATATACCGAAGTCAGTCTAAACGGGATAAAAGAAAGCGAAGTGCTGGAAAAATTCCACAGCGGCGAGTACCAGGTACTTTTGGTTGCGGAAAAATACCAAACTGGGTTTGATGAGCCGTTGCTGCACACCATGTTTGTAGACAAAAAGCTCAGCGGTGTAAAAGCTGTCCAAACACTTTCCAGATTGAACCGAACCTGCTTTGGGAAAGATGATACATTTGTTTTGGACTTTGTAAATTCTGCCGAGGATATACGGGCCGCTTTTGCCCCGTATTATGAAGAAACCAGCATTGAGGAGACAACAGACGCCAACATTGTATATGAACTGAAATCCAAACTGGATGAATTTCGTGTGTATTGGCAGAGTGAGATTGAGGCTTTCTCCAAAGCATTTTTCAAGCCTACCAAGAAACAGGGAAATATGGATTTTGGCGTACTCAACAGTTTCCTTGATCCGGCAGTGGATCGGTATAACGGTTTGGATGAGAACGAGCAGGAAGAATTCAAGTCTACCCTCGCAAAGTTTGTTCGTACCTACACATTTCTCACCAACATCATCCGATTAGATGATGCCGACCTGCATAAGTTCCATGCTTATGCAAAATTTCTTCAGAAGAAACTGCCAAAGCGAGAGGGCGGCGGTCCTATTTTTCTGGATGATGAAGTATCGCTGCAATATTACCGAGTTCAGAAGATTTTTGAAGGGTCTATTGCGCTGGAGCAGAGTGAGCCGTTGCCCAATAAACTTCATCCCGGAAAACCGAAGCCAGAGGAAGAAAAGGCTCCCCTGTCTGAGTTGATTGATAAAATCAACGAAAAGTTCGGCACAGAGTTTACTAACATCGACAAGGTCTTGGAACAGATTGTTTCTGATATGGATGCCAATGAGGAATTGCGTGTCCAAGCCCGCAACAATTCACAAGAACATTTCCGGTTTCCCTTTAATGATGCGTTCATGGACGTGGTTATCGGGCGCATGGCGCAGAATCAGCAGTTCTGCGAAAGGGTTCTGGATGACGCCAAGTTCGGAGATACCGTTCGTGATTTGTTGGTAGGTGTTGTCTATGAACGATTGCGGAGCACAACAGGAAGTGGAATCCATCCATAACTGTTGACATTTATTCATATATTAGAGTGGTTTCTTTACATAATTTAGCATTACAGGTCAGAATGTATTGAATCGCTTTTTGTGCAAATTTCTTGCTGACTGTCGTATCCCACTCTGCCAACCGGACAATCTCCGCTGTTCCAGCCTCAAAATCAAACGAAATTTCACCCCATTCGCCGTCGTTGTCCACCTGATACAGGTAGACAGCGGCGGCGATTTTCTTTTTGCGTTTGGTCTGGGATTTGCGTTTCAGCCGGATCATGTGAAGCACTCCGGCTTCTGTCAGCAGACAGGCCAAATGCTCCACGGCTTTACGATAGGCCCGTTCTGCACCGCTGGCTGTGCTGCCCTCAAAGAGGATTGCCAGTTCTTCAAAGGCCAACCGGGTGCTGATGGGGCTGACCCGCCCACAAGTCATACAGATGGCGTTTCTCTTTTCCAAAAGGGTCTGCTCTCGGTAATTCAGCTTTTCAAATGCCTCCCGGACAGCTTTAGCCTGGATGCCGTTCCATAGAATCTCCGCATAGTCCCAATGGTCATCCCGACTGACATCCTCGCCGGTTTCCTCGCTGTCCTCGTCTTGTACGGTCTGATAAAACGAAACACGGCTTCGATTTTGTTTGGCCAATGCCAAAAACTTTGCTGCGGTTTCCTCGGTACAACCGTTTTTCTGGGCATATTTCTGGATTGCCGCCTGTTCAGACTGACCGGATTGATTATAGAGCCAAGCAATCCCACGCACAGCTTTGTATTCATCCACATTTTCAAAGGAACCGGCCTCCTCCTGCATCCGGCAGGTCAAAAGGGCATTCCCGATAAAATGATGGGCATAGGTCAGAAAATCCGCCCCTTGTGTGGGATCGTATCCCCGGAGACAGTCCAACATGGCAAGCACACATCCCATTTTGTAGTCCGAAAAGCGTTCCGGGTCATAGCGATCCAGCCCCTCCCGTAGCAGGAAACGACGAACACGGCCATTGAGCCGGTTCTCATAGTGGTGCAGGAAAAAGGAAAACCAGCGCAATTCACGGCTCCGCACAGCCTTAATGATATAATCATTCAGATTTTCATGGGTAGGCGGTTCGGGGTCAAGCTGAAAGATGCGTTCTACTTCCCGCATGGTCAAGCCCTTTGGCTCCGTCAGAAAACTGTATTTTACACAGTGGCCGGACAACTCCCATGTCCACGCTGTATCCATTTTCCCTCACCGCCTTTCTGATGTTTCGCTGCTTATTTCTTTTGTACTGCTTCTAAAAGTGCCTGCTGGGTCATTTCCTGCTCATAAACAGTGCTGGCATAACGCTGATCTGAAAGCGCACGAAGCATCTTATCTTTCGCCAGCTTTTTCATAGCCGCTGCAACTTCTTGCTCCAGCTTTCCACGGCGGGTGCTTTGCAGGATGGTGTTCATCCGGCGGGTATAAACGGCCTTAATGGGGTGATCGTCTGCAAGCTCCCGCTGTTCCCGGCCTCTCAGATTACCGATTTGTCGGCACGTCCTTCCCCGTTGGTCGCCGGGGGTCAGACCACCGCAGTATTTGGTATGCCGTGCATCAATGGTGAGAAACCATCTGCCGCAGATGGGGCATTTCTTGGGTGCATGGCCCACACAAAGCCCCTCAAACAGATCGGAACGGAACATCCCCACAAAGGAGACATAGTGCATCCGCTTGACCAGCTGAGGCTCCGTCTTTCCGGGTCGAGTGGCGGCTACATACTGCACCGAAGCATTGGTCAGGGTCATCCAAGCCGGGTTATCCAGCGACAGAGTTGGCTCACTTTTGAAGAACTGCCCGAACATTGCCGCATAACCGTCCGAGGTACGGTCATAGCCGGGTTCATTCAACCGCTCTGCAAATTTCGTCAGGGCCTCCTTGTATTGCCCCAGAGAATAACTCAAATGCCCCAGCACCTGCGCTATTCGGACGAGCATTGTTGCCTTGCTGTGCTGACCAGTCAAAGCACAAATCAGCTGCTCCTGCTGGGTAAGCTGCAAATAGGCTTTGGTGTCCTCCATATATTTCTCGGAAAAGATGACTGCAAGTTTTTGCTCAAAATAGCTTCGATTCAGTCGGGAGAAGGGAGGTGTAACCTGCAAAAAGGAGATGATCTCGCCAGCGGCCTGCTGCACCTGCGGCAGCAGCTCCATATCCACGGAACCGGTGTTCATCCCCTGAAGTAGCTGGTTCAGCACATTGCAGGGAGTATCCAGCTTCTCAATGGTGCTGTCCGGGATGTTCAGCACCTCGCAGCCAATGGTTCCCGTGGGCATGGTACTTCCCTCATAGGTCACGGTGTCCTGCCAGAAATCCAGCGACAAAACTGCATGGTTGATGATCTGATCCATCTTCTCCCTCCTGTCATGTTTTTTATTTTCATAATAGCACACAATTAAATTCTTGTCATGTTTTTTGAAAACGGCTTGTCATGCCATCAGCCTGTTTTTTTCGATTTTCCCCATAACCTATACAGAGGGGTGAGAAAACTGCCCCATCAAAAAGGAAATGGAGGGAATCTGTATGAATCTGTTTGAAGTGGTGAAAGCCAGTATCAACACGCGGGAAGCAGCACAGATGTATGGAATCGATGTCAACCACCATGGCATGGCGCTGTGTCCGTTCCACAATGACCGTCATCCGAGCCTGTATGTATCGGATGACCACTACCACTGTTTTGCCTGTGGGGAACATGGGGATGTGATCGACCTGACCGCCAAACTGTTTGACCTTCGGCTGTATGATGCGGCCCGAAAACTGGCGTCGGACTTTCACCTTGCACCGGACAAGCCCTTGCCGGAAGCCATTCGCCGGAAAAAGAAACACAAAACCAGAGCACAGCAGCTTCGTGAAAACGAGCAGCTGTGCTTTTCTGTTTTGAACGAGTATCGGCGGTTGCTCCTGGATTGGGAAAAACGGTATGCACCGCCAGCACCGGAAGATGTACTGGACGAGCGATTTGTGGAAGCCTGCCACCGGTTGCCCTGGGCAGAGTATCAGCTGGATATTCTGCTGCAAGGTGATTCCTATGAACGAGGCGAAACCGTGAGTAATCTAACGGCAGACGGATACATCCGCAAATTACAGGCCCGCCTGAGAGAGGAGCAATACCATGAACAACCCTGTTTGGATCGATGATAAGGGGAAAATCATCGAGCCGGAATACTGCCGGGATTTTCTGTCCCGGCATCCCATGCGCTGCATCAACGACCGATTTTATACGGTGGATGGACCGTTGCCGGATGAGAGCAAATTGAAGCGCACGATTTATGAGGAAATCTCGCCCTGGCTTCATGCCAAGGTTGCACAGACGGTAGAGCAGGTAATCAAAGCGTTGAAGCTGGCGGCATACGCAGACCCGTTGCCCCTGCAATATGACCGCATCCATGTGGCGAACGGCACTTGTTTTCTGGATGGCACGTTTACAGAGAAAAAAGAGTATTGCGGCAACCGCCTTCTGGTGTCCTATCGGGCAGATGCCCCTGAGCCGGAACACTGGCTGCGCTTCCTTTTGGAACTGCTGGAACCGGAGGATATTCCCGCCTTACAGGAGTATCTGGGTTACTGCCTGATTCCCTCCACCAAGGGACAGAAAATGCTCATGCTGATCGGCAAGGGCGGCGAAGGCAAAAGCCGGATCGGTGTGGTAATGAACGCCATTTTCGGGCTAAACATGAACACTACTTCCATCCAGAAGGTAGAAACTAATCGGTTTGCCAGAGCCGATTTAGAGGGCAAGCTGCTGATGGTGGACGATGATCTTGACATGAACGCCTTAACCAAGACCAACTATGTAAAATCCATTGTGACAGCAGAACTGCGAATGGATTTGGAACGGAAGAAAGAACAGAGCTATCAGGGGCAGCTGTATGTGCGTTTTCTCTGCTTCGGCAACGGGGCATTAACTGCGCTTCACGACCGCAGCGATGGTTTCTTTCGCCGACAGATCATTCTGACCACTAAAGACAAGCCTGCGGATCGGTTCGATGACCCGTTTCTTGCTGAGAAACTGATTGCCGAAAAAGAGGGAATCTTCCTCTGGATGCTGGAGGGACTGCGGCGGCTGATCGCCAATCGCTATCACTTTACCATCAGCCAGAGAGCCAAGGACAATATCTCTTCCGCTGTTCGGGATGCCAATAACATTCTGGACTTTCTCGATTCTGAGGGTTATGTGGCATTCAAGGCCGATTATGAAGCCAGCACCAAAAATCTGTATGCAGCCTATAAGCGGTGGTGTGAGGACAATGCAGAAAACCCGCTGTCCCCAAAGAGTTTCGCAAACCAGCTCAGCCAGAACGCAGAACGCTACCATTTAGAGCCGGTCAATAACCTGCACATCGGCGGTGGAAAACGGTGTCGTGGATACATGGGCATTTATGTCCTGCTCTCGCCTACGGAGTTGTAATGAAACTTCAAAACCTTCTGTTCGTGCGTTCATGCGTTCCCGACCAGGTACAGCCTGTGGAATGAAGGAACGCACGAACGCAAAAAATCGAAGTTCATTTTTTATTGTTCGGCTCAGAGGGCGCTCTAAAATCCGCACTTCCCGATCAATGGTTGTGCAAACAGTGAAAAACACTACTGTAAACAGAATGCAAATCATCATTCGGTGATTTGCGAAACAGTGACGCTGGTATACGGTAAGGTGACTATTTTCACGGTTTCGCTTGCAAGCCCACCTAATGGCAAAGTCGATGGGGTGCTGTTGCGGACAGTTCTTCGCAAACGCAGTTCTGAACGATTTCTGAGAAGTAATTAAGATTAGCTGTACCGTGCAGCGTGTGTGCTCCACGGCAAACTAACTTTACGAAAAAATGAGGTATTTTCTATGAAATCCAATTTAAGAAATGAAATTAAGTCGTACATCGTGCGTTCCGGCTACACGATGCAGGAAGTCGTTGACCTGCTTTCTGAGGATTACGGCTGGAGCGACAGCGTTTCCAACCTGTCCAACAACCGTCTCTTATACACATCTCCGAGCCCACGAGACGGAGCTA
>ENA-OZKZ01000775-OZKZ01000775.1-human-gut-metagenome-genome-assembly--contig:-NODE-775-length-14847-cov-4.658194_pt1 | contig 14847 bp, 11 predicted proteins | sample MGYA00244828_ERZ653768 | MGnify/ENA primary metagenome ERZ653768 (study PRJEB26926, sample SAMN06165273) | human gut metagenome | biome: ENVO:00009003; feature: ENVO:2100002; material: ENVO:00002003...
ACGTATCACAGAACGCGGGGGAGAACGCACGCTATCTCGAAGCTGTCATGACCGCCGCAGGCTTTGTCGGCTACTCCGGCGAGTGGTGGCACTACAGCGACAGCACAGCCTACCCCGTTGTGCAGTGATTTGATTTATAACAAGCCCGCTCGGTTTTTGAGCGGGCTTTGCGCATATGCCGGCGGTTCTATCTTGACATACCGGGCATATATGTTATAATCTAACTACCGATTGCCGTTACAGGAAAGTGCGGCATAAAAATCCAACATAATGAAATATTACAGGAGGAAACATGAAAAAGAGACTTATCAGCATGCTGATGGCGGTTCTCATGATCGCGTCCCTGCTGCCGGCTTCCGCTGTCTTTGCGACGGATGAGACGGGCACGTGCGCATGTACGAACAAGCAAACCGTCAAAGTTGAGAAGGACGCCAAAAACAAGGTTCCCGGCATTGAGGCAGTTGTCTGCAAGGATTGCGGCAAGGTTATCGATATAACTATCACGCGATTCAAAGAAGACGGCTGGCTTATAAAGTGCAAGCACGAAACTAACAAGGTCGTCGAGGTCCAGAAGGCCGGCTGCGAAAAGGTCGGTCTGACCGTCAGCTACTGTGCCGATTGCGGCAAGGAATTCCCCGTAAAGGATTTCAAGGATAAAGACGGCAAGGATACATACTTTGAGGGCGAAAAAGCCCTTGTGCACAACTACTCTGATTTCCATGTCGAAGTAGCTCCTACCTGCCTGTATGACGGCTGGGGCTATGTCGTCTGCAAGAACTGCGGAGCTGGAGAGTTCATCGCCAATGCAGCTGCGGCAATGGACTATGTAGCCAAAAACAGCAGCCTCAGCCTTGCTGAGCGTAATACGCTGTCCGCAACGGTTACTAAAATGTTCTCCGCTACAAATCCCGGCCATAAAAAAGAGAGCCTGCTTGTTCCCGCAACTGCCGATATGACAGATAAGCAGGGCAAGCCTGTGCAGCTCAAATCCACAGCTTCTCATCAGACGACTGTAAATGGATACGTAGTTGAGCTCGATAAGGAAACCGGCGAATACGTAGCAATAAGAACAGTTAAAGTTTATGATTACAGCGGCGATTTGATGTGCCCTGACTGCAAAGAATTTGTCAAGCCCGGTGAAGAGACCACTCATACCATTAAAGTGAAAACTCCTGGCAGATGCACTCCTGACGCAAACGGAAGCTATGCTGCATGCAAGGGAGATATCATCACTTGTGACAAGTGCAGCTGGACGGGCGGCAAGTCCATCTCTGCTCCGGCCACCACATGGACTGTTGAGGAAGCTAAAGCTCCCACCTGCACCGAAAACGGAAGCTATGAGAAGAGAGCCAAACTCAACAGTGAAGGTAAAGTAGAAACATACTTTGTCAACAGATATGGTACGGTTGTTACGGACGGCACTATAGCGATGCTCGGCCACACTTGGGTCGACTATAAGCAAAAAGATGCAACCTGCACCGAGCCCGGTATGATTTATACTAATGTACAGAAGTGCAGTGTTTGCGGAAAAACTAATCCGGACGATCTTAGCGATGCTACAAGTCAGGTCATCAAGGCTCCCGGCCACAAGTATGTCGAGACCGAGCTCGTTGCCGCAACCTGCAACCATCCCGGCGTCGCGGTCAAGCAGTGCTCCGAGTGTGACAAGTATCAGCTCATAAACGATGATGCACCTTTCAGCGAAACTAACGGCGTTAAATACTATACTACCGCTCAGAAGACCAAGCACGTCGCATCCGACAAACTCGCAAACGTCAAGGAAGCAACCTGCAAAGAGGAAGGCTACACCGGCGATGTCGTCTGCAAGTTCTGCGGCGAGGTCATGAAGCCCGGCGAGAAGACCAAGATGGTCGACCACACCCCCGTTGCTGTCGAAGCAAAGGCTCCCACCTGCACCGAGCCCGGCATAAGCAAGGGTACCGTCTGCAAGGTCTGTGAGAAAGTTCTCTCCGGTCAGGAGACCGTTCCCGCTCTCGGCCACGATCCCAAGCTCGTTAACGCCAAGGACGCGACCTGCACCGAGGCCGGCTACAGCGGCGATAAGGTCTGCACCCGCTGCAATGTGACCCTCGAAAAGGGCAAGGATATCAAGGCTCTTGGCCACAACTTCGTCAAGGGCGTCTGCTCACGCTGCGACGCAAAGCAGCCCGGCTACAATCCGTTTTCCGACGTTAAGTCCACCGACCAGTTCTACAGCGACATCATGTGGGCATGGGAGAACGGCATTGTCGAGGGCGACGATACCGGCATGTTCCGCGCCGACGGCAAGCTCACCCGCGCACAGGTCGTCACCATGCTTTGGCGCATGAACGACAAGCCCACCGCAAAGAATGCCGCCACCTTCACCGACCTGACTCAGGATTGGTACAAGGCAGCAGTCGCATGGGCGGTCGAAAAGGGCATCGTCAACGGCGTCGGCAACAACAAGTTTGCTCCCAACGAGACCTGCACCCGCGCACAGATCGTCACCATGCTGTGGCGTCTTGACGGCGAGAAGAAGGTCACCCCGACCATCAACTTCACCGACCTGACCCAGAACTGGTACAAGGATGCGGTCGCATGGGCTGCCAACAACGGCATCACCAAGGGCGACGGCGCAGGTCACTTCTATCCCGCAAACGATTGCACCCGCGGCGAGGCAGTTGCGTTCATCCACCGCACCGCCATGCTCGGCAAGTGATCAGGCAATGATTTTAATAACTCCACGTCCCCGACGTGGAGTTATTTTTACAGGGAGATTTTAATGAAAAAACGAACACTGAGCGCAGTGCTTGCACTTTTAATGCTCTGCGCGCTGCTCCCGGCGTCCGCGCTGGCCGACGGCTCGTGCGGCGAAAATGTTCGCTGGGAGATAAGCTCTGCGGGAGTGCTGACGGTATCCGGAACAGGCGACATGGCCGATTTTGAATCGGGCGACGCGCCGTGGTACGATAAGCGCGGCGAGGTGAGAAAGCTTGTAGTTTCTGAGGGCGTGACCGCCGTCGGCAGCGGCGCGTTCTCCGGCTGCGGCCTTATCGAAACGATCACCCTGCCGAGAAGCTTACAGCGCATCGGCGACAGCGCCCTTGACGATGTTTACGCTCTAAAAAGCGTTTACTACGCAGGTTCCGTTGCCGGCTGGAAGGCGATAGAGATCGGCGTCGGCGTGAGCTTCGGCTCGGCCGAGCTCATATGCGCCGATAAAACCGAGCCCTTTTCCGATATCTCCGGCTGGTATCACGACTATATCATAACCTGCTACATGGCCGATATCGTAAACGGCTGCGGCGACGGGACGTTTCGCCCGGAAAATAACGTCACCCGTGCGCAGTTTATAATGATGCTCTATAACATGGGCGGCCGCCCTGCGGTGTCCGATACCTCGCTTGCCTTTGCTGACGCGGCACATATATCGACGGTCTACGCTGCGGCCGTAAAGTGGGGCACAAGAGCCGGTATCATCATGGGCTACGGCGACAATAGCTTCAGGCCGGATGAAAACATCAGCCGCGCACAGATGGCGGCGTTTGCGTATCGCTTCCTGCGTCTCGGCGTGAGCGAGGCAACGCTCGACGGCCTCAAGGGTCACAACGATTTCCGCGATTACGACAGCATCCCGGAGTATTTCCGCGAGGCCGTCGATGTGATGGCGAATATCGGCGTCATACAGGGCTATCCCGGCGGAGCTTTCGACCCCGACGGGATAGCGACACGCGGCCAGTCGGCTGCCATAATGTCGCGCCTGCTCGTTGCCCTGACCGAGCTCAGGGAGCAATAGAATAAAAATGCATTAAAAATGCTCTGCCCAACGGCAGAGCATTTTTGCGGTATATCAGCGCTTTTCCTGGGCTCGGATGAGGTTTTTGTAAAAGCTCACAGCGCCGGGCAGGCAGTTGTACTCAATATTTTCGTTCAGCCCGTGCATGCCCTTCATCTGCTCCGGACCGTAGATTACCGGAGCAAAGCGAATGCAGCTTTTGCACACGGGCTGATAAAACTGCGCGTCTGTAGCGCCCGTCATGACGTACGGGCTCACCGGCAGACCTGGGAAGGTATCATTTATCACGGCCTCGACCTGGCGGAATGCATCGCCGTTTATATCGACGGCGGGGGTGTAGTCGTTCGAGTGGATGACCTCCATCTCAAGTCCGTGCTTCTCGGCGAGCCTCCGGATTATATCGAGGCTCTCCTTCTCGCCCTGATGCGGGATAAAGCGCATGTTCGCGCTCACCGTCGCCTCCTGCGGCAAAACGTTGCACGCGTCCGAGCCCGACTGCATGGTGAATGCAATCGTTGTTTGCAGCATCGCACCGGCCTGGGCACTGATCCTGCCGAGCACGGGCTTGAGCAGCGGAGCAAACAGCCACATATTGCCCATGACGAGCTTGAGCGGAAACGCGGCGTACGGCGCAAGCTTCCCGAACATTGCCGCTACCTCGGGAGGGAACTCGCGGCGGAAATAGCTGTGCGTCTCAACGTCGTTAACGAAGGCTGCCAGCCGCGCAATGGGGGTGTTCCTCGTCGGAGCGCTTGCGTGTCCTCCGGTGGAGCGCGCCGTGAATTTAACGTCGCCCTTGCCCTTTTCGAACACGCCGACCATGGCGAAGTTGCCCTTCACGCCGCCGATGGGCTCGGAGATTATGCCGCCGCCCTCGTCGCAGACAAGAAACAGCTCAACGCCGCGCCTTTGCAGCTCCCTGACTATCTTCGGCGCACCGTCGCCGGCCCACTCCTCTGTGCAGGACGAGGCGAGGTACACGTCGCATTTGGGCGTGTAGCCCTCCTTGAGCAGCTCCTCGACCGCCTGGAAGAACGCCATGACGGAGGCTTTGGTATCCGACGTTCCGCGGCCCCACACCTTGCCGTCGGCGATATCGCCCGAGAACGGCTCATGCTCCCACTTGCCCTCGGCGGGAACAACGTCCTGATGGCTCATCAGAAGTATCGGGGCCCCGTCGCCCGTGCCCTTCCAGCGGAACAGGAGGTTCCCGTCAATGACGGTTTTCTCCAGATTTTTGTGCACCAGCGGGAACAGCTTCTCCAAAAGCTTATGGAAGCCGAGGAATTTCTCGACCTCTTCAACATTCGCGTGCGACACCGTTTCGTACTGTACCATCTCCGACAGCTTGTGCGCAAGATCGAGAGCGTAGTCGCCGGCCTTTGGCGCGACATAGTCCGAGCGCTTGTTCGGCGTAAGAACAGTGTGCACAACGGCGGCCGCCGGCAGCGCCAGCGCTGCGGCAGCGGGGATCATAAATATGCATTTTTTCATTATCATGCACCGGCTTTCTTATAAAACTTGTATGCTATGCCGATGGCGAGCGCACCGGCGGGGATTATCATGAAGCTCGTCGAGCCCGTGAGCGAGGGCACGAGGATGAACAGTATGCTCATAACGATCAGCGGCGCTGCCGCGATCTTCATATTGCCGCGGAAATACTTATATGCCATCGCGCCGAACAGCGCGGGCACGACGTTTTCAAACGCGGGCTGAAGCGTCGGGCTCTGCAAAACCGGCTGCAGCGGCACCAGCAGCGCAACGCCGAGCGCGAGCACGATTATCGTCACCAGTGAGGACGTGGCGATTGACAGGGTGGACACGATCTCGTTTTCGGGTGTGCCGGTCTTCGCGCCGACGATGTCGCGCGCGTTGACGGCGCAGGGAATCTTCATATTGATAAGGTTGCCCGTAATAAACGCAAGATAGCCGCCGCCCGCGCCGAGCATCGGCGTATAGACGAGAAATTCGACCACGCTGCTGACCGTCCACACAAGGCCGACGGACAGGAATGCCTTACCGGCAGCGCTGATATCGGGCATTGCGCCGAGTATCTTTCCGATGAGAAACGGAGCACCAACGAGCATTATAAGAACGATGGCCGAGCTTATGCGGCCGATGACGTGTGTGCGCTTGTTGTAGCCTTCAAAATAATTATTCATTGTCCTGCCTCCTTACACAAACAGCTTGACGACGACCGCTGCGGCCATACCGATGAGCATGCTTCCGGCGATCGAGAAACTCTCGACCCAGGCAAGCTTTTTCTTCTCGGCAAGGTAGATAAAGCCTGCCATCACGAGGCCGGAGACGAATACGACGATCAGCGGCATGAAGCTTCCGGAGAACGAAAACAGACCTCCGCCGGAGACAAAGCCGCCTATGTAGCTGCCTATGTAGGCCGAGACGAGGCCGATGAACATCGCGGTCATGGCCGTGTCGCCGAAGCCCGCGCTGCCGGAGCTCTTTTTGCCGCTGCCGAGCCTGTTCAGATAGCGTTTATTGAAGAATATCGACAGTACCATGCCCCACATGATGCAAACGCTCATCAGAAGCGCGATGGTGGCAAAGCCCGAGGGCGTCATCTCGGCCGCCGAGAGGGAGGACATGCCGACCTGCTCGGCCGCGGCCTGGGCGACCTGCGTTTCATAGTGCAGCGCACCGATGACCGAAAGCCTCAGCCACGGCCACGGAGTGCCCAGGCTGCCCGACAGGGCGATAACGCCCAGCAGAATGCCGACGCTCGGCAGAAGCGAAAACGTAGCGCTCGAGGTGATGGCTCGCCTGAGCTTTGTGCGGTCGATGCCCATTGCGAGCCCCGCACGGTAAGCGCGCACCATAAACACGGCGCACACCACGGCGACGAACGCGATGATGCCGCCGCATATGGCGTACATCGGCGCGCTGTTCAATTGCGAAAGTATATTCATATCCGTCTCTCCTTTTTGTCATGTGTTTAACATTATATTTCCTGCCGGGCGATAAGTCAATCACGCGGCAAATAAAATAACCGGCGGCAGAGGCAAAAAATAAAATGCTGAGTTCGGTTTCTGAACTCAGCATTTTATATTGAGAAGTATTTTCTGAATGCCGTTTTCGACGCCTTTACCACATCCCGAATAACGCTCAGTTCTCTTGAAGAGCAGTCGCCGAGCATTGCCATAATGTCGTTCATATCCGATGCGCGCGATGTAATTGCCTTCTCAAAGAGCAGGTCGTCCGTATGAACCTCCAGCACCTCGGCAATCGAGACTAGAACAGGTAGGCTCAGCTTGGTGTTTCCCGTCTCGATATGACTCATATGAGTCGTGGAAATGTTTATCTTTTCGGCTAATTCCTCCTGCGACAGACCGAGCGCCTTGCGATTTTTTCTTATTCTTTGCCCAATTTCATAATAATCCATATAAAACACCGCTTATAGAGTTAAATTATACTTGAATTATATGAGCGGATATGCTATGATTTCAATGAATTACATAGGCTATTATCTGCCTATACAATTTAATTTATTAAGTAGGAGCGATGGAATGGGAAAAAACTCGAGCGAGCAATTGAAAATATCAATAAATAAATCAAAAAAGGAGAAAACAGCATGAAAAAACGAATTCTCAGCATTATGCTTTGCCTTGTCATGTTAGTGGGGCTGATCCCCGCTGCTGCACTGGCAGAGGAGACAGCGACTACCGAAATAAACAGCATAGCCGCAGAGATCACCGCTCCGGCTATCGGTGAAACGCCGGCAGCAACAGCGACACTCACTCCGGCAGGTGGAGTAACGTGCGGATTGGTGTTTTGGTTCAAGCTTTCTGATAGCAAGAATCCTGAGGCTGCATCCACAGAGGAGTGGATCGCAATAGAGGACGGCGAAACTTTTGACATAGGATATTACTATAAGGTAAATATTTCTGCCGCTAAAGCAGAAGGCTTTACTTTTGCAGGCAGCGTCAGCGGAAGTGTGAACGGTCAGTCGTGCACAGTAACGGATATGTTCGGAGCGGCAAAGGTACTTACCTACGTCTTTGAGCCGTTAGCAGAACCTGTGCCCGCATATCCTACGACTGACAATATAAGCGGTCTGAGCGAAAAGCTCGTTGCTGTTATCTGCAATAATGTTCCTGCCGGAGAGAAAACCGGTGAGTACTACGGCCTTCTGGACGGCGGCTTTACATATGCTTCTGCGCCGACGCTTGTAAATGGCGCTTACGAATGCACAATAAATCTCATTCCTTCGGCATACTGCAGCCAATACAGCACAGATACCGGTGTTGCGCACACAGTGAATCCCAATACGGATGTATCAGATCTGACGTTTACTGTAAGGTATGACAGCGAGACAGAGAAGTGGATTCCCAGTGGAGAGATCAGCACCATGGGCATTTGGGTCACCTGCGACAAGCACGTTGTTGAATACACCGTGAGCTTCGCGGCAAACGGCGGCAGTGGCACAATGGACAGCAAGACGGTTGAAAAGGGTACAGAGTACACGCTCCCTGCATGCGGCTTCACCGCACCCAGCGGCAAGGTGTTCAAGGCATGGAGCGTCAACGGTACGGAAAAATCCGTTGGCGATAAGATCGTCATCAATGCAGATACAACCGTTACGGCGGTCTGGAAAGTAAGGGTAGCACCCTATGTTCCTGGCCACACTCACAGCTACACAGTGACCGTGACCGAGCCTACCTGTACCGAAAAGGGCTACACAACATACACCTGTAGCTGCGGCTACAGCTACGTTGACGATTACGTAAACGCAAAGGGTCACACCGAGGTAGTCGATCCCGCGGTCGCAGCAACCTGCGAAAAGACCGGCCTCACCGAGGGTAAGCACTGCTCGGTCTGCAATGAAGTGCTTGTCGCACAGAAGGAAACTCCCAAGACCGAGCACAAATTCTCAAACGGCAAGTGCTCCGTCTGCGGCGCGGCCGATCCCAACTATGTAGCACCTGTTGTCAACCCGTTCAAGGACGTAAAGGAAGGCGATGCGTTCTACGACGAGATCCTGTGGGCGGCCGATAAGGGCATCATCAAGGGCGACGGTACCGGAAACTACAATCCCAACGACGGCATCACCCGCGCGCAGATCGTTATGATCCTGTGGAACGCGGCAGGCAACAAGGAGGCCTCCAAGCCCTCCGGCTTTGCCGACGTGAAGGACGGCGCATGGTACGCAAAGGCGGTCGCATGGGCGGTCGAGAACGGCATAACCAACGGCACAGACCTCGGCTTTGAGCCCGACCGTGTCTGCACCCGCGCCGAGATCGTGACCTTCCTGCATCGCGCTAACAACAAGCCCGCTCCCGCGGCGGCTGCAAGCTTCACCGACCTGACTCAGGACTGGTACAAGGATGCGGTCGCATGGGCGGTCGAAAACGGCATCACCAAGGGCGTCGGCGGTAACCGCTTTGCTCCCAATGATACCTGCACCCGCGGCCAGGCGGCGGCATTCATGTACCGTCTCGCCCAGCTCGCAAAATAAACCCGAATAAAGTCTCAGCTCCCCGCGGTATCCGCGGGGAGCTGTTTTTGTGCCATGATTTTCTTGCCGAAAAATGTTGCCGCTGCATAGCTGGTATGGTATTATTAGCTCACAAAGGTAAAGGAGGAGAAATCAATGAAGAAACGATTTCTTAGTATGCTGCTTGCCGTGCTCATGGTATTGACGCTCTTGCCGGTGTCCGCCTTCGCGGAAGGCGAGCTCAGCGGCAAGTGCGGAGAAAATGTGACCTGGAAGCTCGAGGGCGATACACTGACTATAAGCGGAACAGGCCCGATGGAGGATTATCGCACATCACCCTGGATGGCATACAGTGACAGGCTCACAAGGATCGTTGTTGAAGAGGGCATTACAGGAATCGGAGCTAATTCGTTTGCGCCATTGAATATGGGAGGCAATTTGATCGGCGCACTGAGCAATGTGAGCTCAGTCAGCTTGCCGCAGAGCCTAAAAAGCATAGGTGACGGCGCATTCTCGTTTTGCTCCGGTTTGGAGAGCATAGTGCTGCCAGCTGCTGTTGAAAGCATAGGAATTTCGGCCTTCAAGGGCTGCGCTGCACTTATAGAGATCAGTATACCCAACAGTGTAAATAATATTGGCGTTGGGGCATTCGAGCAGTGCAGCAGTCTTAAGAGTGTTGTTGTTCCAACCGGCGTTTTGTCGATAAGCGAGTGGACTTTTAGTTTATGTGAGCAGTTAGAAAGCGTGGAGCTGCCTGAAAACCTGACGGAAATTGGCGGGAATGCTTTCAAAGGCTGCAAAGCTTTGCGAGCTATCGCACTGCCCGCAAGGCTAAAAAGTATAGGCAGCGAAGCCTTTAGTGATTGCTCCAGCCTGCTCTCGGTCACTCTCCCTGATGGCTTGACCGCTATCGGCTACCATGCTTTTTTCAAGTGTGAAAAGCTCGCGGAAGTTAAAATCCCAAGCGGCCTTACACAAATCGGCGGAGGAGTATTTGCTGACTGCGGATCTCTCGAAAGTATTGAAATACCGAGTGACTGGACCTCACTGCGAGGTATTTACAATGGCTGCACCGGAATCAAAGAGATGGTTGTTCCGGATGGCTTTGTTGAGCTCGTTAGCGGAGAGTTTTACGGCTGCACAAACCTTAAAAGCGTAGTATTGCCTGACAGTATAAAGGCAATAGGCAAAAAAGCTTTTGGCTGCTGCTCCTCGCTTGAAAGCATCATTATACCGGAGGGAGTTATGACAATCGGCGAATACAGCTTTGAAGCCTGTATTTCGCTCACTGAAATATACCTGCCGAAGAGCATGAAAACTATCGATGTATGCTCGATGAACGGCTGCGAAGCACTTGAAAGCATATACTACGGCGGCTCATTGCGTCAGTGGAAGGAAGGAGTAGCCTTCACAGGAGAATACCCCTCTGACTATGACAGCGCCAAGGATGGATTAGTAAATGCTCAGCTCTACTTCCTCGATGGGTCTGATCCCTTTACGGATATCGATATCGACTGGTGCCATGATGAGATCTGCCTGGCGTACATGCTCAATATCGTAAACGGCACAAGCGAAACCACCTTCAGCCCCAACGATTCCGTTACCCGCGAGCAGTATCTGACCATGCTGTGGCGCATGGTCGCATCTCCCATGAGCCAGGACGAGCTCAGCTTTGCAGACAGCGCAAAGATAAGCGCTTATGCCAAGGCCGCGGTCGCATGGGCAGTCAGAACGGGCATCGTTAAGGGTTATCCCGACAATACCTTCCGCCCCGGCAGCAAGATAAGCCGTGCCGAAATGGCGACCATGACCTACCGCTTTATTACGAGCATAGAGGGGATCAGGCTCGACGACGGCCTCAAGGCCGACTTCGGCTTCAAGGATGTTGCCGCCAATCAGTATTATGCCGAGGCAGTCAACGTCATGGCAAACCTTGAGTTCATTAAGGGCATGACCGCTACGACCTTCGCTCCCAACGATACCGCGACCCGCGCGCAGGCAGCGGTCATCATGATGAGAACTCTCGCAGCGCTCTTGACATGACCCCGCCCATGCAATGGCCGGCAGCTAAAATAATTGACAGGAGCAGCAAATGAGCAAAACGGCACTTATAATGATAGATATGCAGCGCGGATTTATTGACCCCGCGTCGCCGCTGTGTATAGCCGGTGCGGCCGCGACGGTTCCGGCCTGCGCCGAGGCGATACGCTTTTTCCACGGAAACGGGCAGCCGCTGGTCTACGCCGTGCGGCATTACCGTGCCGACGGCAGCGACGTCGAAAAGGCGCGGGCAAAAATTTGGACGGAGGGCGGCAAGCCCCTGTCGGAGAGCTGCGCAGAGCGCCTGTCGGATGCCTTCCCGGACGAGTTTGAGCGGCTCGAGAGCGATTACACCATCGTAAAGCCCCGCTTCTCGGCATTTTTCGCAACGAGCCTTGACCTCATTTTGCGCAGGCTCGGTGTGCAGACCGTCGTTCTGGCAGGCACGACCACGCCCAACTGCATCCGCACGACCTGCTACGACGCGCTTTCGCTCGACTACGACGTCATCGTCCTGAGTGACTGCACCTCGTCCGTGAGCGAGGCCGTCCAGCGCGCAAACCTTGAGGATATGCAGCGCGTAGGCGCAAAAATCATGACGCTCGATGAACTGAAAAAGCACGGCTTCAGCCGTGCTTTTTTTATGCTTATTCGTCTTTTGATATCATTTGGAGCGCGTGCTCAAGGACGCCGAGGACAGCGCTGAGATTTTGCCTTGCGCCGGTCTCATTGCCGGGGAGGTTGAGGATCAGGCTCTTGCCGCGTATACCGGCAACGCCTCTCGTGAGCATGGCGCGCGGCGTGCTCACGAGGCTGTAGTGCAGCATCGCCTGCGGAATGGCGGGTATCTCACGCGAGATGACGTCACGCGTGGCCTCCGGCGTAATATCACGCCTGCCGAAGCCCGTGCCTCCGGTCGATATTATGAGATCTGCGCCTAACTCATAGGCGCACTTTATAAACTCTGCGGATATTTCGTGCCGTTCATCGGGAACCAGTCCTCTGTATATGACCTCGAATCCCGATTCCTCGAGCATCTGCGCGACGGCAGGACCGCTTTTATCGACCTTTTCGCCGGCAGAGCATCTGTCGCTTACCGTGATTACAGCAGCTTTGTAGTCCATGTGCCCCTCCTTGTAAGTTACTTTTTAAAGCCGTCCTTAAGCGCAACAGCGCGATTGAATACCAGATGCCCCGGAGAAGAATCCTTGCTGTCTACACAGAAATAGCCCGTTCGAAGGAACTGGAACTGCGCCGGAGCGGCAGCTCCTTCGAGCATTTTCTCCAGCTTACAGCCGGTGAGCACCTCAAGCGACTCCGGATTGAGACAGCTTATATAATCCTTGTCCGCCGCATCCGGGTCGGGATCGGAGAACAGATTGCTGTACAGCCTTACCTCGGCGTCGGCGCAGTTATCGGCATCGACCCAATGTATCGTTGCACCCTTGACCTTGCGGCCGTCGGCAGGATCGCCGCCTCGGCTTTCGGGATCGTAGACGGCGAGTACTTCGACTGTATTGCCGTCGTCATCCTTGACGCAGCCGGTGCATTTTATAAGATACGCCCCCTTCAGACGGCACTCCGGGCCGTCGGGATAGAGCCTTTTGTACTTGGGGACCGGAGCTTCGAGGAAATCCTCGGCCTCAATCCACAAATTGCGCGAGAAGGTCACCTTTCTCGTCCCGGCGTTCGGATCATTTGGGTTGTTTTCAACATCGAGCTCCTCGCTCTGCCCTGCGGGATAATTTGTTATTGTGAGCTTCACGGGGCGCAAAACGGCCATGGCGCGCTGAGCATGATCGTTGAGATCCTCACGCAGGCAGTGCTCAAGGAACGCAAACTCGACGGTGTTCGGGACCTTGGCAACGCCGATCCTCTCACAGAAATTGCGGATTGAAGCAGGCGTATAGCCGCGGCGGCGCAGACCGCACAGCGTCGGCATGCGCGGATCGTCCCAGCCGGAGACAAGGCCTTCCTCCACAAGCCTTCTGAGCTTGCGCTTGCTGAGCACGGTGTAGTTTATGCCCAGGCGCGCAAACTCGATCTGTCGCGGCCTGGAGGGAACGGAGACATTGTTAATCACCCAGTCGTACAGCGGACGGTGATCCTCGTACTCAAGCGAGCACAGCGAGTGGGTTATACCCTCGAGCGCGTCCTGAATCGGATGAGCAAAATCGTACATAGGGAAGATGCACCACTTCGTGCCCTGACGGTGATGCTCGATATATCTGATGCGGTACAGCACGGGGTCGCGCATATTGAAATTGCCGGAGGCAAGGTCGATTTTAGCGCGCAGCGTGTACCTGCCCTCGGGGAATTCGCCGTTTTTCATGCGCTCGAAGAGCTCAAGGCTCTCCTCGACTGGTCTGTCGCGGTAGGGGCTTACGGCGGGCTTTGTCGTATCTCCGCGGTATTCCTTAAACTGCTCGGGCGTGAGCTCGCAGACATAGGCAAGACCCTTTTTTATGAGCTCAACAGCATATTCGTAGGTTTTTTCGAAATAATCCGAGCCGTAGAAGAAGCGGTCGCCCCAGTCAAAGCCTAGCCAGTGTATATCCTCCTGAATGGCGTCTACGTATTCGGTATCCTCCTTGGCGGGGTTGGTATCGTCCATGCGCAGGTTGCAGATACCGCCGTACTTCTCGGCGGTGCCGAAATCTATGATAAGCGCCTTGCAGTGGCCGATGTGCAGATAGCCGTTCGGCTCGGGCGGAAAACGGGTGTGCACCTGCATCCCGGCAAATCTGCCGCCCTCGGCAAGGTCCTCGTCGATAAAGTTTTCAATAAAGTTTTTGCTTATCTCTTCCATGGTTCATACTCCTGTCTGAATGGGTAGTAAAATTATAAACGAATTCTCACGCAATTACAATATAAAAAATTAATTTGAGAGCTGTTGTATATGCCGTTGAGAAAACGCGAAAGCTGTGATAATATGATTACAGGTGATAAAAATGGACAATAAGTTTGACATACTCATCATCGGCGCGGGACCTGCCGGAGTATCGGCGGCGCTCACGGCCTGCAATCGCGGCAAAAAGACCGGCGTTATCGCAAACCCGCCCGAGAGCAGCAAGCTGTACCCTGCCGAAAGCGTCACGAATTACCCCGGCATATCGGGAACGGGTGCGGATATAATAAAAGCAATGACAAGGCAGCTTGAGGGAAGCGACGCCGTTATTATAAAAGGACGTGCGCTGAGTGTCGTGCCGCTCGGAAAAACAATTGGCGTTGCCGTCGGGCGCGAGTTTTACGAGGCAGGCGCAGTTATAGTCGCAAGCGGCATAAGCCGCCGCCCGATATGCCCTGGTGAGACGGAGTTTCTCGGCAGGGGAGTGAGCTATTGCGCTACCTGTGACGGAATGCTCTATAAGGGCAAGACCGTCGCCGTCATAGGCGACAGCGAGGAGGCCGCGCACGATGCGCAGCTTCTGCGCGATATCGGCTGCGAGGTGCTGACCTTCACAGGCAAGGAGAAATTTGATATCCGCGGCGGAATGAAGGCCGATACGCTTGTCGTTAACGGGCAGGAGCTGTCTCTTATACACATCTCCGAGCCCACGAGACGGAGCTACATCTC
>ENA-OZKZ01000799-OZKZ01000799.1-human-gut-metagenome-genome-assembly--contig:-NODE-799-length-14542-cov-5.238214_pt1 | contig 14542 bp, 10 predicted proteins | sample MGYA00244828_ERZ653768 | MGnify/ENA primary metagenome ERZ653768 (study PRJEB26926, sample SAMN06165273) | human gut metagenome | biome: ENVO:00009003; feature: ENVO:2100002; material: ENVO:00002003...
TGTCTAAGAGACAGTCTTATACTTGAGCTTATGATCAAGACTCGCCCAGAAATCCATCGCGATTGTCCGAAACTGCACTTCGACTTTCATATATTTTTTCTCATTTGACAAGAAAATCGGAATCTCCACAATCAGATGCAGACTTCGGTATCCGTTTGGCTTTGGATTCCGTATGTAATCCTTCACACATACAACCCGGATATCGTCCTGTTTTGTCAAAAGCTCTGATACCGTATAGATATCCTCCGGGAACGAACAGATCACACGTACACCTGCGATATCCGTCAGGTTCTCCTCGATATTTTCTATCGAGATTTCCAGACCTTTTCGTTTCATCTTCTCCACGATGCTGAGTGGTTTTTTCAATCTGCACCGGATTGACTCAAACGGATTTCGATTATACTGTGATGCAAACTCAGTATTCAACACCTTCAGCTTTGTCTCAATCTCCATCAACGCACACTCATAGTGCATCATAGATTCTATAAATGGCTGCATCGTCTGCAGCACCTTTTCCGGGTTGTCGGAGTTCATCAGAAGCTCCATACTCATATCTGTACTCCCGTTCATGTTACACACCTCTATTCTTACGAATCGTTTTCATAAATAATTCCTTTAATTTCCGGTCATAATCTCTGCCGATCTTATTCAGTGCTTCATGGCTGACAAATCCACCTGCCATCGCAGCATGTCCACCACCGGAACCAATTCCATCCAACGCCTGATAGATTAGTTTTCCTGCATCCACATCTGCCCGCTCACTGCGCACAGAGAATTTAATGCCATCCGAATTGATAGAGTAGACAACGGCTACATCGACCACATCCAAGGACAAAATAAAATCCGATATGATCGCAACAAGGGAATTCGGGCACTCAAATGGAATGTAGGTGAATCCAACATAATCAAACACTTCGATATGCTCGATTGCCGCACCATACGCCTTCAGATCCTGAAATTCTATCGTGGAATTATACATACTGTTCAGTTTTTCCGTACTGATATAATCGAACAGATATGCCATCATATCCATATCAAACGCGGTTGTTCCACGCACAAAATCTGCCGTATCCATCTTGATTCCATAAGCAAGTGCGGTCGCAACATCCTCATCCATCGGCACACCGCTTGTCTGAAAATACGACGCAACAATGCTGGCACAGGCACCAACAATACGGATATCCTCGAACTTGTAATCCTCTGTCTTCACAAACACCGGATGATGATCGACACATGCCACCTCATTGCCCAGAAGATCTGTCGTATTTGCATTCGGTTTCTGACAATCGACATGCACGATATAGTCCTCCGCCTGCATGTCCGGGATGTCATCATACGAATAAATCTCGATGCCAAACGTATCCATCATCTTTCTTGTATTAAACCGGTCAATACTGCCGACATAACAGATGGTCGATGTAATTCCATAATATTCCAGATATCGCTTCAAGCCAAATGCACTCGATATCGCATCCGGGTCTGGGAAATTATGTGTCTGTAAATATACCTTATGTCCTCTCAGAAGTTCAATCAACGCCTTCTGTTTTTCTTCTGCCACTTGCGCCTCCTGTTAACAATCAAAGCACAGCAATACATACGCTAAGATAAGCATTGCCGTCACTAAAACAAACTCGCAAAACCCACTGACAAAATACGAAAGTATCATGCCAATCGCCATAAATAAAATCGAATATCCAAATAATGCCTTCAATGCCGCCTCTTCATCATATTTGTTCTACTACATACTATGAGACAAACGGAGTGAAAAGACGTAATTTCGTTCAAATCCTAGTTATTCTCACTTGCCTGATCAATCGCTTCTTTGATTTCTGGGCTGTCAATATCCACATCTGCTTTCTTACCCATGGCTGTTGCAATCTTATCGACAACCTCTGGAATCATGTCGATCACCTTGCTTACCGTGTCACCCTGCTTGACTGGAATCATCTTCGCATGTCCGTTCTGGATCACAAGTACCGCAGTTGGAGACATCTTACCGCCCATTCCGCCTCCAGCAGAGTTGGAACCGCCGTTTTTGCCAAATGCACCGGCAGCTACACCAAAATTCACATCCACCAATGGTAAAATAATTGTATCGCCTACCTTCGTTGGCTCGCCAACAACTGTCTTCGTTGTAAGCAGGGAATCCATCCCCTGAAATAAAGAACCAACTGTCTGATTAAAATCATTTGCCATCACTCATTACCTCCAATTTCTATATTATCTTACTGATTCATTACTTTCTTTGCAACTTTTAGTGTCCTCCAGATATTGATATTCAAGACAATCCGGAGCAGATATCCAAGCCGGATTCGGCCTTTCAGCTTCACATCCAGTTCCAACACCTTCTGTTCAAAATCCGGCTGCATTGACAGCCCTTTTTGATATACAAACGGCAGTAAGCTCAAATATCCGGTCACCTGCCCGGTCTTGTATGGCTCATCCATGCCGTAATGCACATAGCCCTTTACCTTGCGTGGCAAAATATGTTTCAATGTCCGCGGAATATATTTTTTCAGATATTCACGTGTCTTTACCGTACACGACAAATTCCAGAACTTCTGCAATCGCCGGAGCTTTTTCTTCGCAGTCGCTGTCTTTTTCTCGATCTTGTCAGTCACACGCTCTGCGACCTTTCCTGGTGTGTGATTTATCACAAATGTCCAGACTTTCTTAATCTTCTCCCACACCTTCCGGCACAATATCTTCAATCTGCCCGATTGCTTCTTTTCTTCTTCCGACAGATCGTCCGGTTCGTCCAGATCAAAGATTTCATGCTCTGGTGCTTCCTCTGTCTTTGTTTCTATATCATCCTCATTTATGTCTGTCTCTGGAAGTGGTATCGTCGGAATCTCTGTAATAGTCCCATCTGACTCATCCGTTTTCTCCGATTCACTTATTATCTTCTGTGAACTATTTTCTATACTATCCTTTCGCTTTACCGGCTTCTCACAGATTGCATCATCGTCCTCATCCACGTCGATATCATCCCACGCGTCGTCGAATCCCTCATCAGCGAGATGTTCCACCTCACGCTCTGCTTCTTCTGCCTTCTTCTTTCCAAGCCTAAACCATAACAGCCGTATCTCCTGTTTCAGTTTATCCTTCTCCCGGCTCTGGTCATACAACACCCGGACACTTAAGATCAGATACCGTACCTTTGCTTTTGCCTGTAATGTCTTCCCACCCTGATACGAGATATCTGCCTGATACCGGATCGGGCAAAATAAAATCAGCATCACAAGCAAGAGAAGCAATCCTATGATACCAAGGAGGATCCATCCGATTATTTTTAAAATAAGTAACAATACATGCAGCATTCCTTACCTTACTCCTACCTGTGGTTCTTTCACTTCAATCAAAAGAAAAAATCCTCTACCTTCCATTCTTCCCCGGTTTCATCATACATATCCTGTATGATCTGCAATACGAGCTGTTCTGCCACTTCTTTGCCTCTTGCAAAGCCGACAACCCGTATCCGGGAATCCAGCTTCCTATATGGTTTTTGTAACAACTGATTATATGGATAAATCTCCAGCAATCCATCCTGCAATAACGGCAACACGATCACATACAGATTCCGGACAGGCTTATGCCGCCTGATCCTTTTCCTGATCCGTGCCTGTTTTCGCTCTGTAAGATTGTATGTATAACATTTATCAGCAAAAATCACGATTACTCCTCTATCATCTCTGAAATCAGCTTATTACATGCCATAAGTTCGCTGTCATCCTTACAATTCTCAATTACATAATCAAAATAATCCCGGATCTCCTGCTGTGTATTCATGAAGATCGGCATTGCAGCAAGCAGCTTACACATCATACTACGGTAAACCGGTCTCTTCACACTCGAAAACAAATCGCCAAGTTCCTTTACAAGTGCTTCCTTCTTTGCTGTGATATACGCATGATCTGCGGTTTCTGTCTTTCTAGAAACCTTGTCAAGATCAATAAACAAGCTTGTAGAAAGCAGCTTGCTTACCTTATCCAGACGGTCAAATGTTTCTGTCAGTGCAAGGCTTTCAATCTGCTCGGCTTTTCCAACGCGAATCTCATCCAGCACTGCTTCCAATATCACGATAGATTCATACACGCGCTCCTGCACACCTTCGATTGTGAAAAACTCATCCATCACCTCATCCGGTAACTGATCGATCGTCTCTGCCTTTACACACGCCTTGATAATACGAAGTGCTGCTGCATACCCCGGTACATCTTCTTCGTTCTTCTCATATGCTGCATCAATCGTAAGTAGGATCGTATACACATCATTTATGACTTCCTGTAACAGCATAAACGCTGACACTTCGTTGTTGATGATCGTCGCAGCCTGATTCAGACGCTTCGTCAAATCTTCAAACTCCGGCAGCGTGAGTGCCGCATAATCAGCCTCTGCAAGATCGGTATAAACATGATATAAAAATGGATACTCCGTCTCAAATCCCTTTGGCTTCTTCAAAAGCACTGCACTGCGCAGCATATCAACAAACTCATCCACAGAGGTTGTCTCGCCCTCCTCATAGATATTGAGTGTTGAATTGACAATATCATAAAACTTATTCTTCGTCATACGAACCGGAAGCTGCGCCATCAGAAGCTGTAATTTACTGTTTATAACAACCGTATCATTCTCTGCAAATACATAGGCAAACATCTTCTCAGAAAGCCCTTTTGCATCAACCGGTGCCACTTCATCACGCACGGCAGCCTCCACACGGTTTAACACATACTCATAAATCTCATATGCATCCGTGTAAGCGGTCAGAATATGCATCTTATATTCTACATTGCTACGAAGCTGTGCGATTGCTTCCATAGAATCTTCGTCCACTGCCTCGCGCTTAACCAGATGACGGTCTAACAAGCCTGTCAGAAGTGCAAAATATTTGCAGACATCCGTGTTCTTGTCATCCTGCTCATCGCATACTTCCTTCATCGTGTAATAATTCATGCTTCCCTTTACCGTTGCATAGCAGTTATACTGTCTGCCAAGCAGCTCTGCATATTCCGGAAGCTTCGTGTCTAAGTCTTTGTCTCTCTGTATATCTGTCACTAATTTCTTACATGTTGCTATCATTATATCAGTCTCCTATTTCACATGCTCATGCGTAAATAAATGTTCGTTACAATACTCATAATTTCCGTTACATTTTGAGCAGAACCGAAACTCCAGATCATCGCCATCCCGCTCCGTTCTTCCACAGATTGCACATTTGTGCTTCGTGATGTTCGATGGATATCCCATCTGCTGTGCCTTGTGACGCCGGTCTGCCTCTCCGTTTACCTGTCGAGAGAGATTCTCCACGCGACGATCATAATCCCGTTTTCTTCGTTTCGCTGCCGCCTTGCTGTTCGAGCTTCGCATACCGACACCCCGCCCCATAATCAGGTAGAATATAAAGAAATTCACCAGATACGCAATGATGGAACCACGGTTCAACGTACTTGTGGTTGGCCGCATAAATTCATATGCCATCAATCCCATATCTATAACTGCGACCCAGAAAGCACGGATTGGAATGAAAAACATAAACAACACACGTGCATCCGAATACATCAGTGCAAACGCTAAGAACAATCCATAATCAAAGTAATACATTGCCCATATTCCAACATCCATCATGCCAAGAATGGAACCATTTGCATAATAGTAAATACTGATGCCTAACATGATGACCGTATTCCAGAACCATGCACCAAATATATAAAGGTTAAACATAAATGTTCCCATGGCCTGTTCGATCTGTTGTCCAAACAAAATCAATATAAATATCATCAGTATTCCAACTAAATTCAGATCTCCCGGTGGTGAAAATACCCATGTGAATAGCCGCCAGAACTGGTGCTGTTCCATAATCGCATACGGGGAAAAAACAAGCTTGACGGCAAACGTCGGTACAAACGCCCATAATATATATGAGATTGCCATCACAACTGCGATCTTGATCGGGAGATTTCGAATTGCAAATTTACCAAATTTTTTCTCTAACTTCACAAAAAAACTCAAATTAAATTTTCCTCACTTTCACTTTGCATATCAATTCGATATTATACCCTATATACATAAAAAAAGCAATCGCCACGCGCGGATTCTCCGTCTGTGGCAATCACTTTTCTCATACACTTCTATCCCATTTTCACCAATCTGTTTCTATGACTGTTTTTCTTTCTCCGGCGGAATCCGGATGATTGTTCCAAGTGGCACCCGCAGATCGTAAAGCTCCCGGTTATACTGCATCAGATCCGCAATATCCGTATCAAATTCCCCGACTAAGCTTCCTAGTGTCTCTCCAACCTTCGCCGTATAATAACGCCTCTCTTCTTCCTCATACACCTCTGTCGGAATACAGATTTCATCTCCCGGCTGCAGATTGTAGACATTGACATATGGATTCTCTTTCAGGATATCAATCAGGCGGACACCATACAGTTTTGATAATTTGTACAGTGTATCTCCGGCAACGACTTTGTGTACCGTTCCCTTGCATTCATGCTCCATACCGCATATCTCCATACTCATTTCTGATTATTCTATTCTTAATAGGTAAAAATGTTCACAATTTTTCTGTTGAAATTCATGATTCTTTCCTATATAATGTCAGATGTCGAAAAATACAGAAATATGAAATGGGAAATAGTAAAAGAGGTAATTATTAAATGAAGAGATTAGGAATCGATATTGGTTCGACCACAGTCAAGGTTGCTGTGATTGACGAAGAACATAACATATTATTTTCGGAATACAAGCGTCACTTTGCAAATATCAAAGAGACATTAAAGGAGCTTGTAGAACATGCCAGCAAGGAGCTTGGAAATGTTGAAGTTGCTCCTACGATCACCGGTTCCGGTGGACTTGCATTGGCACAGGTCATCGGGATTCCGTTTGAGCAGGAGGTTGTCTGTGTATCAGAAGCTCTGACTGACTATGCTCCACAGACGGATGTTGCGATCGAGCTTGGCGGCGAGGATGCCAAGATCATCTATTTTACAAACGGTGTGGAACAGCGTATGAACGGTGTATGTGCCGGCGGTACCGGTTCCTTTATCGACCAGATGGCATCCCTGCTCCAGACAGACGCTTCCGGACTGAATACATACGCGAAGGACTATGACACAATCTACCCGATTGCAGCACGTTGTGGTGTATTCGCAAAGACTGATATCCAGCCACTCATCAACGAAGGTGCAACGAAGCCAAACCTTGCAGCATCTATCTTCCAGGCGGTTGTCAACCAGACGATCAGTGGTCTTGCCTGTGGTAAGCCAATCAAGGGAAATGTTGCATTTTTAGGTGGTCCTCTCCACTTCCTCGACCAGCTCAAGGAAGCGTTCGTGCGGACACTGAACCTGACGCCGGAGCATATTATCGCACCGGGACATTCGCATCTGTTCGCGGCTGTCGGTGCAGCACTTCAGGCAAAGGAAGAGACACACTATACATTGGATGAGATCAGCGGAAAGCTCACAGCCGACCTTAAGATTGCTGTGGATGTAGACCGTCTTCCACCGCTGTTTGCATCGCAGGAAGACTACGACGCTTTCATCAAAAAGCAGGAGAAAAATAAAGTATTACGTTCCGACCTTGCCACCTACAAGGGGAAATGTTTCCTCGGTGTCGACGCCGGTTCCACAACAACAAAAGTCGCACTGGTTGCCGAGGATGGCAGTCTGCTCTATGATTTTTACAGCAGCAACGATGGTAGTCCTCTTCGGACAACCCTGCGTGCCATGAAAGATATCTATACAAAACTCCCGGATGGCGTGGAGATTGTAGCCGGCTGCTCTACCGGATATGGAGAAGCCTTAATTAAGTCTGCTCTCATGCTCGACTATGGTGAGGTAGAAACAATCGCCCACTACACTGCCGCTGCATTCTTTGATCCGGACGTGGACTGTATCTTAGATATCGGTGGTCAGGATATGAAATGTATCAAGATCAAGAATGAAGTCGTCGACAATGTCATGCTGAACGAAGCATGTTCCTCCGGCTGTGGCTCTTTCATCGAGACATTTGCCAAATCGTTAAATTATGATGTGAAGGATTTCGCGAAGATCGCACTTTTCGCAGAAAGCCCGATTGATCTCGGAAGCCGTTGTACTGTATTTATGAATTCCAAAGTAAAACAGGCACAGAAGGAAGGCGCAAGCGTCGCAGATATCTCTGCAGGTCTTGCTTATTCCGTTATTAAGAACGCCCTTTTGAAGGTAATCAAGCTGACCGATCCGAAGTCACTTGGCAAAAATATCGTCGTACAGGGCGGAACCTTCTATAACGATGCGGTTCTTCGAAGCTTCGAGCTTATCTCCGGCAGGGAAGCAATCCGTCCGGACATCGCCGGTATCATGGGAGCCTTCGGTGCAGCCCTGATTGCGAGAGACCGTTATGAGGAAGGCGACCAGACGACCATGCTCTCCAAGGAGGCGATGGAGGCACTCACCTACGAGACGAAGATGGCGCGTTGTAAGGGATGTACGAACAACTGTCTCCTTACAATCAACCGTTTCACAGGCGGAAGACAGTTCATCACGGGTAACCGTTGTGAACGCGGTCTTGGTTTAAAGAAAAACCAGCACAACATGCCGAACTTATTTGAATACAAATTTAATCGTTTGTTCTCCTACGAACCGCTGACCGAAAGTGAAGCATATCGTGGTATCATCGGTATTCCACGTGTCCTGAATATGTATGAGAACTATCCGTTCTGGTTTACATTCCTGACGAAGCTCGGCTACCGGGTACTGCTCTCTCCGAAATCATCGAGAGACATCTATACCCTTGGTATCGAGTCTATCCCAAGTGAGTCGGAATGTTATCCAGCAAAGATCTCGCATGGTCATGTTATGTGGCTGTTGAAGCAGGGAATCAAGACAATTTTCTATCCTTGTATTCCTTACGAGCGTAACGAGACACCGGATGCAAACAACCACTACAACTGCCCGATTGTCACAAGCTACGCAGAGAATATCAAGAACAACATGGAAGAGGTTTCCGCACCGGATGTCACCTACATCCGTCCGTTCCTTGCACTTGATAATAAAGATGCACTAAAGGATCGTCTGCTGCGTGAATTCTCGAAATATACAAACGTCACAAAGGAAGAAATAAACGAAGCGGTTGAGGCTGCTTATGCAGAGGCAGATGCAGTCAAAGCGGACATTCAGAAAAAGGGTGAAGAGACGATCGCTTATCTGGAGAAGACCGATAAACTCGGTATCGTGCTTGCCGGTCGTCCATACCATCTGGATCCGGAGATCAACCACGGACTTCCGGAGCTTATTAACTCGTATGATATCGCTGTTTTAACAGAAGACTCTGTTGCACATCTTGGCAAAGTAGAGCGTCCTTTGATCGTATCCGATCAGTGGATGTACCACTCCCGTCTGTACAAGGCTGCAAACTACGTCAAATCAAGCAGGAATCTAGAGCTGATCCAGTTAAATTCCTTCGGCTGTGGTCTGGATGCCGTTACGACCGACTGTGTCAACGATATCCTGACAAACTCCGGTAAGATCTATACCGTATTAAAGATTGATGAAGTCAGCAACTTAGGTGCGGCACGTATCCGTATCCGTTCGCTGATCAGTGCAGTCAATGTCAGAAGAAAGCATAATTTTACACCATGCCCGATGCCAAGTAATTATAACCGTGTAGAATTCACAACAGATATGAAGGATTATACTGTATTGGTACCACAGCTCTCCCCAATTCATTTCAATGTATTGGCTCCAGCGATGCGCCATATGGGATTAAATATTGAGATTCTTCCGGATGCAACAAAAGAAGTCATTGATACCGGCTTAAAATATGTAAACAACGATGCCTGCTATCCTTCTTTGATCGTTGTAGGTCAGATGATGCATGCCATCACATCCGGCAAATATGACATCAATAAACTGGCACTTATTATGACACAGACCGGCGGTGGCTGCCGTGCAACAAACTACGTTGGCTTTATCCGTCGTGCACTTGCAAAGGCCGGCTACCCACAGATTCCGGTGATTGCCCTCTCCGTACAGGGCTTTGAGAATAACTCCGGTTTCGTATGGAATATGAAGACGGTCAAATGCGCGATGCAGGCGCTCGCAATCGGAGATCTGTTCATGCGCGTTGTCTACCAGACTCGTCCATACGAGAAGGTAAAGGGATCTGTCAATAAGCTGCACCGCAAATGGGAACATGCAGCCATCCGTTGCATGGAAAATGGCGGTCGCGGATTCAGTAAACTGGTACATGATATCGTCAAAGACTTCGACAACGTGCCTTTGAATGAAAATATAAAGAAGCCACGTGTTGGTATCGTTGGCGAGATTCTTGTTAAGTTCCTCCCATCTGCCAACAACCACTTAGTAGAGCTTCTGGAGGCAGAAGGTGCCGAAGCAGTTATGCCGGATCTGCTGGACTTCTTCCAGTACTGCTTCTACAACAACAATTACAAATATGAATACCTTGGCAAGACGAAGAAGTCTGCAAGAAACGGAAACCTTGGTATTGCTGCACTCGAAGCACTGCGCCACCCGGTAGTCAGTGCCTTAAAGAAGAGTAAGCGGTTCCATCCACCAGTGCACATCAAGACGCTGGCAGAATATGCCCGTCCGATCGTATCCATCGGTAACCAGACCGGTGAAGGCTGGTTCCTGACCGGCGAGATGGTCGAGCTTATAAAGAGTGGTGCCAGCAACATCGTATGCTGTCAGCCATTTGCCTGTCTGCCAAACCACATTGTCGGTAAGGGTGTTATCAAATCCCTGCGTCATGCTTATCCGGATGCCAACATCGTCGCAATCGACTATGATCCGGGTGCTTCTGAAGTCAATCAGGTAAACCGTATCAAGCTGATGCTTGCAACGGCAAGAAAGAACATGGAAGAAAACGATAACAAATAAAGCAACAAAAAAGAAACGGTTTTCAAATTGAAAATCGTTTCTTTTTTATTGCTATGCAAATGAAACTTCCAAAGGAAAAATGATTCTCTCCTCTTCCCGATTCAATTAAGAATCCAGCAGGAAATCTGCCAGAATCACATTGCTGACATCTATCCCGGCATCCGTCAGATAGATCCGGTCACCTTCGCTTGCCATGAAGCCTTCTCCGATATATTTATTCAGGACGCTTCCATATACCTCATAGATATCTTTATTGAACCGTTCCTTGAAGTCCTCCCGGCTCACGCCACAGGTCATCCGCAGACCAAGGAACATGAATTCCTCCATCCGTGCATCTATGTAGATATTCGTCACATTCTCACGCAATGTCCGCGTCGTATCGTTATACAGAAGCTCCATATTATCTGTCTCTACAAACTTGTCAGACAGGTTTTCCATCAGCTCAATATATTTGAAGATATCGCGCATGTTGTTGAACCGTTTCCCCTGGAAATACGAGGATGCGCCAATACCAAAGCCGATATACTCGCCGCCCGTCCAGTAAACCATGTTATGCTTGCACTCATATCCCGGCTTTGCATAATTGGAAAATTCGTAACGGTCATAACCGTGTGCCGCCAGAAGCTGTTTCGTAATCTCATACATCCGGCGATCCACCATCTCCGGTGGCAGTTCACTTAAGATCTGCGGATCTTTTGCAAACGGCGTACCCTCCTCGATACTCAAGGAATATGCAGATATATGCTCTGGTCCAAACTCAATTACACGGGACAACGTATCGACATAGGTATGAATCGTCTGCCCCGGAAGCCCGGACATAATATCAATGTTAATATTCTGGAATCCCGCGCGTCTCGCTGCATTGTAGCTTGCCACAAACTGGTCAAAATTATGAATTCTTCCCAGTTTCTTTAACATATCATCATCGCAAGACTGTAACCCGATGCTGATCCGGTTAATACCTGCCGCCTTATAGCCATTTAACTTCTGATGGCGCAACGTCCCCGGGTTCGCCTCGATCGTCACCTCAGCATTCTTCTCCACATGGAAATACCGGCGGATAAATGCCATGATATTTGTGATCAGGGATTCATCTAACAGGGATGGTGTTCCACCCCCGATAAAGATACTGCGCACCCCGTAGTCTGCAACGATTGGCGCATACATCTTGATCTCCTGACACAGGCAATCAACATAGCGAAGCATCGTTCCATAGCTTTCCCCATCAAACGACAGGAAATCACAGTATTTGCATTTTACGACGCAAAACGGTATATGAACATATAAGCTCACATATTTTTTCATTCGTTTTTCCTACTCCTCATCTAACTTCAGTACACTCATAAACGCCTTCTGTGGAATCTCTACGTTTCCGACCTGACGCATACGCTTCTTTCCTTCCTTCTGCTTCTCCAGGAGCTTTCTCTTACGCGAGATATCTCCACCGTAGCATTTTGCAAGCACATCCTTACGCATCGCCTTGACTGTCTCTCTGGCAATAACCTTGGAACCAATGGCTGCCTGAATTGGGATCTCAAAGAGCTGTCTTGGAATCTCCTCTTTTAACTTCTCACACATCTTTCTGCCACGCTCATAAGCAGTATCCTTGTGCAGGATAAAGGAAAGTGCATCGACTTCTTCTTTATTGATCAGGATATCCAGCTTGACAAGATCGGAACGGACATAGCCCTTCATCTCATAGTCAAATGATGCATATCCGCGCGATCTGGACTTTAACGCATCAAAGAAATCGTAGATGATCTCATTCAGTGGCAGATCGTATTTTAAGAGCGCACGTGTCGTCTCCATATATTCCATGCTCTTGTAGACACCACGGCGTTCCTGACAAAGCTGCATGATCGCACCGACATATTCTGTTGTCACCATGATCTCCGCACTGACAAATGGCTCCTCCATATATTCGATCGTCGAAGGGTCCGGCAGGTTTGATGGATTCGTCAGCTCCATTACCTCACCGTCTGTCTTATGCACACGGTAGATAACGCCCGGTGCTGTTGTCACCAGATCCAGATTGTATTCGCGCTCTAAACGCTCCTGAATGATCTCCAAATGAAGCAAACCAAGGAATCCACAACGGAAACCAAAGCCGAGTGCAATGGAAGTCTCCGGCTCATAGCTTAACGATGCATCGTTTAACTGCAACTTCTCCAAAGCATCTCTCAAATCCGGATATTTCGCACCATCCGCCGGATACAATCCACAGTAAACCATCGGATTTACTTTCTTATAACCTGGCAACGCCTCTGCACATGGGTTGTCCGCATCCGTGACGGTATCACCAACCGTCGTATCCTTTACATTCTTCAGACTGGCAGTAATGTATCCAACCATACCGGCTGAAAGTTCATCGCATGGGATAAACTGTCCAGCTCCGAAAATTCCGACCTGTACAACCTCTGCCTCTGCTTCGGTTGCCATCATACGGATATTCGTTCCTTTTTTCACTGTACCGTCAAACACACGGCAGAAAATGATAACGCCCTTATAGGCATCATATAAGCTGTCAAAAATCAGTGCCTTGAGTGGTGCATCTGCATCGCCCTGTGGTGCTGGTATCTTTGTCACGATCTGTTCCAATACTTCCTCAATATTCGTACCATTTTTTGCGGAGATCCGAGGAGCATCGTGTGCCTCGATTCCGATCACATCCTCAATCTCCGCTACAACACGATCCGGATCTGCGGATGGCAGGTCAATTTTATTGATGACCGGCATGATCTCCAGATTATGATCTACTGCCAGATAACAGTTTGCCAGTGTCTGTGCTTCAATTCCCTGCGCCGCATCGACGATCAGGATTGCACCCTCACAGGCTGCCAGACTCCGGGATACCTCATAGTTAAAATCCACATGTCCCGGCGTGTCGATCAGATTGAAGATATATTCCTCTCCATCCTCTGCCTTGTAGACAATACGCACAGCCTGTGCCTTGATCGTAATGCCTCGTTCCCGCTCAAGATCCATATTGTCTAACACCTGATTCTGCATCTCACGGCTTGTGAGTAGTCCGGTCTTCTCAATGATCCGGTCCGCCAATGTTGATTTGCCATGATCGATATGTGCAATGATACAGAAATTTCGTATTTTACTTTTATCCAAATGTGCCATATACTTTTACAACCTCATAATTTCCGATTTCCTGTCACCACAAAACGCATGATGACCCGCGTATATCAGTACGCTCTTAGTTGTCAAAAGTATACCACACTTTCCTACTCTTGTGCAATCAGCACTTTATAGAGAATTGCGCCAAGTGGCACCATTGCGTTTTTCGCCTCAGCAACCGTATTGGTCTGTGCCCCAACTTCAATCAGGGATGAACGCGGCATTTTATTTAAGTTAAAACAGTACCCCCGCACATAGATGCGACGCATCAGATCCCCATACAATTCTTTTCCTGCCAGATGCATCTGCAGACTGAATGCCAGATTCTCCTGCCGGTATGGATTGTACAGATAATCAATCTCCCCATTCTCATTTGTCCGGCTCATGCCATTTAAAAACATGATCTGCGCAGTCGGCACACCATCGATGTCCCGTACAAGCCGCACATCCTCCCGGACGCCATCCCGATGAATATCCAATACCACCTCAATCTGTCTCTTATACACATCTGACGCTGCCGACGATAAGGC
>ENA-OZKZ01000801-OZKZ01000801.1-human-gut-metagenome-genome-assembly--contig:-NODE-801-length-14519-cov-5.267630_pt1 | contig 14519 bp, 7 predicted proteins | sample MGYA00244828_ERZ653768 | MGnify/ENA primary metagenome ERZ653768 (study PRJEB26926, sample SAMN06165273) | human gut metagenome | biome: ENVO:00009003; feature: ENVO:2100002; material: ENVO:00002003...
GGCAGCGTCAGATGTGTATAAGAGACAGGTGTAACTGCCATTATTTTTCAGGAGGTTATTATAATGAAAGCTAAAAAAATTCTTGCTGCTGTCACAGCTCTTTCTCTGACAACAGTAGTATTCGCATCATGCGGCGATTCAGCTGATTCTTCAAGCTCTACTGCTGCCGCAACAACAACTACAGCCGTTACTACAACTACAACTGCAGCAACAACAACTACAGCCGCTGCCGAGTCTGCTGCTGATTCAGCTGCAACAGACAGTTCTGCTGACACTACAAAAGGCAGCGACTCTGATTACACACCTGTAAAGACATTCAAGGGCTATGACGCATTCCTTATGTTCGGTGACGGAGAGTGGCTCTGGGGCAACTGGGAAGGTCAGGGCGAACCTGAAGCTACTAAAGCATTCGGCGTTGACGCTGACATAACAGGCGACGGTGAGTACACAGTTTCTATCACAAACGCTTCTATAGCTTATGACGATCCGGACGAGGGCATCAACCCACAGATCGATCTTGACGGCGACTATGCTGTTGGCGCTCAGGGTTGCGTAGTAATGTGCGTTGATATCATCGGTCTTCTTAACGGCGAAAAACTCAAGGGCACAGGCGATCCTAAGACTGATAAGGAAACTCCAGGTAAGTACAACGCTGACGATCTCAAGGTAGAACTTAAGTCTATCAAGGCTGACGGTCAGGAAGTTGCATTCGATAAAGCTAAGATCAAGTATGGCAACATCGAGGACAACAACAACTGCTACAGAATCGAGATCTACAACGATTACGGCGATACAGCTAAGGATTCTCCTATCGACAAGGACAATCTTGCATTTGAGGACAGCCTTGAGATTACATTCTCTATCGAGGGCCTTTCTGAATAATTTTTCATGAAAACTAAGAGCAGACCGCAATATGGTCTGCTCTTTTGTATTTTTATACATTTCCCCAGTGACAAGAAGTGTGACAGATTTTTTTGAAATAGCTGTCACACTTTTATGTTGACATGAAACTAAGAGGAATATATAATTATAGTATTATAGTAATTCTATAATATCATCACATATTTTATTAATCCCCTAAGAAAAAAGCCGTGGTACCCTTTCTTACCACAGCTTTTTTCTTTTTTTATCCACTTTTGTTATCTATTCCGCCTGACTGTCTGCCACCAGACCGCCGTTATCCGCCATAAGCTTGAATTTTATCTCAAACTCTTTCTCATCACCGCTGTCCGTCTTGCGATATACCTTGCAGACGACTTCATCTCCTGCCTGCTTTCCTGAAAACAGCGACGCTATATCCACCTCTCCTGCGGTGGACTTTCCGTCTATTTCCGTGATGATATCGCCCTCCGCAAGGTCTGTGTTGGCAACGTCACAATCAGGGTTTATGGACACAATACAAATACCCGGCTTTATACCGTATATCTCAGCAGTGGTGTCGCTGACAGCATAATAAGTCACACCTATCTTTACTCTGCCTGCCACATAGCCCTTTTCCATAAGCTCCTCAATAACAGGCTTCGCCTCGTCAATGGATACTGCAAAGCCTATGCCCTCATAATCGCTTGATGCAAGCTTCGATGAGGTTATCCCAATGACCTGCCCCCACATATTGAACAGTGCTCCACCTGAGTTACCGGGGTTTATGGCTGCGTCTATCTGTATGCAGTTCATTATTATTGACGAGTTTTCAAGCCTTATCCTGCGGTTCACACCTGACACGATACCCTTTGTCACAGTGCCGTAATAGCCAGCCGGTGAGCCGATAGCGACTACCTCTTCCCCTGCATTCACCTGAGTTGAATCACCGAACTCAGCCGCCTGCAAGCCCTGCGCCTGTATCTTTATCACCGCTATATCCGTGGCAGAGTCCTGCCCCACCACCTTGGCTTCATACTCTGAATTGTCGCTTAGAACAACTTTTATGCCCGACTCCGCCGCATTTACAACATGAGCGTTTGTGACGATATATCCGTCAGCAGACATTATAACTCCGCTGCCCTGACCTGCCGCAACATATCCACCCGAATTTTTGTAAACCTCTATAGATACAACAGCGGGAGAAAACCCCTTTGCGATACCCTCGGCAGTGTATCTTCCGTCAGCCTGATAAAATTCATCGTCAAGCTTCGGCTTGTCAGCCACAGGAAGCGTAAAGCTTATCTTCTCGTCCCCTGTAACAAGATTTCTCACCCAGCCGCTTCCCCTTATGGAGGTTATTGATATGGCTATTCCGATGCCTACAAAAAGCACCATAAAGCACAGCCTTGCAACTGCATGGCGCATACGCTCTCTGTGGCGGCTTCTTTTTCTTGCCGAATCAACAGCCGACCAAAAATCTTCGTCCACCTTGTGAGCGGCTACCGCTCCCTCAGGCAGCTTGTAATGCCCAGTTTCTTGGGCTGTATCTTCATTTTCATCATGCAGACAAGGCTGCTCTTCAAACTGCTCCATATGAGCCTCCTAGTCGCCCTCCGCCTTGTTAGGCAGCGTGAACACAAATTCCGTATACTCATTCTTAACGCTTCGTACCATTATCTTGCCCCCGTGGAGCTTTATGATAGAACGCACGATATTAAGTCCCAATCCAACGCCCGTCTTGTCAAGTCCTCTTGACTTATCGGTTTTATAAAATCTGTCGAACACCAGCGGAAGCTCGTCCTCAGACAGACCCTCACCGCTGTTTCTGATAGAAATGCTTGTCATGTTGCCCTCAGGCTCAAAGTGAAACTCTATATAACCGCCCTTGTCAACGAACTTTATGGCGTTCTCTATGAGGTTATACATGACCTGATGAACAAGGTCGTTATCAGCATAAAGGGTCACTCTGTCAACGTCAAGACCCCTTATCTCTATCTGCTTTTCCTCAAGCCTTGGCTCGAATGTCACAAGTGTATCGACTATCGGCTCAAGCACAGAGAAATACTGCAAATTAGGTTTAAGCTCGCCTGCCTCGATCTTTGCAAGATTGAGCATACTTCTTACGAGCCTTGCAAGTCTGTGTACCTCAGAGGAAATTATCTTAAGATAATATCTCTCCTGCTCCTTTGGTATGGTGCCGTCAAGCAGACCGTCCACAAAACCGCCTATAGACGTCATAGGCGTTCTAAGCTCATGAGAAACGTTCGCAAGGAAGCTATTTCGCATGGTGTCATAGCTTTTCAGGCTGGCAGCCATATCGTTGAAAGCGTTGCTGAGCTGTTCAAGCTCCGAGGTAGAATAATCAGGCAGGGTGACGGAAAAATCTCCTGCTCCTATCTTCTTTGACACCTCCGCTATCTCTTTTATAGGCTCTGTAAGCTTCAGCGTCATGAAATATACCAAAAACATTACTATGACCAGAACTATTATAGCGGAAACTATAAATATTTCCATTATGTTGTAGGTATAGTCGTCCTGAGCCGCCTTTGAACTGAATGCAAGCACATAATATTCAGGTCCATTCGCTTTGAACGACTTACCTATCACATGATATATAGCATCGAAAGCTCCTCCGAGATCCGAATAAACATACTCGCAATTGTCAGAAAAAGCTTCAAGCTCATGGACAGATATATTATGAGGGCTGCACACAGGATCCTTACTGGAGTTCACAAGCACTGCTCCCGTAGAGTCGCACAAGATAAAATCAGCGTTGCACGCCATTGAATACTGCGTCATCTCATCTGTCACCGACTTTTTCCAGTCGGCAGGCTGAGCCAGCATTTCTTCCTGCGTATATAAAGCAAGAGCCTTGGTGTTTTTCTCCAACAGGCTCTTTTTTTCGTCAATAAAATACCTTGAAGAAACCAGCAGTAATACCGTTCCTAAGCACACAAAGCTTATAAGTATTACTGCTGAACAAATTACAAAGTATTTAAAGAATATGCTTTTACGATTACTCATGCGGTGTTTCAGCGACTTCAAACTTGTATCCTACGCCCCATACAGTTTTAAGTGCCCACTTGTCAGAAACGCCCTCAAGCTTCTCACGCAGACGCTTAACGTGAACGTCGATAGTTCTCGAATCGCCGTAATATTCAAAGCCCCATACCTCGTCGAGAAGCTGATCTCTTGTATAGACTCTGTTCGGATTTGAAGCAAGGTGGAACAGAAGCTCAAGCTCCTTCGGCGGTGTGTCAAGCACCTGACCGTTTACTCTCAGCTCATATCTTGTCATATTGACTGAAAGCTTGTCATACTTGACTTCCTTTATCTCAGCTTCGCCTGATGACTGACCTACTCTTCTGTAAACAGCCTTTATTCTTGCGATAACTTCCTTTGTATCGAAAGGCTTTACGATATAGTCGTCAGCTCCAAGCTCCAGACCAAGCACCTTATCAAATGTTTCTACCTTTGCGGTTATCATGATGATAGGCACGTTGGACTTCTTTCTTATCTCACGGCATACCTGCCAGCCGTCTATACCAGGCAGCATAATGTCAAGCAGTATGATGTCAGGCTTAAGAGCGTTGAATTTTACCACTGCTTCCTCACCGTCATGTGCAAGTATTACTCCATAGCCCTCCTTTTCAAGGTAAAGCCTGAGCAGCTCGCAGATGTTCTTATCATCGTCTACTACCAATACTCGTCCAAGCGACATATTTCATCTTCCTTTCGTTTATTTACTTCTTTTCATGCCCATTATTTCAAATTTTCACACTTCTGAAAATTTGAACAAAAGACAATAATTATTCAAATTGATATAAGTATTATAACAAATTCACAAACCCATTGTGTGAATATTTATTTAACTTTTTATTAAATATCATAATTTGCTTCAATTTTAAGCGGACGTCTGCAACAATATGTATATATTTAATTTAATTAATCAATACTTTTGGATTTTACTTACAAAAACGTCGAGGATATTATTTGATTTTTGTAAACCATGTCATAAAATATTACCCATTCCATATAAACAGCCTCCGCAGGATAACTACGGAGGCTGTAAATTATATCAGATATTAGTCATGGGAGCTTATTAGTACATACCGCCCATTCCGCCTGCACCTGCTGCTGCGGCTGCCATAGCAGCGTCAGCCTGTGGGTCCTTCTTGTCTGCAACAAGGCTCTCTGTAGTGAGCACCATTGAAGCAACAGAAGCTGCGTTCTGGAGAGCTGAACGTGTAACCTTAGTAGGGTCAACGATACCTGCAGGTATCATGTCAACATACTCAGAAGTATAAGCGTTGAAGCCATAGCCGACCTTTCTTGAACGGATTATCTTGTCTATGATAACGCTGCCCTCAAGACCTGCGTTCACTGCGATCTGTCTAACTGGTTCTTCAAGAGCCTTGTAAACGATCTGAGCGCCTGTCTTTTCGTCACCGCTGAGCTTGTCAACGAGCTTCTTAACTGCTGGCATAGCGTTGATAAGAGCTGTTCCACCGCCTGCTACGATACCCTCTTCAACAGCTGCCTTTGTAGCTGCCAGAGCGTCCTCTATTCTCAGCTTCTTCTCTTTCATTTCTACCTCAGTTGCAGCACCGACCTTGATAACAGCTACGCCGCCTGAAAGCTTAGCAAGTCTTTCCTGAAGCTTTTCTCTGTCGAAATCAGAAGTTGTGTTCTCGATCTGTGACTTGATCTGACCAACTCTTGCCTTGATATCGTCGCTGTTGCCAGCACCGTCAACAATGATAGTGTTCTCTTTCTGAACGACTACCTGTCTTGCTCTGCCCAGCTGCTCCATAGTTGTTTCGCTGAGTTCAAGACCAAGTTCAGATGAAATTACCTGACCGCCTGTGAGGATAGCGATATCCTGAAGCATTTCCTTTCTTCTGTCGCCAAAGCCAGGAGCCTTTACAGCTACGCAAGTGAAAGTACCTCTCAGCTTGTTTACAATAAGAGTTGAAAGAGCCTCGCCCTCAACGTCCTCGGCAATGATAAGGAGCTTCTTGCCAGCCTTTACGATCTGCTCGAGAAGTGGAAGAATTTCCTGAATGTTAGAGATCTTCTTGTCTGTGATAAGAATGTAAGCGTCATCAAGGACAGCTTCCATTTTATCTGTATCTGTTACCATGTAAGGTGCGATATATCCTCTGTCGAACTGCATACCCTCAACAACTTCGCTGTAAGTTTCAGCAGTCTTTGACTCCTCAAGAGTGATAACGCCGTCAGCAGTTACCTTTTCCATAGCCTCAGCGATAAGCTTACCGATGTTCTCATCAGCGGCAGAAACAGCACCTACTCTAGCTATCTCCTCAGAGCCTTCTATCTTCTTTGAGTTAGCGACGATAGTTTCAACAGCAGTATCTACAGCCTGATCCATACCTTTCTTAAGTACCATTGGATTGGCACCTGCTGCGATATTCTTCATACCCTCTCTAACAAGAGCCTGAGCAAGCAATGTAGCTGTTGTTGTACCGTCACCGGCAGCGTCGTTAGTCTTAGTAGCGACTTCCTTTACAAGCTGAGCACCCATGTTCTCGAATGGGTCGTCAAGCTCGATCTCCTTAGCTATAGTAACACCGTCGTTTGTGATAAGAGGAGCACCGTACTTCTTATCAAGAACTACATTTCTGCCCTTAGGTCCCAGTGTTATCTTAACAGTGTTTGCGAGCTTGTCGATACCGCTCTGCAAAGCTTTTCTTGCGTCTTCGCCAAAAATTATATCCTTAGCCATTGTAAATTACCTCCGTTTATATACTATTTAAAATGCAGTGAAATTAGTCAACAACTGCGAGAATGTCGTCCATTTTAACGATAATGAACTCTTCACCGTCCAGCTTAACATTAGTACCGCTGTACTTAGAGATAAGCACCTTGTCACCCTTATTAACGCCCATAGTAACGTCCTTTTTACCAGGGCCTACAGCTATTACCTCTGCGACCTCAGGCTTTTCCTTAGCTGAGCCTGTGAGAATGATACCACTCTTTGTGGTTTCCTCAGCCTCTGTCATCTTAACTACAACTCTGTCCTGCAATGGTTTGATCGCCATGATAAGTTCCTCCTTTTATAATACCAATTATAAGCTTTGTAAAATATTGTGAGCTGCTGTATTTTTAGTCTTTTCAGCACTCTCACCGTTTGATTGTTAGCACTCATTCTTTCTGAGTGCTAATTATATTTTAGCACCTTTTTCGCAAAATTCAAGTCATTTAAGGTCATTTATGTGATTTTTGTAGGGTTGCACAATATCTATCAGGCTAAAAATTGGTTTTGGAAGCATATTGTACAATTTATTGTGGGGTATTGCAGGTCTGAAATCAGATTTTCGGGTGGGGATAAATGTATTCAATGGAGGTATGCGTATCAACAGTATCCATAATTGTAGGGGACGACGCCCTCGGCGTCCCGATATTCCTCACCAATTGAATTAACGGAGATTATCACAACAATGTCACCCCGAATAATTCAACATCGAAGATACCAAAACCACGGCGTTACCTCTCCGAACGGGACGCCCATTTCTGTGAAACAGAAATTGCGTCGCTCCCCTACAGGTGCGGTGGGCAAGTTTTTCGGTTGCCAAACCGTGTTGTAATTGTGGGCTTGTTCCTTCGACGGGCGAACGGTGTTCGCCCCTACAGATTTGTTGCCGTGGGGTTATCCGTATTTTATATTCAATTTTCAAGCTTCAAACAAGGTGCAGGAAGTGCTTTTCTGTGCGATCAGAACCTCTCATCGTGTTCACCTAACTCACGTTGACAAAATGTTTCCTCATACACTGCTACCTTGCAGGATATTCAATTTGGGATAATACCTCTATACTTATCCCCGAAAAGCACCCCTTTTGTTGCATAAAAAATGCAACAATTGCAGAAATGTTGCCAAATTAAAACATAAATCATTTGTTTGCACAATTTGTTAAGTGATTTTTTGTTGGATATGACAAGTAAATCGGATTTATTATGTAATGGCAGACAAGTTGGTGCAGATAGTGATGAAATAAAGGGGAGGTTAGGGTGGAGGTAATGAGGCGGAGGGTGATAAAAGCAGGTGAGTAAACGAAAAATTTACGATTTGATAACACATTGGTAATAGTAGAAGTTTCTGCGCCGAATTGTGCGATTTTTGTTCAAATCGGAGAAAATAGGAAAATCGGCGAGATGTGTAAGCTAAAATGCTTGACAAGGGCTTGCTAATATTATATAATAGTATACTGTATCATAATGGAGTTTTCCACCTATTTCATGCGTTTTTGAGTGCAGAAAATCATGGAAAACACCGCCAAAACCACTGGCGAATACGATTGTTATATAGTGTTATATAAATGTATTTTCCAAATAAATTAAGGAGTGATTGAGCCTATGGTGAATGTCAAGGACGTAAAACTTGGTAAGAACACGAGAAAGAGCTTTGCCAAGATCAATGAGGTTCTGGAGATGCCTAACCTTATTGAAGTGCAGAAGAACTCTTATCAGTGGTTCCTCGATGAAGGTCTGAAGGAGGTCTTCAGAGATGTTTCAGCTATTACTGATTATAATGGTACGCTGGAGCTGACTTTTGTTGGATACCATTTCGACGAAGAGGCTAAGTATTCTGTTGCAGAGTGCAAGGCGAGAGATGTAACTTATGCAGTGCCACTGAGAGTTACTGCAAGACTTAACAATACCGAGACCGGCGAGATCAAGGAGTCCGAGGTATTTATGGGTGACTTCCCTAAAATGACCGATAGCGGAACTTTTGTTATCAACGGTGCAGAGCGTGTTATCGTTTCTCAGTTGGTGCGTTCACCAGGTGTTTATTACGCTTTTGATAAGGACAAGACCGGTAAGGATCTTTTCAAGACAACTGTTATCCCTAACAGAGGCGCTTGGCTTGAATATGAAATGGATTCTAACGACGTGGTTTATGTCAGAATCGATAAAAACAGAAAGATCCCTCTTACTACTTTCCTGAGATCACTCGGTATTGGTACTAACGAGGAGATCGAGGAAGTTTTCGGTCCTGATGAAAGACTTACTCAGACTATCATGCAGAAGGATCAGACTGCTAACAGAGAGGAAGCTCTTCTTGAAGTTTACAAGAAGCTCCGTCCGGGCGAGCCTCCTACAGTAGATTCTGCTGTTACTCACCTGAACAACCTGTTCTTTGACGCTAAGAGATATGATCTTTCAAGATTTGGCAGATATAAGTACAACAAGAAGCTTGGCGTTGGCTCAAGACTTTCAGGTCACAGACTTTCAAGACCTGTTGTAAATCCTATGACAGGCGAGGTAATGGCTGAGGCCGGCGATCTTATCAGCTTTGATAAGGCTATGGAGATCGAGACCGCAGGCGTTATGGAGGTTTACGTTGACGTTGAGGTAAAGGAGCATCTTACTTCCGCAACAGGCGAGGCTGTTACAAAGCTTGAAGAGTGTGAAGTTAAGATCATAGGCAACGGCATGGTAGACATCAACGCTTATGTTGATTTTGACTGCACTGAGCTTGGCATCAACGAAAAGGTATCTTTCAAGGCTCTCAAGGAAGTTCTTGAAGATTCTGAGAATGAGGAAGAGCTTAAGGAGAACATCAGACTTAAGGCTGACGACCTCGTTCCAAAGCACATCACTATCGATGATATTATCGCTACGGTTTCTTACTTCCTCAACCTTTGCGAGGGCGTTGGTACTGTTGACGATATCGACCATCTTGGCAACAGAAGAATCCGTTCAGTAGGCGAGCTTCTTCAGAACCAGTTCAGGATCGGTTTCACAAGAATGGAAAGAGTTATCCGTGAGAGAATGAACATTCAGTCACAGGGCACTGAGGTCGTTACTCCTACAGCTCTTATCAATATAAGACCTATCACTGCGGCTATCAGAGAGTTCTTCGGTTCTTCTCCACTGTCACAGTTCATGGATCAGAACAACCCTCTGGCTGAGCTTACTCATAAGAGAAGACTTTCAGCCCTCGGCCCTGGCGGTCTTTCAAGAGACCGTGCCGGATTTGAGGTCCGTGACGTTCACTATACTCACTACGGCAGAATGTGTCCTATCGAGACGCCTGAAGGTCCTAACATCGGACTTATCTCTTACCTTGCTTCTTTCGCAAGGATAAACGAGTACGGCTTTATCGAAGCTCCTTACAGACGTGTTAACAAGGAAACAGGCGTTGTAACTGACGAAGTTGTTTATATGACGGCTGACGTTGAAGATAACTACATGGTTGCTCAGGCAAACGAGCCTCTTACTGAGGATAACAAGTTTGCCAGACCTAAGGTAAACGGCAGATACAGAGATCAGATCCTCGAGATAGAGAGAGAGAAGATCGACTTCATGGACGTTTCACCTAAAATGGTAGTTTCTGTTGCGACTGCTTGTATCCCATTCCTTGAGAACGATGACGCTAACCGTGCGCTCATGGGTTCAAACATGCAGAGACAGGCTGTGCCGCTGCTCAAGACTGAGTCTCCTATCGTTGGTACTGGTATGGAGTACAAGGCTTGTCTTGATTCAGGCGTTGCTGTTGTTTCTAAGAACGCAGGTGTTGTTGAGAGCGTTGACGCTGACAAGATCGTTATCCGTGAGGACAGCGGTATGCTCAGAACTTATGAGCTGACTAAGTTCAAGCGTTCAAACGCAGGTACTTGCACAAACCAGAGACCTATCGTCAACAAGGGCGAGAGAATTGAAGCTAATCAGATAATCGGTGACGGACCTGCTACCTCAAACGGTGAGCTTTCACTTGGTAAGAACGCTCTTATCGGCTTCATGACTTGGGAAGGTTACAACTACGAGGACGCCGTTCTTCTGAACGAAAACCTTGTAAAGCAGGATAAGTACACTTCTATCCATATTGAAGAGTATGAGACAGAAGCCAGAGATACAAAGCTCGGACCTGAGGAGATCACAAGAGATATCCCTAACGTTGGTGAGGACGCTCTTAAGGATCTGGACGAGAACGGTATCATAAGAATAGGCGCAGAGGTTCGCTCAGGCGATATACTTGTTGGTAAGGTAACACCTAAGGGTGAAACTGAGCTGACAGCAGAAGAAAGACTTCTGAGAGCTATCTTCGGTGAGAAGGCTAGAGAAGTTAGAGATAATTCTCTTAAGGTACCTCACGGCGAGGCCGGTACTATCATTGATGTTAAGATATTCACAAGAGAGAACTGCGACGAGCTTTCTCCTGGAGTAAATATGCTCGTCAGATGCTACATCGCACAGAAGAGAAAGATCTCTGTGGGCGACAAGATGGCGGGTCGTCACGGTAACAAGGGTGTCGTTTCAAGAATACTCCCACAGGAGGATATGCCATTCCTTGAGGACGGTACTCCGCTTGATATCTGTCTTAACCCATTGGGCGTACCTTCTCGTATGAACATCGGTCAGGTGCTTGAGGTTCATCTTGGTATGGCTGCAAAGGCTCTTGGCTGGAAGATAATGACCCCTGTATTCGACGGTGCTCACGAGGCAGACATCAGAGAATGCTTCAAAATGGCTCAGCAGAATTATCTGGAGCATAAGGACGATGAGTTCACTCTCCACACAATGGACGAGGTCATCAACCCTAACGCACTGAGCATGAGCGAGGACGGCAAGTTCACTGTTTATGACGGAAGAACAGGCGAGAAGTTCGATAACAGAGTTACAGTCGGTTATATGTACTACCTGAAGCTCCACCACCTCGTAGACGATAAGATACACGCACGTTCAGTTGGTCCTTATTCACTGGTAACACAGCAGCCACTCGGCGGTAAGGCTCAGTTCGGTGGTCAGAGATTCGGAGAAATGGAAGTTTGGGCGCTCGAAGCTTACGGTGCTGCTTACACACTTCAGGAGATCCTTACAGTTAAGTCTGACGATACTGTGGGAAGAGTCAAGACATACGAGGCTATCGTTAAGGGACAGAATGTTCCTAAGCCTGGTGTTCCTGAGGCGTTCAAGGTACTTGTTAAGGAGCTTCAGTCACTTGGTCTGGATCTCAAGGTACTCAACATCAATAACGAGGAAATAGATCTTAAGCAGTCGTTTGACGAGGACGAGGAGCTTGTTCCACAGCCTGCTATCGAAGATCATATCGATTTCGGCGTTGACGAGGGCGATCTCGACGAGGGCTTCATGGCTGAAGACGAGAACGGCACTTCCGAACTGGAGGGCAGCGCAGCTTCCGACGAGTCTGATCTGTTCCTTAATGACGGTGAATAATTTTGCACAGTAACTAAATAAGCTGAGGTCAAAGGGCGGAAGGCTCCGCCCTTGCGACCGTTTCATATAGAAGTCGGCTGTTGCCGTGCTTCAAACTAAACAGGAAGAGGGTACTGCTGTTGGAATTCAATGAGTTTGCATCAATCAAGATCGGTCTTGCTTCGCCTCAGAAGATCCGTGAGTGGTCTTACGGCGTTGTTACCAGACCTGAAACAATAAACTATCGTACTCAGAAGCCGGAAAAGGACGGATTGTTCTGCGAAAAGATATTCGGACCTTCAAAGGACTGGGAGTGTCACTGCGGTAAATATAAGAAAATTCGCTTTAAAGGCAAAGTCTGCGAGCGTTGCGGCGTTGAGGTAACAAGAGCCAAGGTTCGTAGAGAGAGAATGGGTCACATCGAGCTTGCTGCACCTGTTTCTCACATTTGGTATTTCAAGGGAACTCCGTCAAGAATAGGACAGATGCTTGAAATATCACAGAAAAGACTTGAAGAAGTTCTTTACTTCACAAAATACATCGTTATAGATCCAGGTAACACTGAGCTTATCAAGGGTCAGCTCCTTACTGAAAAAGATTATAGCGAAATGCAGGAAAAGTATGACGAGGACGAGTTCAGAGCCGGCATGGGCGCTGAGGCTATCAAGGAGCTTCTTGAAGAGATCGACCTCGAGAAGCTCTCAGAAGAGCTTAAAACTGAGCTTAAGGATCTTCCTGCGGGTCAGAAGCGTATCAAGCTTCTGAAAAGACTGGAGATCGTTGAGGCTTTCAGAACATCAGGCAACAGACCTGAGTGGATGATACTGGAGGCTATACCTGTTATACCACCTGATATCAGACCTATGGTACTGCTGGACGGCGGAAGATACGCAACCAGCGACCTTAATGACCTTTACAGACGTGTTATCAACAGAAATAACCGTCTTAAGAAAATGCTGGAGCTTGAAGCACCTGACATCATCGTTAGAAACGAAAAGAGAATGCTTCAGGAAGCTGTTGACGCTCTTATCGACAACGGCAGACACGGCAGACCTGTTACGGGTCCTAACAACAGAGCATACAAGTCACTTTCAGATATGCTCAAAGGTAAGCAGGGACGTTTCAGACAGAACCTTCTTGGTAAGCGTGTTGACTATTCAGGACGTTCTGTTATCGTCGTAGGCCCTGAGCTTAAGATGTATCAGTGCGGTCTGCCAAAGGAAATGGCTCTTGAGCTGTTCAAGCCTTTCGTTATGAAAAGACTTGTTGACACCAATCCTACTATCAACATCAAGTCTGCAAGGAAAAAGGTAGACAGAGCTGAGCCAGAGGTTTGGGACGCACTTGAAAACGTTATTCAGGGTCACCCTGTAATGCTAAACCGTGCGCCTACACTTCACAGACTTGGTATTCAGGCATTCGAGCCTATCCTTGTAGAGGGCAGAGCTATCAAGCTTCACCCACTGGTTTGTACAGCGTTCAACGCTGACTTCGACGGCGACCAGATGGCTGTTCACCTGCCGATCTCAGCAGAGGCTCAGGCTGAGGCAAGATTCCTTATGCTGGCTGCCAACAACCTGTTGAAGCCTTCAGACGGACGCCCTGTTGCAGTTCCTACACAGGATATGATACTTGGTTCTTACTACCTGACACTGAAGAAAGACGGCGAGCCTGGTGAGGGCAAGGTGTTCAGAGATGTGAACGAGGCTCTTATGGCTTACGATCAGCACATCGTTTCACTTCATGCTGCTATCAAGGTAAGAATTACCAAGCAGATAGGTGACAAGCAGGTATCAAAGGTGATAGACGCTACAGTCGGAAGACTTATCTTCAACTCTATCATTCCTCAGAACCTTGGCTTTGTTGACAGAACAAATTCAGAAAAGCAGTTTGATCTTGAGATAAGCTTCCTTGTAAAGAAGAAGCAGCTTTCTGATATCATTGATAAATGTATCCAGAAGCACGGTACTACTACGACTTCCGAAGTTCTCGACAACATCAAGAGCCTTGGTTATAAGTATTCTACAAAGTCTGCTATCACAGTTGCTGTTTGTGACGCTTCTATCCCTGAGGCTAAGAAGGATATCCTTGCTAAGGCTGACGGACTTGTTGATAAGATAGACAAGCAGTATAAGAGAGGTTATATTTCAAGAGAAGAGAAGTCAAAGAAGTTCATCGAGATCTGGAACAACGCTACAGACGAAGTTACAGAGGCTCTGAAAGCTAACCTTGACCCATATAACCCAATCAACATGATGGCTGACTCAGGTGCCCGTGGTTCTATCAACCAGATCAGACAGCTGGCAGGTATGCGTGGACTTATCGCCAACACATCAGGTTCAACTATCGAGATGCCTATCAGAGCTAACTACCGTGAAGGTCTTAACATTCTGGAATACTTCATTTCTTCCAGAGGTGCGAGAAAGGGACTTGCCGATACAGCTCCTGTCTCTTATACACATCTCCGAGCCCACGAGACG
>ENA-OZKZ01000834-OZKZ01000834.1-human-gut-metagenome-genome-assembly--contig:-NODE-834-length-13986-cov-4.824851_pt1 | contig 13986 bp, 9 predicted proteins | sample MGYA00244828_ERZ653768 | MGnify/ENA primary metagenome ERZ653768 (study PRJEB26926, sample SAMN06165273) | human gut metagenome | biome: ENVO:00009003; feature: ENVO:2100002; material: ENVO:00002003...
ATAAAAATGAATATACTAAAGTTTTTGAAGCCGAAGGCTTGCGTGGATTTTGTCTATGATGACAACACAGCAAGGCAGGCTCTTGAGAAAATGAAAAATCACAGCTTTACCGCTGTGCCTGTTATCGACCGTGAGGGCAGATATGTAAAGACCCTTGCAGAGGGCGACTTTCTGTGGTTCATGCTCAATAATGGCATTCAGGATATGCGTGAGCTGGAAAAATATAAGATAAGCGAGATAACAAGGCGTGTCAGAATGAAACCCGTCTATGTTTATTCTACTATCGAGGATCTGATACTTCTTTCAATGGATCAGAACTTTGTGCCTGTTATTGATGACAGGGAAGTTTTTATAGGTATTGTGACGAGAAGAGATATACTTAAATATTGTCACGATACTCTTAACGAGTATGAAGCGAAATATGGTCATAAGGAAGAAAAAGAGGAGATAGGTGCAGTATAAGCACTAGGAAAGGAATTGTTGTAAAAATGAAGAGGACAAACAAAAAGGGCGGTGCAGCTATAGTTGCTGTGCTTATAGTTATAATGCTTGTGGCTGTCGGTTCAGCGGCACTGGTGGTAACAGGAAGATATACCATTCAGGCAAGCAAGGTGGCAGACGCAGTTGTTAAGGTGAACAGCAAACCTGAGGAAAGCTCTTCTGAGGAGGTTTCAGAGGTTGACGACCTTTCATCAGTTGTGGAAGAGCCTGTGAGCAATTATCCTGTGAAGTCTGCAAATTATCAGGATATAAATATAAAGGGTATGACAGCAAACTCAGCTATACTTGTTGACGCTGACACTAACGAGATAGTTGCAGGTTATAATTACGAGAAAAAGGTATATCCTGCTTCTCTTACAAAGATGCTTACGCTTCTTGTAGCCGCAGAGAATATTCAGGATATGGACGCTACATATAAGTTCACAAGCGATGATATCGACCCTCTTATCGAGGACAACGCATCAAGAGCAGGCTTTGAAGCCGGGGAAACTGTTACAATGAAAGACCTGCTTTATTCAGCTATCCTTGTGAGCGGTGCTGACGGCACAACAGGTCTTGCAAACGCAGTTGCAGGCTCAGAGGAGAAGTTCGTTGAGCTTATGAACGCTAAGATCCAGGAGCTTGGTCTTACCGGCACGAAGTTTGTGAATGCAAGTGGTCTGCACAACAAAAATCATTATTCCACAGCGCAGGATATCGCAGTTATCACAAAGGCGGCTATGGATAACGAAACTTGCCGTGAAGTGCTTACAGCAACAAAGTACACAACTTCAAAGACAAAACAGCACAAGGACGGTATCGAGCTTACAAGCATTGTTGCACAGAGAATTGAGGGCTACTATGTGGATTGTGACGGTGACGGCGAGGCTGACGACGGTATAAGCATTGAGGGCGGAAAGACAGGCTTCACCGACGAAGCAAAGTACACCCTTTCAACTATACTTGATGATAACGGACACAAATATATTTGTGTTACAACAAAGTCTAAGGACGAGCTGAAGTCTGTTGAGGATCAGATAGCTATTTATGAAAAGTATCTGGGCGGCAAGGCTTCTGATAATAAAGACAAGGACAGCAAGACGGACACTGACACGTCTTCTGTTTCTGAGGTCGAGGATTAATTAGATAGGATAAAAAATAAATGCGGATATCGTGGAGGTATCCGCATTTTTGTATTTTATTTTGCAAATCAGTGTAGTCAGTGTAGGGGCGAACAGCGTTCGCCCGTCGAAGTGATAAAGCTATCGGTTTTACTATCCCTATGTAGCGTTTGTGTCAATTCGTGTAACATTGTATCAATTTTTATAGGGTTTTTACAAAAAGCGGGCGAACAATGTTCGCCCCTACATGAATTGGCAGAATATTCATCTTAAAAGCTTTTGTATCACGCCTATGACCTTGGAAAGGTCATCACAGCAGGCATACAGAAGCTTTTTTGTTTCCTCGTCAGGCTGTGAAAGGTCGGGTATCATAACAGGTTTGCAGCCTGCGGCGTGGGCGGAGCGTATGCCGTTTGGTGAGTCCTCGAGGGCAATGCACTCGCTAGGGTCAAGCCCCAGCTCCTTTGCGGCGGCGAGATAAATATCAGGGGCAGGCTTGCCGTTTTCTATCATGTTTCCGCAGATAAGCTTGTCAAATCTGTCAATGATATTTATAGAGCTGAGATACAGCGTGGTGCGCTGGAGGTCGGTGGCAGTGGCAACGGCTTTTTTCAGCCCTGTGCTGTCAAGATAGTCAAGAAGCTCATCAAGCCCCTTTTTCTTTTCTATGCCGTTTTGCCTAATAAACTCGTTCATAAGCTCGATGCGCTTTGCACGAACTTTGTAGTAATCAAAATCCTCTCCGAAAATGCCTTTCAGATGTGGGATAGCATACTTCGCTGCAAGAGAGCGTATGCCCAAAACGTGTTCCTTTGTCATTGGATAGCCGTAATGATTCGCCGCCTCACACCAAAACCTTGTGAGCAGCTTTTCCGTATCTATCATTAGTCCGTCCATATCAAATATAACGTCTTTGAGCATTTTTATCACGCCTTTCCAACTTGGTATCTGTTATTATATCACACTTTTGACAAGTTTTCAATAAAACTGCACAAATTAGAGGTGCAGAACATACATTCTATTGTGCATCTATATAATTCGTAATTAAACTTATATAATCCTATTGACAAATTATTAGAATGTGGTATAATAAGTACAGTGATAAAGGGCGACGCCATATGGGAACGCCTTAAAGAAAGGAATGAGAGCAAAGTGAACAAGAGCGTGTATAGTCTGGTGCTTGCAGACGATGTGGTGGAGGCTATCGACAGACTGGCATATTCCATGAATACCAGCCGTTCAAATCTGATAAATCAGATTTTGGCAGAGCGTGTCCAGCTTCTCACCCCTGAAAAAAGAATGCGTGAAATATTCTCTAAAATAGAACAGCTTATGGACAGCAGGTTTCAGACCCTTAATCAGCCCTCTGACGCTATGATGTCTATAAAAAGTCCTTTGAGATATAAATATAAGCCGACCATACGATACAGCATAGAGCTGAGCCGTGATTTTCACGGAAAGGTGGGGAGGCTGAAAGTATCTTTCAGAACCCAAAGCACACAGCTCATTTCAATGCTTGACAGCTTTTTTAAGCTGTGGGCAAGGCTCGAAGAAAAATATCTTTCGTATCTTTTCACTACTGGCGTGCCTTATGAAACAGCCGAGGGCAGATTTACAAGAGATTTTTACGCACCGCCTCAGTCGGAGCTGACCGACGAGGATATAGCGAACGCTATCGGTGATTATATAAGCTGTATGGACAGCTGTATTCAGCTTTACTTTGACAACGCTGCAGAACCTGAAACGGCGGCAAGAAAGGTATCTGAAATGTATGAAAGATATCTGAAAAAAGGCGTTGTCGTTCTTTAAACGGTGGGCGGTGCATTCCGCCTGCTGTGAGCATATATCTTTTTAAGATGATAAGGGAGGTAATTTTATGAACGCTCAGAAATTGACACAGAAATCATTGGAAGCTTTGCAGGAAGCGCAGAGCATTGCCTCAAGAAACTCAAATCAGGCTGTTGACCAGCAGCACTTGCTGTTGGCTTTGCTTTCACAGGAAAACGGTCTTGTGCCGCAGCTTTTTGTAAAAATGGATATAGCCCCTGAAAATATAGAGGCGGCTCTTACAAGAGCAGTTGACGATATACCTAAGGTACAGGTAGGCGGACGTGCGCAGGACTCTGTATACATTTCAAGCGACCTTGACAAGGCTTTTGCGGAAGCCGAGTCGGAAGCTTCAAGAATGAAGGACGAATACGTTTCAGTTGAACATCTTGTTATGGGCATAATGGACAGTCCTAACAGCGCAGTAAAAGAGATCTTCAAGACCTTTGGGGTAACAAAAACAAAGTTTCTGAAAGTTCTTCAAGCTGTAAGAGGAAACGCTCAGGTAACGAGCCAGAACCCTGAGGAAACATATGACGTGCTGAAAAAGTACGGTCAGGATCTTGTGGAGCTTGCAAGACAGAACAAGCTTGACCCTGTTATCGGCAGAGACAGTGAGATAAGAAACGTTATAAGGATACTTTCAAGAAAAACAAAGAACAATCCTTGCCTTATTGGTGAGCCTGGCGTTGGTAAGACCGCCATTGCAGAGGGTCTTGCTCAGCGTATCGTCAGCGGAGATGTGCCTGACAGTCTGAAAGACAGACAGGTTTTCTCACTTGATATGGGTGCGCTTATCGCAGGCGCAAAATACAGAGGCGAGTTTGAGGAAAGATTCAAGGCAGTCGTTGAGGAGATAAAGAAGTCTGAGGGCAGGATAATCCTCTTTATAGATGAGCTTCACAATATCGTTGGCGCAGGAAAGTCAGACGGCGCAATGGACGCAGGCAACCTGCTCAAACCTATGCTTGCAAGGGGCGAACTCCATTGTATCGGTGCAACGACTCTTAACGAGTACCGTCAGTATATCGAAAAGGACGCCGCTCTTGAAAGACGTTTCCAGCCTGTTATGGTTGACGAGCCGACAGTTGAGGATACTATTTCTATACTTCGTGGACTTAAAGAGAGATACGAAGTTTTCCACGGCGTAAAAATTCAGGATCAGGCGCTTATTGCGGCGGCTGTTCTTTCAAACAGATATATCACAGACAGATTTCTCCCTGATAAGGCTATCGACCTTGTGGACGAAGCCTGCGCACTCATCAGAACGGAAATGGACTCAATGCCTACAGAGCTTGATGAGATAAGACGTAAGATACTCCAGCACGAGATAGAGGAAACTGTCCTTAAAAAGGAAACTGATAAGCTTGCAGTTGAACATCTCCATGAGGTGCAGAAAGAGCTTTCAGAAATGCGTGAGCAGTTCAATGAGATGAAAGCTAAATGGGAGAATGAGAAGTCTGCTATCTCTAAGGTGCAGAAGCTCCGTGAGGATATCGAGCAATGCTCAAAGGATATCGAGAGAGCAGAGCGTGAATATGACCTTAACAAGCTTGCAGAGCTGAAATACGGCAGAATGGCTGACTTGCAGAAGCAGCTTGCCGAGGAAGAAGAAAAGGCAGAGAAGTCAAAGACAAAGAACACTCTGCTAAGAGATAAGGTAACAGAGGAAGAGATCGCAAGGATAATCTGCCGCTGGACAGGTATCCCTGTTGCAAAGCTTATGGAGGGCGAGCGTGAGAAGCTTCTCCACCTGCCTGATATCCTCCACGAGAGAGTTATCGGTCAGGACGAAGCCGTTGAGCGTGTGTCTGAGGCTATTATGAGGTCTCGTGCCGGTATCGCAAATCCAAATCAGCCGATAGGTTCGTTCCTGTTCCTTGGTCCTACAGGCGTTGGTAAAACAGAGCTTGCAAAAACTCTTGCTCAGGCTTTGTTTGACGACGAGAACAATATCGTTCGTATAGATATGTCGGAGTACATGGAGAAATTCAGCGTAAGCCGTCTTATCGGAGCGCCTCCGGGATACGTAGGCTATGAGGAGGGCGGTCAGCTCACCGAGGCTGTAAGAAGAAAGCCTTATTCAGTAGTTCTTCTTGACGAGATCGAAAAGGCTCACCCTGACGTTTTCAATATCCTTTTGCAGGTGCTTGACGACGGACGTATCACAGACTCACAGGGCAGAACGGTTGACTTCAAGAACACTATCATAATCCTCACTTCAAACCTTGGTTCTCCTTATATCCTTGAGGGCATCACACCTGAGGGCGAGATATCTCAGGAAGCAAGGGACAAGGTGGACGCTCTGCTGAAACAGCAGTTCAGACCTGAGTTTCTTAACAGACTTGACGATATAATCTACTACAAGCCGCTTATGAAGACGGAGATATACAAGATAGTTGATCTTATGCTTGCAGAGCTTGGCAAGCGTCTTGAAGACAAGAGGCTCAGCATAGAGGTAACAGACGCCGCTAAGGAAGCTATCGTAAATCAGGGATACGATCAGAACTTCGGTGCAAGACCTCTCAAGAGGTTTATCCAAAGACGTATCGAAACTCTTATCGCAAAGAAGATCATTGCAGACGAGCTTGAGCCTGATTCTATCTTGCAGGTAGATTATGACAAGGACTTCGTTGTGAACGTTATTTATAATACTGTTACAGAAGAGTGATAGTGTTATGCCAAAGGGCAGCTCCGAGAGGGGCTGCCCTTTTTTGTGGAAAAAGAAGGTTTTAATTTATTTTAGGTTAATAATAAAAGAATTATCTTGTTAATGTTTTGGTAAGATATACTGTTTGTAAACAAAAAAGAACAGTTTATTTTGTGAATTATTCTAGGTTATTTTGCTTGCAAATGAGGTACATATATGCTAAAATATTAATATCGTGAAATATGTGATCTGATAAGGGGAATTAATATTTATGAAAGCAAATTTTTCTGATACGAATGATTTTGTTCAGAGCATGAACAGAGGAAAGCGCAAAAAGAAGATAGCGTTGCTGGTGCTGTGTATAGTGCTTGCGTTCCTTGTGGCTGCCTGTGTTGTCGTGGGTCTGAAAATAAGGGAAAATAACCGTATCGCCATGGCAAAATCGGTCATAACAAAGCTTGATATAAGCACTACCTTCAAGGAGTCGGAGTTTTCTGACGATCAGGACTGGGACGGTGACGGCATAAAGAATGCCGATGAGGTACGTCATGGCACTAACCTTCAAAGCGAGGATACTGACAATGACGGAATAAGCGACGGCGATGAGACAAAGCTAGGCACGAACCCTATTGAAGCCGATACTGACGGCGACGGTCTTCTTGACGGCTATGAGCTTATGGCAGGCACAAATCCGAGAGAGTCAAAGTCTGACGGAAAGACCAATGACGCTGAAAGAGAGCTTACAGTGGAAAAAAATGCAGGGGACTGCCGCCTTGAAATAAAGGGTGACGCAAACGCTGCCAGTGCGACCCTCGTTGAGCTTGATCTCTTTGGTATCTCATCAAATGCAAGTATCGTCACAAAGGCTTATGACGCTTATTCTGACTATAAGTTCAACTCGGCAAAGATAACTTTTGATATCGACTCTGCAAAGCTGAGTAAAATGGGATATTCATTTGATGACCTTACAGTGCTGAGATTTGATTCACGCTCGACCCTTTACACAAAGGTGGATTCAAAGGCAGACAAGAGCAAAAAGACAGTTTCTGCTTCTCTTACAGAGCTTGGCACTTATGTGGTAGGTGTTGAGAAAACTGTAAACGATGAAGCCACAACAAGGATCTGCTTCCTCGTTGATAACTCCGGCTCTATGTATCCAAAGGAGCAGTGTGTAACTTCTTCTGAGAATGATGTTGACTTCAAGCGTCTTGAATTTGCAAAGAATCTTATCGACAAGTTTGAGAGCCACTATCAGGTCGGCATTTGCAAGTTCACAGGAAGCTACAAAAAGATGGTAGACTTCACTGATGATAAGACGAAGCTTACGGAAGCTCTCGATAAGATAAAGTCTGAGAAAGAGATATTTAACGGCACTCACAGCCAGACGGCTCTTAAAAAGTGCATGGACGAGTTCAAGGCAACTTCCGGTGGAAAATACAGAAATATCATCGTGATGCTCACAGACGGCGAGTCTGACGAGTTTAATCCTGCAAGCGTTTCAAGCCTTGCAAATACTGCAAAGGATAAGGACATAATCGTTCTCACAGTTGGTCTTGGCAGAGATGTTGACAGAGATTGGCTTCAGGAGCTTGCTTATTCCACAGGCGGAAAGTATTACTCAGCTTCCGACGCAAACGCCCTCAATGACGTTTACAAGCAGATAGTTACTACACTGAACTATGATATTGTTACATACACAAACGCTGATGATAACGTAAGAGGTTATTCACTTTACAACACAGGCTTTGATCCAAAGGTGAACGGCTTCTCATTCAAGAATTTCAGAACAACAACTACCGCAAGTGTTGACTTCGGTATGGCTGTTATGGCAAGAGATTGGTATCTCGGAAATGTAAAGACTTCTCTTGGGGATATCGCTCCGTCAGATAAGAGCGACATAAAGGTGAATGCCGCAGGCTATGACATAAGCGGAACAGACTTCGGTAAACAGTATGACGAAAGAGTGCCGCTTAGCAAGATAACCTCAGACCTTTTTGCGGGCACATATTCAGACGTTACAAAGTATCTCGACTATTCCTGCACAGGGGATATTCTCACCCTTAATGATGACTATAAGTATGACAGCAAGAACAAGGGCTGGGTAAAGGACGTTACGAAAATATCAGGCGGCAATCTCCGCTGGAAAAAGGTGGAGCTGCTTGATATGGATATAGCAAACGGCATTGACAAAATAAGGGGTGGCTATTCCTCAAATGACGCAGAGTTCGCAAAGGCACTCTACAGACTTAATGCCCTCCAGTGGGACGATTCTTCGTCAGAGTATAACCTTAACAACGACAGTAAGGGCTTTGAAAAGCTTGAAGACCAGCTCAGCCTTGGCATACCAGTTGTTACAACCATAGACGATACTCATACAGTGAACGCTATCGGACTTATTCAGGATTCTGATTGCCACAGAAAATATATCCTTCAGATATATGACAACAACTATCCTGGGGAAACAAAACAGCTTTATATCCAGAAGCTTCCGAAGTGCAAGCTCAAGATAGACAGCAATGGCAAGGCGACAGTTGTTGGCACAACGTTCGAGTATTCCGCAACATATGAGGGCAAGCAGGTCGGCATAGAATTTTCTGACGTGACAGCTCATTAATAAGAACAAAAAACGGAACGGCTTTGACCGCTCCGTTTTTTGTTAGATAGTTTGTCGGGATTATTTGATATAGTATACCCAATTGTCTTTTCTCTCGTGACTCTCGGGATATTCACCCTCAGTGTAGCCGAGTGCGCAGTGACCGATGCCCTCGTATTCGCCCTCGATGCCAAGGCTGCGGAGGATCTCCTTGCCTTCTTCGGACTCAAATTCTTCCTTTGCACGATGTATCCAGCAGCTTCCAACGCCCTCGTTGTGAGCGGCAAGCATAAGATTTCCCATAACAAGACTTCCGTCATAAATGTAAGTCGGGCAGGATTTGTCAGCTAGTACAATAAGAATAACAGGCGAACCGTAGAACGGGTCGAAGCCCTCAGCCCAGCCGCCTATCTTTCTGTTCATCTCAGAAATTTTGTCACGCATTTCCTTGTTGGTGACAGCAATGATAATAGGTGACTGCAAGTTTCTTCCTGTGGCGGAATAAGTTCCTGCTATTATGATGCGGTCGAGAACGTCCTGAGGTATCATGTCAGGCTTGTATTTTCGTACACTTCTTCTGGTTTTCATAAGTTCGAGCAGATCTTTCATAAAACAGCCTCCTTTGTAGGTTTGATAGTTGATTGCTTATAATTTGATTTTAGCACAGTTTGTGGAGAATGTCAACGGCTGTTTAAGTGAGGAACGAAGTTAAGTGAGGAGCGGTTTAAGTGAGGAGTGAGGAGTGAGGAATGACAGCGTCGCTCCCCTACATGGTTTGAAAAATGCAAAAATAGTATGGTGGATAACGCAGGCTTTGCAAACAAGAAGCAGGCGACCAGCGGTCACCTCTACAAAAAATTTATCGCCGACAGGCGATGCCATAATTCCTCATTCCTCACTCCTCATTCTACAAACGCCGCTTTCTTCATAAAAAATCTCTTGCAATTTAAGCGATACTGTGCTATACTAACAAGGTATGTTTAAAAATGCAATGAAATATGGAGGAATAATTTTGGGTAAGCTTGAAGATGAGATCAAACGCCGCCGTACTTTTGCGATAATTTCCCACCCTGACGCAGGTAAAACAACTCTTACGGAAAAATTTCTGCTCTATGGTGGTGCGATAGCACAGGCAGGTGCTGTAAAAGGTAAAAAGAACTCCCGCCATGCTGTTTCAGACTGGATGGAAATAGAAAAACAAAGAGGTATCTCTGTTACTTCTTCTGTTATGCAGTTTCAGTATAAAAATTATTGTATAAATATCCTGGATACTCCTGGACATCAGGACTTCTCTGAGGATACCTACCGTACTCTTATGGCTGCAGACTCAGCCGTAATGGTAATAGACGCTTCAAAGGGTGTGGAAAATCAGACCAGAAAGCTTTTCAAGGTCTGCGTTATGCGCCATATCCCTATATTTACTTTCGTAAATAAAATGGATCGTGAGTCCAGAAATCCTTTCGATCTTATGGAGCAGATAGAGTCTGAGCTTGGTATCCAGACCTATCCTGTGAACTGGCCTATCGGCTCAGGCAAAGAGTTTAAAGGCGTTTATGACAGAGATAAAAAGCATATAATCTCTTTTGAGGCGAGCGGTGGACAGCATCAGGTGGCAGCTACAGAAGTCGACCTCTCCGACCCGTCACTTGACAGCCTTATCGGCGAGGATCTTCACTCAACTCTCTGCGATGATATCGAGCTTCTCGATGGCGCAAGCTATGAGTTCGATATCGAAAAGGTGAGAAAAGGTGAGCTTTCGCCTGTGTTCTTTGGCTCTGCTCTTACAAACTTCGGTGTCGAGCCGTTTTTGGAAAACTTCCTAGAAATGACAACTTCTCCTACTCCGAGAAATTCTTCTGCCGGTATCATAGATCCGTTCGACCCTGAGTTCTCGGCTTTCGTATTCAAGATACAAGCTAATATGAACAAGGCTCACCGTGACCGTATCACTTTCCTGCGTATCTGCTCAGGCAAGTTCGATAAGGATATGGAAGTTCTCCATGTTCAGGGCAATAAAAAGCTCAGACTTTCTCAGCCTCAGCAGATAATGGCTCAGGAAAGAGAGATAATCGACGAAGCCTATGCAGGAGATATAATCGGTGTGTTTGACCCGGGTATCTTCGCTATCGGTGATACGATTTGCTCGCCAAAGAAAAAGTTCGAGTTCGAGTCTATCCCGACCTTTGCACCTGAGCATTTTATGAGAGTCCGTCAGAAGGATACCCTCAAAAGAAAGCAGTTCGTAAAGGGTACAACACAGATCGCACAAGAGGGTGCGATACAGATATTCCATGAGCCTGACAGCGGTATGGAAGAAGTTATCGTGGGCGTTGTGGGCGTTCTTCAGCTTGAAGTTTTTGAATACAGAATGAAAAATGAGTACAACGTTGACCTCTTCAAAGAGGGTCTGCCTTATTCTTATATCCGCTGGATAGATAACAAGGATATCGACCCTAAGACATTGAAGCTTTCAAGTGACACAAAGCTTGTCAAGGACTTCCGTGACAACTATCTGCTTCTTTTCACAAGCGAGTGGAATATCCGCTGGGCGCTTGAAAGAAACGAGGGTCTTGAGCTTTCAGAATTTAACAGAGGCGACCTGCAATAATACAATATTGCTAAATACCCTTCCCTAAAAAGTGATAAACTGACCAAAGTGTGTGCTTTGGTCAGTTTTTTTCTTGACTTTTTGTTTGATATATGTTATATATTAAGTAGATATATGTATGAAATATTAAGTAGGTATATGTATGAAAACTATTTTGTGGGGTGATATGTATGATAAAAAAGATAAGTGCGGCGGCGCTTGCGGTCATTATGTCAGCGAGCATGATGTTCACTACAGCTTCGGCAGATGCTTCCTATGTTCTTGATAAGGACGCAGGAGAAGACTTCGTCAATTTCATAGACGGCAAGCTGCCTGATATTTTAAAGAGTATGGACAGTGTTGCAGACGGCGATAAGACCTACTTCGACTATGGCTCATGGTTCATGGATCTGGATTATGACGGTGTGCCTGAGTTTATAATAGGCGGTGAAATGGCTGACGGCGACAGACATTATTCTATTCTTACCAAGGACGGCAAGGAGATAAAGATAGATGACACTGTTGCAAACGGACAGTATTTTCCGGGATTTATGGGCTTTGATTATATGCCTTACAGAGATCTTTATACAGGGGAGGTATCATATTTTTCAAGTAACGATAAGATAAAAACTATGACCTTTGACCCTGAAAAAGGCGTTACTGAAAAGGAGCTTTGCTCGGAAGAATACGATTTGGAAACTGACAGCACTGTTTACAAAACAGACGGCAAAGAGGTCAGCGAGAGCGAGTATTATAACTATAAATCCACCCTCAGCAGATTTATCCCTCTTGAAGTGGAAAATACAGAGCTGACATCAGATGAAACTGCAAAGGCTGACGCTGATAAGCTTCTGGAAATGTATAACGAGTATAACTGCGTTGTCATGACGGCGGAGAACAAAAAGGACGATATGATAAGCGTAATAGTCGAGATGGTCGATCTTCTTAAAGAGATGATGGTTGACGTTCCTTCTGAAATTGCTGATGATGTTGATTGGAGCTATAACAGTTGGTTTGAGGATTTAAACTTTGACGGCGTTCCTGACTTTGTTATCGGCGGTATTGCAGACCTCTTAGATGAAGGTACTGCTTTAAGGCTTTATGACGTTATCGGTATGGGCAATGCAGGCTTTTTGGCGGATACCAATGTGTCGAACGACCATGGCGACGGTGAGAAAGGCTTCGGCTTCAAGCCTTATGTAAACAAGCAGACTGGCGAAAAAACATACCTCTCAGAGGATAGATATGCAGAGGACGGCAAGGAGCATTACGCAGTGAGAAAGCTTTTTAGCTGTCTTGGTGAATGTCTCACCGCTGATATCTGCACCGCAGAATATGACAGCAAAAAAGGCGTGACTTCATACACCATCGAGGGAAAAGAAGCCACATCAGAGGAGTTTCAGGCGTATCTTGCAAAGCTTAACAGCGACTATGATGAGCTTTCTGTAACAATAAGCACCATGGGCGAAAACAAAGTCCCTAATAATGAAGGCACCCTTGCAGAGTCATATGACGATTATAAGCTTGGGGACGTTGTGGGCGGAGCAAGCTTTACATATGTAGAAAAGAAGAACACTTCAAATGATATCTCTAACCCTGACAAAACAGCAGGCTCTCAGGCTTCAAAGAATTATAATACCGATTCGTCAACAAATCCGTCAACAGGTGCGGCGGCAGGCGTTACAGCCGCAATAATAGCCGCTGGAGCAGGTTTGGCGATATGTGCAAAGCGTAAAAAGAAATAGTCTTTTCAGCCTAACATATGCAGAGGTGAACAGCGTTCACCCGTATATTGGCATATTATCTGTGTGCTGAATATTTTATCACCGTACCCTCTCAAGTCGGTACTAATATAGAAGTTTTTCAACAGATATTATGTAAAGACCTATACAGCGGGCTATAAACAGAACAGGCAGATACTTCATTACGAGGTATCTGCCTGTTCTGTATTTTTATAGCGCAGCAATCTGTACATAATATAGATACCATTGTTTATTGGCTATTTGGGTTTACGTTCATTTCTTGTACGAATAGCATTAGGAGAATCGTCATCTTGCCACGTATGGTCATTATATATGACATCTGGTATCGCTTCAAATAACTCATAAATCAAATCATGAGCTGGATTATTATTTGGAACCGTATGAAATAGCGGAATTACGCCAAAAGAAATGTAAAACAATTGTTTGCGAAGCATTTGATTTGGGGAACAAACAACATGAATGTACTTATATTTTCCGTTTAAAAAAATCTGAGATGCAACATAACATTCGTCAGCAGAGTTATATACACCATTTTCGCCCTTATACTTTTGATTATATTCATCTCCTAATAAGGATTCGATAGGTATTCCAAGCTTTGTTAGATATTTAACCCCTGCAAAACTTAGTGAATACTGGTCTTGTATGCCATTTGCTGTATGTACACTACCAGGAATATATATTCCAACTCTTCGATTGCCTTTTCTTAGCTTATTATACAATTCGAATGCAAAGTTTAACCTTTCTTTAAATTCTGAATCTGGCTCGCCATGATTAAGTGGATGCTGAGCTGCAACCTCAATAAGTTCATCTTCATATTGCATATGTATTTTCATGTTAATATCTGCTTTTCTATATAAAGATTCCCAATATGTCCGTGCATTTGTTTTTTCTAAGCCAAAATTAAATGTTGATGGACTGTCTCTTATACACATCTCCGAGCCCACGAGACGGAGCTACATCTCGTA
>ENA-OZKZ01000836-OZKZ01000836.1-human-gut-metagenome-genome-assembly--contig:-NODE-836-length-13951-cov-4.726612_pt1 | contig 13951 bp, 9 predicted proteins | sample MGYA00244828_ERZ653768 | MGnify/ENA primary metagenome ERZ653768 (study PRJEB26926, sample SAMN06165273) | human gut metagenome | biome: ENVO:00009003; feature: ENVO:2100002; material: ENVO:00002003...
ATCGTCGGCAGCGTCAGATGTGTATAAGAGACAGGCCATGTATGGAGTGCAAACCCTTAGAGGTATTGAGAACTTTCGGATTAGTAAATTTCATCTGAACGAGTATCCTTTATTCATCAACGCCCTCGCTATCACCAAGATGGGAGCAGCTATTGCTAATTATGAGCTTGGTTTGCTTACCGAGAAACAAGTGGACGCCATTTTGAAGGCTTGTAAAGAAATACTTGAAGGTAAGCATCATGAACAGTTCCCGGTGGATATGATTCAGGGTGGAGCCGGAACCACTACCAATATGAACGCCAACGAAGTGATAGCCAATCGCGCTCTTGAATTATTGGGGCATAAACGTGGTGAATATCAATACTGTTCGCCGAACGACCACGTAAATCGTTCACAATCAACGAATGATGCTTATCCTACTGCTATACATATAGGTATGTATTATACTCACCTCAAACTGATGAAGCATTTTGAAGAACTGATTGATGCATTCCGGCGTAAAGCGGAAGAGTTTAAGCATATCATTAAAATGGGACGTACGCAGTTGGAGGATGCTGTTCCGATGACTCTCGGACAAACGTTTAATGGATTTGCCAGCATCCTGCATGATGAAATAAAGAACCTGAACTTTGCGGCGGAAGAGTTTCTTACTGTCAACATGGGGGCTACCGCCATCGGCACCGGTATTACGGCAGAGCCGGAATATGCTGAAAAATGCGTGAAGGCTTTGAAGGAGCTTACAGGCTGGGATATTAAATTATCTGATGATTTGGTGGGAGCTACTTCGGACACCTCCTGTCTTGTAGGATATTCTTCGGCTATGAGGAGAGTTGCGGTGAAGATGAATAAGATATGCAATGATCTTCGTCTGCTTGCATCCGGACCGCGCTGCGGATTGGGAGAAATAAATCTTCCTGCCATGCAACCGGGATCTTCTATTATGCCGGGCAAGGTAAATCCGGTTATTCCGGAAGTGATGAATCAGATTGACTATAAGGTAATAGGCAATGACCTCTGCGTGGCTATGAGTGGTGAAGCGGCACAGATGGAATTGAATGCAATGGAACCTGTTATGGCACAATGTTGTTTTGAGTCTGCCGATTTGTTGATGAACGGGTTCGACACTTTGCGTACTCTTTGCATCGATGGTATCACTGCCAATGAAGATGTGTGTCGCAGATATGTGCACGACAGCATCGGTGTGGTTACCGCCCTTAATCCGGTGATTGGTTATAAGAACTCTACCCGAATAGCCAAGGAAGCTCTTGAAACGGGAAAGGGCGTTTATGAGCTGGTATTGGAGCATAACATTCTTTCCAAAGAAGATTTGGATACTATTCTGAAACCGGAGAATATGATTAAGCCTGTAAAGTTGGATATAAAGCCTAATCTTTTATTAGAAAGAGAAGCTCGTTCCGGCATGTAACGACATCATGACATCTCTTCCCTGTACGTTGTCTTGCATCAGCAGTTCTTTACCGTAAAAGCGGATTTTGGGCTCAAGAAATACTTTGAAGCGGCGACTCACTTGGTAGGAAGTTTGCAGTCCCGCTTCTCCGCCGATAAAGAAACGGTTGTCCTGTTTTAATCTCATGGATGCCACAATTCCGGCAAACAGCTGCACATCGTATTTGCGTTCAGGGTCATATCCTGTCATTAGATTGGTAAGGTTCAGCATATAGTCAAGGCTTCCGCTTGCCATGTTATATTCTATTGCCTTACCTTTCAACTCTGCGGAGAAAGGTCCGAAGTCTGCTCCAAAGCGGAGTGAAGATAGGGGAGTGAAAGTGCGTCCTGCTGCTATCATGGCCTGATAGTTAAAGTTGCGTTTCGGTTCATATCGTTTCATCTGTATGGGAGTTGCAAAGCCGATTGCTCCGCTTGCGAAAAAAGAAGGTTTGAACAAGTCGCGATTCAGAGAACGGGTCATACGGTTTTCTTCATTGGCACGTTTGATTTCAATACCCACATTGATGCTGTATAGATTGTCTGTGAACTTTCTGGCAACGTACCGCCCCTCTTCTTTTTCATTGGTTTTTAAGGAATATGATGCCATACTGGCACGTGGTTCCAAAAATACGGAGACATCACCGAACAGACGGTATTTCAGTTGCAAACCGCCTGTGAAGCCTGTGTATCCGCCTTTTGCGGGACGATAACCGTTTTCTTTCTGAATGTATCCCAGTTCACCGCCGGCTAACACGTTAATGGAAAACTTAGGATCGAGTTGTCTTCCGTTAAAGAAATAAGTGGCATCCAGCATACCTTCCAAACGGCTGCCTGCGTATGCCGACATCTCGTAGAATTCTTCGCCTGCGGCACTTGCAGAGGGGGCGATCACTTTTTTATGCCAGGTATCGGATGATTTGAACGCTGATAGCCGTAGGCCGAATGCCGGTATCAGCCATTTTCCGACTGACAGGCTGATATGCGGTCCGATAGAATTCACCAGTCCTATTTCGCTTGTCAGGCGGGAGCCCTGAAACTGTCCGCCGGCAGCGATACTGACAAAGGTGTTGTCCAAGAAATGATCACCTTCCAGTATGGGTATTTTGCCAAAGGGTTTCCATGCCTTGAAGCGATAGTTCATTCCTACCACTGCGCCGTAGGTCATGTCATATTTATGCCAGTTTTTCTGGAAAGAATGATCTATGCCGTCGCTCATGATAGTGAAGCGCGGTTCCAGATAAAAATCCACATGTGCGGTGGGATGCAGTTTCAGTTGAAATCCTAAATGCAAGTCGGCTACGTGCTCCATTCTGCCTGCCAGTGAGGATAGTTGGTAGCCGATTCCCGCTACGGTCAGGAACTCAAAGATACGTCCGGGGTTGTAACCGTTGACATAGGACGACACATTCAGCAGATAGTCTGCCTGCAATCCGAAGCGCACTAATGTTTCGTTGTCTATTTTTCGTGAAAAATTGCCTGCTGACAGTGAAGCGCGCAAAATATGTGCGGGTGCGAACTGCCAGTTGGCTGCAATGCCGCCTACGGGGCCTGTGTTGAAGTCGGCGTTTCCTCGTGGAATCATCTTGTCCATACCGCCGAACAATGAGATATATACATTATTTTTCCACAGGGTATCAAAGGGGACTGCATCCGGATGTTGGTAGCGCTTCTGGAAAATCTGTTGCGTAGCGTCGAATCCGGGGTTGATTGTATCTTTGGAAAGTACAGTCCGGGGCGGAATACTGCTTCCTTGCTGCCGGGCAAAGGCTGTTGGCATTGCAATGTTCAATACAATCAGTATAATCAGTAGTTTCTTCATATTTTCAATTCTCTATATTCAGATTAATAAAGTTTCCAGTCGCCTTGGTCGTAATACTCCATAAATTCTTTACTGATTTCACCGTCGTTCATGGCTGTTTTATAGTATTTCTTGTCCTGTTTGATGATTGCTTCCAGTTTCTTGCAGGCTTCATCAAAATCCAAGGCATTGTCATAGCTCCATTCATACAACTTCTTTTCCCGGATGTAAATCACTAACTTCATATAGTTCGTCATGGGTGTTTCAGGAAGTTCCGCCAGGGCTTTCTCGGCTTCTTTGTTGTAACTGTCTGTTTCCATTGCCATGCACATTACAATATTGTTCAGCGGTGACGACTCTTTTACCAGCTTGAACACTTTTTTACGTTCCTCGCCCTCTTTTACGGTGGCGGCGCCCCGATAATCATAATATCCGCCGAGGCAGTTTGCAAATGCCTTTATCATCTGGAAGCGCTCGGTGTCAGGCAGCTTATCGGCAAGGATACTGGCATCTTCAAAGTTATAGGCGCGTATGTACATGGCAAGTTGATTGGCAACGATTGTCTCAGGATTGACCTCGGTTTTTGTGACGCTGATGCCGTCATTGAAGGAGTCTACCATATTGACTTTCCGTTTGAGGTCTATCAGGGGCTTCAGTATCTCCACATCGAAAGTATCTCTGCGCAGAAGGGCTACCGCAAGGTTGTTTGCTGCCAGTATCCATGGTTTTTCTTTTCCTTTTGCATCGTATGCCATTGTTTCCCTGTATGCACGCCGGTAAAGTTTTTCCGCTTCTTTCGGTTCTTTTATCATTTGGAACAGATGCCAGTACTCGTATCGTGTGAACGACTTTTTGCCGTCGGCATATTGCGGGTCATGCAGATATTTGTCCAATATCTCATCCGGATTCAGTTCGCGGAAGATTTCATGTTTGTATTCATACTGCACTGTGCGGAGTTGAGGCAATCGTTCTTTGATGGCAGTGGCATAGTAGGGTAGGCGTGATACGGCGGCAAATTGCGCATCGGGGTTCTTGTATTTTTCGGTAATCTCCCTTATCTCCTGCGCTTCGCCTGTCAGGCTGTCCTGTTCCAGCAGGTCGGCCACTTCGTTCCAGGTTGCTACGCGGGTTTCTGTGGGATGTTTGTATACCCGGCTCCATTTGGCGGGCGGTATTACGGATGTGATTTTGTGTAGTGCAAAGTTGGTTCGCTGTTTGGCGAGGGCCAGATTGCTGGCATAACGTCCTTCGGGAGATGACACACCGGTGATTTTAAATTCTTTCAGGGTGGTTCCTTCACCATTCACGATGTTCATCAGGTCCTCCTGCAGTTTGTTCATTTGCACTATGTTGGTGGAATCTTTCGGATCCAGTTCCGCTTTGCCTACGAGAAATGTCAGTGAGATGTTTCCTGCCGTATTTCTTCGTTCGCGTCGGGGTGTTTCTTTGTATTTGTCGGGATCCAGTTCGAAATCGGGAAATGAAAACTCCAGAAACTGCAAAGGGCGTTTTATTTTGCAGGTAGTCATTTTCCATTCGGCTTCGTAAGTGGAGTGGGTGTAGTCTGCAATAATCACTTTGGATAAAACGCTGTATATGCGCCGGGGGTCGGGGACGGGTACCGAGTCGTTGATGTCCAGATTGAAACGTGTGGCATCCAGTTGCCGGCGGGTGTTGATATAGGGGGCCAGTTTGTCATTCTTTATATCATAAGCCATGCGGCGGTCTTGTGTCAGTCCGTATTCCGGTCCGTCCATGACGGTGGGGGCCATGTAGCTTACAACTTCTTCTGTGGTGCAGTCCATGATATAGGGCTGCATGATGAGGCGGCGGTTGGGAGCGCCGTAATTGCTCGGAATCGCTACCGAGTTATTTACAATCAGTTTGTTTCCTATTATCTTTCCTGCTACGGGACGGGGTTGCGGATTAGGGTTCTCCGCTACCACTTCCACTTCGTCAAGGGCGATGCCACCGTCAATATTGGCATTTATTTCTTGTTTATAGTTCACTTCGCGCAGTTCATTTTTCATTTGCACGTTGAAGATCAGCGCACCGTTTTCGGCAACGCGTATTTCATAGTATCCGTCGGCTCCCGCTACGGCATCGGCATCGAAGAGCAAGGTACCTCCTCCGCCGGTTTCCAGCGCTTTCAGGGCATCGCGCGCCGATGCCACTGTGTTGAATGCAAAGATGCGTACTGTCTCTCCCATGGGGAAAGGTCTTGGCTTCTTTTCGCCTTCGGGCAGGTTCAGCACTTTGCCGGATACGATGGAGATTTGTTGCGCCATGATTGGTATGGAAGTCGAAATCACAGCAATGCAGACAGCTAATGTTCTGATGAAATTTCTCATGGCGTGTTGTTCTTTTTATTTGAAGATATAAGAAATGGAGACACCGATTTTGATGGGCAGCAGTTTGTAGCCGGTGGCGTTGGCTTGCGCTGTTCCGTTGGTGTAGTCCTCAAGATTGTCGTTTTTGTAGTATTGTTTTTGCTTGAAATATACGGCACCGAATCCGCCATGAAACTCCACGTTGAGGCGTTTGCTCAAGTTGAGTGCATAGCCAAAGGTGACTCCTGCGCCGGCTGCGTCGCCCTGATAGATGTTGTCTCCCCACGTAATGTCGTAGGATGTGCCGAGGGCGGATATTCCTACAAATTCGCGCGTCATGGGACGTCCGTTGAACCAATAGCGGTATTCGGGCATAAGGCCTATTATCTGTGCTTTGTTTCCGTAGATATTGACTGCGCCGAAAGCCGAGATGTCTATACTGCTCCGTTCGCCCACCACAAATTCGCAGCCTACGTTCGGCATCATGGCGGCAAACATCAGTCCGTTGGTCTTTACTGCTATTTGCTGGGCATGCAGGGCGGTGAAACTGCCAAGCAACAGTAGTAGCGGCAGTGCGTGTCGCGGGCGGAGAAAATGAAATAATTTCGGCATAATCTATTTTATTTGTTATTCAAAGGTATGTTCTTCACCTGGTTGCCATTCACTTACGCTGGCCTTGGCTGCCATGCTTTGCGTATACTTGATGTTAATGGTGGTGATGTATCCGGCTTTCAACCTGACGATTACCTTGTTCTGGTTCTCGTCCTTGTCTGCTTCGTCGAATACTACGATTTCTTTATTTTCCGTTTCCTCCGGCATAGAGACGTTCAGTGTCAGCTTACGGATGGCGCTATTCTCTGCAGCTTCGTAGGGAAACAACAGGTAATCTTTTACGATAGGGGCTTTATTGGCGATGATACCTAAGTTCTCCGCTTGGTAGTCAAGGAATACTGCTGTCCGGTTACTGCTGTTGTTGGAGGTAATCACTCCGGTGGCTAAGTCCATGGTTCCTTCCTGTCCTTCGCGTGTGGTGAAACTGATGCTGTTCAGTATCGGATGTGAGTCTACGGTATATTCCTGCGTGTTGGTATAAATGTTGAAACGCAGAATGGCCAAGGCGTGTTTCAACGGAAGTGACACTTTGTTGCCGGCTGCGGCAAGGGCTTTGCTGCCGGTTATCATGCCGGTATAGAGGTAGTCGGTCACAGCTTCACTGCCTTTAGTCCCGTTCACAGGGATGGAAGCGTTTCCGTTTCCGTCTGTCGAAACATCGGTTGTGTATGGATAGTAGGCATACAGATATAGCTTATCCTGTCCCGGAGGGTAGTTGACTGTGGAGCCATCGGCTATGGTCAATGCACCACTCGGCCCTACGTTCAGATATTCCAGGTTCTTCAGATAGGGCTCTATAAAATTGCCTCCTTGTTCTGTCAATCCGAACACTCCTACCGGAGCCCTCTCTTCCAATGTTGTTCCGGTGATAATTCCGCTTCGGGTGATGGTTGTTTCTATGGTGCTGACGGAGGCGTTCAGACAAACCTCCACGTTTTCCTCCCCGGATAGGGGAGGAACTACGGAGTTTTCTTGGTTACATCCTGTCAACAAAGAGAGTGTAACGCCAAAATAGAATAATATGTTTGTTGGTTTCCTCATTACTTATCTTAGAAACTTGTTTCTTGTTTTATTCAATCGGTGCGTCAATGTTTCCGCCGTCAAAGTCTTGCCATTCTGTCAGGGTGGCGTCCACCATAACTTCCTGCATTGAATACACTCCGATTTGCACATTGTAGATAATGCCTTGCTTGAATCCGCCCGGAGTATTCACTTGGAGGGTTACGGTTTGTTCGGTAGGCACGCTGGTGGCTGCGTCCGGAGCTTCTATGGTAACTTCCAGTTCAAGGGCTGCGGTTCCGTCGGTCGGCTTTGCCATCAGATAACCGATTTTGTCACCGCCGTTCTCTGCTGTGCTCGGAGTGAATGTGCCTGTGGCAACGTTATCAGTGCCGATTGACAACATGGACAATGATTCGCTTCCGGCCCATGTGAGCGTTCCGTCTATCACGTTCAGAGTGGCGCTGGTGCCATGATTCTTGATGCGTACATTTTTTACTTTCAATTTTTGTGCAGCCTCTTTATCGGCTTCGGATTGTTTCTTGGCAGCTATCACCTGGAAAGTGAATTGGGTAAGCAAGTGGGTGAAGTTGATGTTGGGCACCCATTTATAATCATCTCCGTTTTTTCCACCGGTAGTGATCAGGTCGTGGTGATATTTCAGTTGCCGGATGTATTTGGCTTTGTAGCCTGTCAGGACGGAATTGTTCTTTTCGTCGGTACTTCCGTCGATGAAGATAGATTGCTCCGGAATGTTAGGTGCGGCGGCTTTGTTCCACATGATGTCTTGCGAACCATTGAACGTGAATCTCACTGTGGCCTGGCTGGCGGTTACAGTGGCGCCGGTTGCTTGATAAGGAGAATACCCATAGAATGTGTAGTCGTACTTGTTGTCTACGGGGTAATAGTAGACGGCTCCTGAGGTTCCGCCTCTGTAAAGGGAGATTTTCTTGGCATCTGCTTCAGAACCGGGTGAATTGGCCTGAGTAGCGATTACTCCCTGAATATTGTTCAGGAGAGCACCTGCGGCTGTACTCCAGTCTGTTGCGGCTACATCGGTGCCATTGTTGACGGCCAAAGCGAATACGCCTACATTGGTTCCTATAAAGTTTGCATCGGTAATAGGTGCGCGTGTCACCGTAGTGGAGGCTGAGGCATTTAATTCACCTCCACCCAACCGGATAACTACTTGTCCGTCGGGACTCTCAAAGTCGTCCTCGGTGGTGGGCTGTTCTGCAATGATTTCCTCGTTTTGCGAACATGCTGCCATGCAAAGGACGGCTGCCAGAAGCCATAAGTTCTTTTTCATATTTTTGTAATGAGTAATTGTTAAACATATCGTTAATTGTCTCTTGTTTCTCCAAGGAGACTATTGGTTTCAACGTGCGAAACTTCTTCTACATGCTTGGGTATTTCAAATACCAACGGTTAGTACTTTTTGTACCTCCCGTTGGTCTTTGGATTGTTTCGGAAGTTATCTTCCGTAGGGAAGCCGGTTATTATTTACCGTCTTCGATGTCAGCATCGATATCGCCACCGTTTTCCCATGCGGTCAAAACTGCAGTAACTTCGATCTTCTCGAAACCGTAGATTGTAATGTATACGTTGTAGGAAGCACCGGGCATGAATTTTTGTGTTGCTCCTGAAATCTTAGACTGTTCGATAGTTAATTTGTTGTCTGCCTTTTCAACTTCTTTGTATGTAATTGTACCAGTTGCTTCGTCTTTGGTATCTTCTACATATTGTTTGAGGTCTATGGACAATGTAATATCACCTTCGTTGTTGGTGCCGTCGATGGGGAAGAACATTACAGGCTCACCTACTTGAGTGCCTTTGGTATCAGGATCTGACTCCGGAATATTTCTATCTCCATAAGGATACTTAGGTACTACCGGAACTATCAAGCCTTTTGTTGGGTCCAGCTTGTCGTTAGCAGCATCATCTTTGCTACATACTACAAAATCAGCAACACCGGCTCCGTTTCTTGTAGAAGAAGGAACGGTAAGATCCATATCAACAACATTTGCCATGTCTTTTAGAGTGATCTTAGTGACTTGCATACCAAGAGTTTTGGGCTCAGCATCGCTACTTTTGCGTTCTACCCATTGATTTGTTTGCCATTCATAACCTGCTGCACTTTCGCTACCGGCTCTTACAAAGAATTTCAAGCGTGCCAATTGGTGCTCGAATTTCAAGACAGGAACAATACCTTTACGGGCTGTACGGGCACCGAATTGATAATTCATTAGGGTAGTCCATTCACCTCCCAATGAAGTGGCTATGTCTTTATAGAAACTTTCAGGATCAGTGGCAGAGGCATCATTTTCGGCCATATCTATGGTTTTAGCTGCCAATAAGTCTTGAGTACCATCGATTGTAACGCCTGTTACTTTCTTTTCTGTTGCTGTAATGCTTGGATTTGCATTTGCTGCATCATCAATATGGTAACCATAGAATGTATATTGACCGTTGGTCGGGTAATATTTATATTGAATTACACCGTTGTCACTATCTTCTGTATAGCTTTTATAGATTCTGATGGCGCCTTTGTCTTTGGCGTCAGCTTTGGGTGCTCTGAACTCAAGAACACCATTGTCAAGAATCTTGGTTTTTGCATTTTCAGCTCCTTCTTCAGCTTCTAATCCGGTATTTCTATCCACCATGTAGATGTACAGTTTTTGGCTGTTCCATGTGTTTTGGTCACCGGCAACGTCGCCCACTGAACCTGTACCTCTGGTGCTGGCTGTGACAGTAGGTACATCGAGTCCCAATGCGATCACTGCTTTGTCATTGTTCTCTTCCGGATTGCCGATACCCGGATCATTGTCTTTTGAACAACTGCTCATCACTGCGAGAGCCATTGCTGCGTAGAAAAATTGCTTTTTCATAATCATTAAAATTTTAATTAATAAAAGAAAATATATAAATCTCTGTTTGTTTTTATTCTTTTTCCTCTCCTATTTCTATGTCTCCTCCGTTTATCCACGAGGCAGCCTGTACGTTCAGTTTTATCTCTTGCGGTCCGTATATATAGGCACTGATGCTGTATTCGCGTCCGCCCATGAATCCACTGGAGAGATAAGCGCCGTTTTCGTCTTTGTTGTGCACAGCGTCTTTCAGGTCGTAACTGAAAGTGGTGATATACGGTTCGCTTTCAGTTTCGTTGGGATAATATTCCGTACTTATCAGCAGCTTGGCATTGTTGCCCGGTGGCAGCAGAAATACACCGCCGTCTGTTGCCGGACGCCGGCTCACATCCTTGTCCACATCTTCTTCCTTCACTTGTATGGGGTAGAGGGACTTTCCATTCTCATCGGTCCAGGGCTTTTCATTTCCTTCCGTATCGCGTGACGGCAGTTTGCCCGGCTCTCCGTCGGCAGGAAAGTAGACGCCTACTTTGGCAGGATCCGATGATGCTACGGTGAACACGCCTTTGTTTACACATTCTATCCATACGCCTGTGATGTAGACGACCTCTTTCGGGTTTTGACTTGCAGGATAGAACTTCAACTTGACGTATGACAGTTGGTGCTTCATCCGGATGATAGGCCAGATGTTGCGGCGTGCCGTATAGGTGCTGTAATAGCAACTGCGCATCAACTGGCGCTCGTCGGCAGGAAGCTGTTTCAGCCGGGCAGCCTGTTCGCTGTAATCGGCAGCCACTTCGCGTCCGTTTTCTACGTCCTCTATCAGTGTCTTTAGGTCGGCGGCAGAGGCACACATCAAGTCTTGCGAGCCGTCCACTGTGACATCGAAGCAGATGCGGTCCGCTTCACGTTTCACTTCGCCTATCTTCGCATTGTCGTAGTAGTAGGCAAAGAAATTGAAAGCGTCGAACTCCTCCTGCAGGTTGTAGTAGGGGATATAGCCGGAACTCTTCCAGTTGACGAACGAACCGTTTCCTGCGTATGCCGCACGCTTGCCATGCTCTTTGCTTTGTTCGGCGGTGATTCCCAATGCTGCACATTCCTCGTCGGTGATTCCGTCCAGGCTGCCGTCTATGAGGCAGTAACGTCGGTCGGTGTCTTCGGCGCGGCGATGGGCATAGGTCATGCCGTTGGGGTTGTCGCGCCGGAATGCGTACACAAAGAATGTTCCGTCGTATATATGCTTGTTGAAACTTTCTTCATCTTCAGGATCCAGCACTCCCGAACCACGCGTCAACACATTATATATAGGGTCGCTGAAAGCTACCATGACGGGCAGTTGTGTCTGGTCGCCCTGGCCTCCCGGATTGTTGGGGTCGTAGAGTGGCTCCTCACCGGTGTACAGGTTTCCGCAACCGGCACCAAGCAACAGCATACACCATAACAGTAAGACGGGTGCATGGCGGTATTTCCGTTTATGTATCTTATTCCTATATGTCTGTCGTTGCATTCCTATATCTCTATTATTATGTCGTCGTCCGGATTGGTCGGGTCGTTGGGTTGCCAGCCCATTCCGGTGTCATCGGATACTATTTGGTCGGCCTTTATTACTAAAGGGCTTGTTATTTCGATGTTTACGTCATCTTTGCTGTAACGGAGATAGGTTTTGCCGTCGCGCACTTCAATAAGCTGCGCCGCAGTCAATTCATCATAAGGATTGATGGCTCCGTAGATGTAGCGGCTGTTTTTTACAGGTTTGCCGTCTTGGTCCAGCACCGGGGCTCCGGAAGCGTCCAGCCGGTTGGCAGACACCTGCAAGGCAACCTGCAGGATGCCCGGTCCATTGAGATGCCCTTTGGCGGCGCTCGGTATGACGCCCAGGGTGTGGAAGTGCACCACGCACCGGTAGGTGTTCTCTCCGGTTTGCGTAAACTCGTCGGGCTGTGCCTGGTGTACCATCCGGTAGAGGCGGGTGGTGTCCAGGCAGGCTTCGGATATGTTGAAGTGTCCGCAAGCGCCGGACAGTTCAATGATAGGCGGCAAGAGGTCTTCTTTTTTTATATCTCCCTCGGTGCGGATATTTAGGATGATATTGATGCGCTGGCTGATGCGTTGCATGTCAAAGTCAATGAGGGTCGGTCCGCCTGTCCGGATGTCTATATCCTTTTGCACTGCATAGTATATGGGAGATTTCAATTCCTGCAAATATTCCTCGTCCGGATTAAAGTCCGGCAGGTCGTTACCTGCCACGATGTCGGGTTTTTTGTCGCCCATGCTGCTTATTTGCAGATAAAGGTCTTTCACGCTCACCCGGTTGTCGTGAATGTAGTTGTCCAGATTGCTTATGCTGACGATTGGAAGCGGTGAAGGCTCTGTGCCGTCAGCCGGTGCCGCAGCATCTGTGCACTGGTCGTTGATGACGAAAATATTGTATTCGCCTCCGCGCAGATAGAAAGAGGAGCCGTCTCCCTCTTCTGTTTGGGGATTGTCCGAAGAGCTTTCCTGTTGTGTGATATTGCCGGCTGTTGCAGGATCTATGGATGTGTCCACGATGCCGCGGGTGCGCCAGGTATTGATGATACGGCTTGCTATGATGTGCATCTCTGCCGGAATCTCATCTTTGTCGGTATCCCCCCAGTTCAGCCTTACGCGCATATCGGTGATATGCGGGTGTCCTTCCTCCGGGCAGAGGTCTACCGAAGTGCAGGAGCAGAAGCAGCACAACAGGCTGAGGCCAAGATATGTCAGTGTCTTGTTTTTCATGCTTTGTCCTCCTTCTTTTCCTTGTCGGGAGCTTCGGCTTCTTCTTGCTTCGCTTCCGTATCTTCTTTGGTGGCTTTTAGTTCCTGTTGCCCGTCCTTTTTCTTGTTTTTTCCGGATTTTTTCTTCTTTTTTTTAACGCTGTATCCAAATGTTCCCAGTTTTTTACCAATTCCCAGATATTCACCATGAGAATACACCAGAGGTTTCGCATCATTCAGATGAAATTTCTTCTTCTCGTCCATATACTGCGGATCAGCATGAACTGCAAGCACATCCGCCAGAAACATATGGTGGCTTCCCAGTTTTTTCACTTCTGTAACTTTACATTCGATATTGACCGGACTGTTTAAGATCATTGGTGCATGAATTTTTTCTGCCTCCGCTTTTTCTAAACGCATTTCCTTAAATTTATCTACATCTCTTCCGGAATACATAACCCGAATCACTGTAACCAATTTCTTTGTCTTATCGGGGATATAGAAAATAACATAATTATCAACAGGCACAACTCGTGTATTTCGACTCTTCCAGGGCTCTCTTTCATAAATAAAACCCTTTCGTTTGCCATAGGCGGAAACCCACTACCTTTAGGTGGTGGGAGGAGCCTTGTTAACTGTTACCCAATATGCTACAATAGCCGTAGCAGTTCTTAAAGAGAAAACCGTTAGATGTGCTGCTCATTAAAGACACTCTTTTGTACATTGACAAGATATGAGGTTGCAATACGAAATTCGTGTATTGCGTAAAATCTTAACCGTAAAAGATTTTTTTACTGTATAGCATGGGAAGTTTAGTACCTGATACAGTTACAGATGAGCATGTCTTGTCTGTAAAGGGTGCTGTCAGCCACCCTATGATGTAACGCCACTTTAGATAGCAATATCTATCGGGGATTAAAGGTCGGAGGTGTAAGCCGTTAGTACGACTGGGCAGTTACAAGCCCATGACCTTTAGGTCGTGGGTAGTTGACAATTCGGGCAGAAGTGCCAAAAAGAAAAACAGAGAAAAGAAAAAAACAGGCAGAAGAGTAGGAAAATGTAAGATAGAAAAAGTAAAAATCCAATTGACATAGCTCGTTTCCTATGTTAGGATCTGTCTCTTATACACATCTGACGCTGCCGACGATAAGGCTC
>ENA-OZKZ01000859-OZKZ01000859.1-human-gut-metagenome-genome-assembly--contig:-NODE-859-length-13691-cov-4.237680_pt1 | contig 13691 bp, 8 predicted proteins | sample MGYA00244828_ERZ653768 | MGnify/ENA primary metagenome ERZ653768 (study PRJEB26926, sample SAMN06165273) | human gut metagenome | biome: ENVO:00009003; feature: ENVO:2100002; material: ENVO:00002003...
GAGATGTAGCTCCGTCTCGTGGGCTCGGAGATGTGTATAAGAGACAGGTATACAAATGCACCACTCCCCAAACTCACATAGTCCATATATATGAGAGGCGAGCGCGGGATATGACGAGGGCAAACTATACCAATACAACTGTCCATAACTGTTTAAAATAACGAAAAACAGCCACTTGCCAACAAACTGACAAAATAGTATAATTACTATGATTACGGCCGCACGAGCGGCCTGACGGAGAAAACACGAACCAAGGAGGAACATAATGAAAAAACGCATTATCAGCCTGCTGCTGGTAGCTCTGATGCTCGTCTCGATCGCCCCGTTCGGCGCAATGGCGGCGGATAGCAGTGTTATAGATAAGCTGCTGAACAAGGGTAACATTCAGTTTACAACTCAACCAACAGATCAGACCGTTGCAGTAGGTGAAAACGCAATATTTGAAGCAACAGCAACTGTAGGACAAACCGGTAAATTAACTCCGAGCTATTTATGGATAGATAAGAGTGATTTAACTACCATAATTGATAAAATTGAAATATCTGATATTGTTAATGCTGATTTGGCTAAAGTAATTAATTCACTTAAGAAAGAGGCAAAATCAACCATCGAAAAGTGCGAAATCAAAAATGTTACGGCTGACGATGATGGTATGCAGCTTGTTTGTATAGCGTATTTGGAACTCTTGAGCAAAGTTTTATCTGTAAAGATGAGTAACACAGCCACCCTCACCGTGACCGGCGGCGAAACGCCTACCCCGAGCGAGGCTCCGACTCCGTCTCCCAGCACGAGCCCCGAGCCGACGGACACTCCGACTCCGTCCGAGTCGCCCACGCCCAGCCCGAGCCCGAGCGTAAAGCCCGAAGACTGCACCCATGCAAATCCCGAACACCATGCGGCAACGGAGAATAACACCTGCGATCCGCACATTGAGTACTGGTATTGCCCCGACTGCAAGACATATTTCACCGATGCTGCGTGCACAACTGAAATAAGAAAGAGCAAGCTCGACGACGGCATGACCAAGGATAAGAACAAGCACACCGACCTCAAGAAAGTCCCCTCGAAGGCTGCAACCTGCACCGAGGAGGGCAACATTGAGCACTGGTACTGCTCCGGCTGCGGTAATTACTATACCGATTCCAAGGGAACGGCAAAGACAACTCATGCCAAGGTCACGACCAAAAAGGCCGATCATGATTACTACTGGGTCGCCGACGAGGTGGCCAATGTCCACTACGAAAAGTGCAGAGTCTGCGGCAAGACCAGCGGCACGAGCAATCACTCCGGCGGCACTGCAAGCTGCAAGGCTCAGGCTAAGTGCGAAAAGTGCGGCGCAAGCTACGGCGAGCTCGACGCGACAAATCATGTAAACTTTGAATACAAAAATGCCGTCAAGCCCACCGAGACCACGAAGGGCTACACCGGCGACAAGTACTGCGCAGACTGCGGAGTCTTCATCGAAAAGGGCACCGAGTATTCCGCACAGTGCACCGGCGGCTGCAAGGATCTCAAGCTCGTCAAGGGCACTCCCAAGACCTGCACAGCGGACGGCACGATAGATTACTACGAGTGCCCCAAGTGTCATAATATCTACAGGGACGAAAAGGGCACGATCCTTCTGACCGAGGCCGACCTCGTCGATAAGTGCACCGGCCACGACCTGCACCCCAGCCCTGATCTTTTCGGCAATATCAATATGAATAACCTCAAGCAGTTCGCGCTCAGCCTCGGCATGAGCTTGCCGCAGATCGTGCAGATGATCCGTGACGGCACGTTCGATCTCGATCACATCATCGGCACGATAAAAATCAAAGACATCGATCATTGCCACGACGACACCGACCACTGGCTAGGCTGCCAGCGCTGCGGAAAAACACTTGAGGATCTCCGTGACGAGCTCAGCGCCTCAGGCTTTGAGGTAAATGAAAAGTGGTATGAGCTCAGCCGCAAGACTCCGCACTCCGGAGGCAGTGCAACCTGCCAGAAGAAAGCCGTCTGCGACGAATGCGGCGACGAATACGGTGAGCTCGGTGAGCACAGATACGACAACATAGTCACCGCTCCGACCTGCACAAAGGACGGCTACACGACGCATACCTGCTCTGCCTGCAAGGACAGCTATAAGGACAGCGAGACAAAAAAGACCGGTCACATCATTGAATACGGCGTGTGCAAGATCTGCAAGGGCAGATTCTCCAATCCCTTCTATGACGTTAACGGCAGCGACTGGTTCTACAGCGCGGTCATGTGGGCATTCTATAATAATCCCATAGTCACCACGGGAGTGGATACAACGCATTTTGCGCCGTCGGCTCCCTGCACCCGTGCGCAGGTAGTTACCTTCCTGTGGCGTGCGGCAGGAAGGCCCGAGCCTGCCGGCAGCGGAAAGACCTTCAGCGATGTGCCCAACACCAACCAGTACGCACCCTACTACAAGGCTATTCAGTGGGCGGTCGAAAACGGAATAACCAAGGGCACCGGCAACGGCAGCACCTTCTCCCCGAATGCCACAGTAACACGCGCTGAGTTCGTGACCTTCCTCTGGCGCTATGCCGGAGAGCCGGCTCCCAAGAATCTGAGCACGAGCTTCAACGATGTTGACGCGAACCAGTTCTACTACAAGGCAGTGCTCTGGGCGGCCGAGAACAGCGTCACCACGGGAGTGGACACAACGCATTTTGCGCCCGGTGCCTTCTGCAAGCGCTCCGAGGTGGTCATGTTCCTGTTCCGTGCGTTCAGCAAGGGCGTTGTGAACTGATATAATTAATTTAAAAAGGCGCGGTTTTGCCGCGCCTTTTCTATATTTATGTTGAAATATGCCCTGAGGGATGATATTATGAGATTACATTTTGGAGACTAAGGAGCAGACCTATGAGAAACGAATCAATGAATCTTTCAAAGAATGAAATGATGATGGTCATGCACGATCAGGAGCAGGAGATAGAGAAGCTTAAATCTCAGGTCGAGGAGCTTCAGGCAAAGCTTGACGGATATGAGATAAAGGTAAGCGAGAGCGGAAGCCTTGCCGAGGCTGCCGCAAAGGTCAGCGGCCTGTTTGAAGCCGCCCAGCTCACTGTCGATACGTATCTTGAAAATATGAAAAAGCGAGATGAGGAGTCTGAGGCAGTCTTTGCAGACGTTCAGAAGCAGGCAGATCAGATAATCGCTGAGGCTGAGGAGGTAGCAGGCAAGCGCCTTGCCGCCGCCGACGCAGAGATCGAGGAAAAGTGGGCTGTTATCGAGAGCAGACTTCTCGTCATGTATGAGTCGCATAAGGGACTTCAGGAGCTTGTCGAGTCCGGCATCTTCACCGTTCCGGGACGCAGCTGAATATGACAAAGCTTCGAGACTATAAGACTCGAAGCTTTTCTTTGCTTTTTCCCTTGTTTTATCCTTCCCAGAGGCTGTGCAGATTGCAGTAGGCATAGACAGATAGAACCTCATCATCATCGCACAGAGCGAAGCATGCGGCCGGCTTTTGGCCCGGAGCAAGCTCCTTGCGCTGATTTCCGGCCTTTGTGTGGATCGATATCCATTCGATGTAATGCTCGGGCAGCATGGGGTGCTCGGCAGAGCCGACGGTTACATGAACAAGATTCCCGTCAATGCTGTATATCGGGACATGCTTCTCGACCGATGCATCGGTGACCCCGGGTATGATCTGCTCCATCTGTTCACCGCAGCAGACGATGGGTACACCGCTGTCTCTTACTGCTGCGAAAATGCTTCCGCAGTGCTTGCAGATATAGAATTTCTGTTCCATAAGCATGGCTCCTTTCGTTTGTCCGAAAGTTTACGGCTGTCCTATATATAAGCGCGTGCCCTGGCAAGAGCAACGTCGTCAACTGCGGTCGATTGAAATATTAAGTATATGATTAATTTAATACAAAAGCATGGGCTTTGTCAATACAAAGCCCATATAATTGTCGATCCGCAGTCTGAAGACTGCGAATCAAAGCTTTATGGAGCGGATGACGGGAATCGAACCCGCGTCGCCAGCTTGGGAAGCTGGGGCCCTGCCATTAGACGACATCCGCATTTTTCTCGGTGAGGTATATTTTACACCATAGCTTCAAAATATGCAAGAGCTAATAAGTAATTGACCTGAACATCATAATATGGTAATATAAACATAAGGTGTTTATACACTATACGGAGTATATTAAAAGTAGGAGGAAGAAATGAACAAATCAAAAAGACTTCTCAGTTTGCTGCTCGCGGTGCTGCTGCTTTGCAGCCTGATGCCCGTTGCGGCTTCGGCAGAGAAGGCAAATCCGGAGGATGACTATCCCTTCGTGTTCGTTCACGGCCTCATGGGCTGGGGCGACAGGTCGATGCTCGATCCGATCATGCCGTATTGGGGCATGACGACCGGCAATCTCATGAAATACCTGACGACTAAGGGCTATGAGAGCTACGCCGCTCAGGTCGGGCCGCTCTCCGGCGCGTGGGACAGAGCCTGCGAGCTTTACGCTCAGCTCACCGGCACGACGGTCGATTACGGTGCCGCGCACTCCGCCGCCAAGGGGCACGAGCGCTATGGCATAACCTATGATAAGCCCCTGTTCGAGGGCTGGAGCGCGCAGAAGAAGATAAACCTCATCGGACACAGCTTCGGCGGTGCAACGACGCGCCTGTTCCTTGAGCTGCTTGCAAACGGCAGCGCGGAGGAGGTCGCGGCGGCAAAGGCCGCGGGAACCAAGGTCTCCCCGCTGTTTGAAGGCGGCAAGGGCAGCTGGGTGTATTCACTCACCGCTGTCGCCGCTCCGCACAACGGAACGACCTTTATCGAGACCTGTGATATCTCCACCAAGGTCGTCACTGACTTCATATATAACGTGGGAGCCTCCCTTGGCTTTACCAGGCTCAAGGGCGTGTACGATCTCCAGCTTGAGCATTTCGGCGTCTACCGCAAATCCGATGAGACTGACCTTCAGTATCTCATCCGCGTTTTAAACAGCAGCGATTTCATGAGCCATAACGACAACGCGATATATGACCTCACCATCGATAACGCGCTGAGGATAAACGACGGTATCGGCATGCAGAAAAATGTCTATTACTTCTCCGTCTGCGGCGACGCGACGCATCCGAGCGCCGTGAGCGATAACGAGATCCCCAACGCGAATATGTTCATACTCATGAAGCCCTTTGCGGCAATGATGGGCAAGTACTATGATAAGTACACCGCCGGCGGCGTTTATATTGACAGGACATGGCTTCCCAACGACGGCATGGTAAACGTCGTGTCCGGCCTGTATCCCGTAAACAGTGATCTCAAGTGCGTAAAATCCGACGGAGCTCAGGCATTCGTCGTCTGCGACGGATACAACAAGCAGGACTATGCCAAAGGCATCTGGAACGTTCTGCCCACCCAGCCCTATGACCATCTGAGCATAATCGGCGGTATACTGTCCAACACCGTTTCAAACACCCGCCATCTGTATATGGAGCTCATAAATCGCGTAACGAGCACCTACGGCAAGAGCGGAAGCACAGCGGACGATCCCATAAACAAAACCACCCTGCCGTTTACCGACGTTGCCCGCGACCGCTGGTCGTATGACTACATCCTCAAGATGTATCAGCTCGGCATCGTAAACGGCTGCACCGAAACGACCTTCGAGCCCGAAGGAAACCTAACGCGAGCGCAGTTTGTCAAAATGATCGCCTGTCTTGACGGCGTTGACACGAGCGCATACACAAAGTGCCGCTTTACCGACGTCAGCGATAAGAGCTATGCCGCGCCGTACATTGAATGGGCCGCAAATAACGGCATTGTCAAGGGCATAAACGAAACAACGTTCCTGCCCGACGACAATATAAGCCGTGAGCAGATGGCAACGATACTATGCCGCTATGCCGCTTACGCCGGAATAAAGCTCTCCGAGGAGATACCGGCCGTGACATTTGCCGACAGTGCGCAGATCTCCGCCTTTGCAGCGCCGAGCGTAGCCGCGCTCCAGCGTGCGGGCATAATATGCGGTGCAAAGAATTCGGACGGAAGCTACAGCTATTATCCGGCAGCCTATGCGACCCGTGAGCAGGCCTGCAAGGTGCTAAGCCTCATCTGATAGATTTGATTAATTGAATAAAACGTTAAAAAACCGTGGCAAGCCACGGTTTTTTATTTAGTGTGCAAAATGCAGTGGCCTTTGCCCCCTCGAGCTCCCCTGCTGACAGCTTGTCTTTCCTCAGCAGCATAATTTGTTGCCGGTTCGTTAAAAAGCCGTGGCAAGCCACGGTTTTTTATTGCAATAAGTATATACATTTAGTATAATAAACTTATTAATTATAGTAAGGTGGGCAGGCTATGGCGTACGTTGAATTTGAGAAAGTGAAAAAGACATACCGAATGGGCGAGGTGAGCATTGAAGCTTTGAAGGATGCGACCTTTAAGATTGAAAAGGGCGAGATATGCGTCATTGTCGGCGCGTCCGGCGCAGGCAAGACCACGCTTCTCAATATTCTCGGCGGAATGGACAGTCTGACCTCCGGCAGAGTGGTTCTCGACGGAGATGAGATATCGTCGTATAACGCGATGCAGCTTACGACCTATCGCCGCTACGATGTCGGATTTGTGTTCCAGTTTTATAATCTTGTACAGAACCTGACGGCCATTGAAAACGTTGAGCTTGCAGCGCAGATATGCAAAAACCCCATGGATGCGGCAGAGGTCATTGACCTTGTCGGCCTGCACGACAGAGCGCAGAATTTCCCGGCACAGCTGTCGGGCGGCGAGCAGCAGCGCGTTGCCATAGCGCGCGCCTTGGCCAAGAATCCGAAGCTCCTGCTCTGCGACGAGCCGACGGGCGCGCTCGACTATAACACCGGCAAGGCGGTGCTTCAGCTTTTGCAGGACTGCAGCCGAAAAAACGGCATGACCGTCGTTATAATAACCCATAACCAGGCGCTCACCGCCATGGCTGACAGAGTAGTTTCCGTTAAAAGCGGAGTCGTGATAGATGTCAGGCGCAACGAGTACCCCATCCCCATTGAGAATATCGAGTGGTAAACGGATGAACAGATCAATCATTAAGCTTACAAAAAGAGAAATTCAAACCAGCCTCGGACGCTATCTGGCGATATTCGCTATAATAGCGCTTGGGGCAGGCCTGTTTGTCGGACTGCGGCTCTCGCGCCCGGATTTTATGGAGACATATAATAGCTATACGCAAAAAACGCATTTTTTTGATTTCCGGCTTGTATCCACGCTGGGACTCACAGACGGCGATCTCGCCGAGGTCAAAAAGCTCTCGGGCGTTACGCTTGCCGAGGGTGCTGTCGGTGCTGATTTTCTGTTTAACACCGATGAAGAGGACAACCTTATCATGATGGCGCAGAGCATACCTGAGGAGGTAAACCTCATTGACCTCAAGGCCGGACGTATGCCGGAAAAGGCTAACGAGTGCCTTGCAGACCCCAATATGTACTCCGAGGATGATATCGGCAGCACCATAAAGCTTTCCGAGGATAACAGCACTCAGACCTTCGATACCTTTGCCTATGATGAATATACTATCGTCGGTCTGACCGACAGTGTTTTGTATATCAACGTCGAGCGCGGCTCGAGCACGCTCGGCAACGGCAGCGTCAAGGGATATGTCTATATCCCCATGGCCGGCTTCTCTACGGATTACTATACGGACATCTATGTCTGTGTCGATGCCGAGGGCTATGTGTACTCCGGCGAGTACGACAAAAGCACAGAGAAATATGTCGAGCCGCTTAAAAAGCTCATGGCCGAGCGCGCTGTCATCAGGCGCGACAGTATCATTGACGATGCCATGTCGCAGCTTGACGACGCGAAGGCCCAGTATGAGGAGGGCAAGGCGCAGTATGATGCGGCAAAGGCCGAGTATGACAGCGGCTATGCCGCCTATGTGCAGAAGAAAAGCGAAACCGAGGCCGAGCTTGAAAAGGCCCGCAAGCAGATAGAGGATGCCGAGAAAATGATGGGTGACGCATCCGTCATCGACCAGAAGCAGGCGGAGCTCGACGCCGCAAGGGCGGAGCTTGATAAGGGACAGGCCGAGTATGAGAGCGGTCTGATGCAGTTTAAATCGAAGGAGGCTCTTGCCTACGGGCTCGTAAACGAGCAGATAGCCTATTACGAAAACCGCATAGCCGAAAAGCAGAATGAAATTGCCGCTCAGACCGCGGAGATCGAACGCCTTAATGCAGAGCTCGCCGCTGCCCAGGCAAACGGTGAGAATATAAAGGCGCGTCTGATCGAGCGCAAAATCAAGAATGCTCAGAGCCGTATAAGCCTTATCGAGCAGGATATCGCAAACAGCAGCGAACGCCTTGAGGCCCATCGCCAAAAGAAGGCCGAGGTCGACGCGCAGCTTGAGCCGTACCGCAAGCAGCTTGAAGACGCCAAGGCTCAACTCGACGCAGGCTACGCTCAGATAGCCGCAGGGCAGGCGGAGCTCGATAAAGCCCGCGAAATGATAAACAGCGGCGGTGCGCAGCTTGAGGCGGCAAAAAAGCAGTACGAGCAGGGCAAGGCGGAGGCCGAGCGCGGCTTTGCCGAGGCTGAAAAGGAGCTTGCCTCAGGTAAGGCACAGCTTGACTCTGCGAAGAACGAGCTTGATAAGGGCGCGGCAGAGCTTGATAAAGCCGAAAAGCAAATAAAAAACATAAATCATGCCGACACGTATGTCCTTGACCGCGACACTAACGCGGGCTATGTATGCTTTGAAAGTGATACTAACGTCGTTCAGAGCGTTGCATCCGTGTTCCCGGTGTTTTTCTTCCTCGTTGCGGCGCTCGTCTGCCTCACGACGATGACCAGAATGATCGACGATCAGCGCACTCAGATTGGCATCATGAAGGCGCTCGGCTATTCCTCCGGCGCTGTCACGGGCAAATACATGTTCTATTCCGGCAGTGCGACGGTACTCGGCTGCGTATTCGGAATAGCGGCCGGGAGCTTTGCCTTTCCTGCTGTAATATGGTTCGGCTATGGACTCATATATAATCTGTCCGGTCTTACGTTCACTATGAACTGGCCGCTGGCGTTTGGCATAACGGCGGCGAATCTGGCCGTCACACTGCTTGTAACGTGGTATTGCTGTGCAAAGGAGCTCAAATGCGCTCCTGCGGAGCTTATCCGTCCCAAGGCGCCCGAGGCCGGAAAGCGGATACTGCTTGAGCGCATAAAGACCGTTTGGAACGACATGAGCTTTATGCAGAAGGTCTCTGCACGAAACATCATGAGATATAAAAAGCGCATATTCATGATGCTCCTTGGCATCGGCGGCTGTACCGCGCTCGTGCTCACTGCGCTCGGCCTCAACGATACGATACAAAACGTTGTAACGCGGCAGTATGACGATATAATTCTCTATGATTATGAGCTTACCATGGCCTATGACATGAACGAGGAGGAGCAGAAGATATTCTTCCGCGACGCGGGAGACAATGTCAAGGATGCGATATTCCTCTATCGAGGCGTTGCGGAGATTTCCGGCGGCGAGGCGATAAAGAACGCAACGCTCACAGTGTCGGACGGTAAGCGGCTTTACAAATTCATTGACCTCAGCTATGACGGAGCTCCCATTGACTATCCAGGTAAGAACGAGGCGGCTATAAACTACAACCTTGCCCGTCAGCTCGGAGGAGTCAAGGTCGGCGATGAGATAAGAATAACGACCGCGGAGAAAAAAGAGCTCACCGTAACGGTCAGCGCACTTTTTGATAACTATGTCGACAGCTTTGTGTTCATTTCGCCCGATACCTGCTCCGAGCAGCTCGGAGCGGTTCCCGAGTACAAGTCCGCGCTTGCAAACGCCCCTGCGGGTGAGGATGTAAACGCCTGTGCCACGGCAATCGCAAGCGAGGTTGACGGCGTAAGAGGCGTTACACTGAGCGTTGACACCAAGGAGCGCGTCAGCGGTATGCTCGACGGACTGCTTGTCGTTGTCGCGGCAATCATACTCTGTGCCGGACTCTTGGCATTCATCGTTCTGTATAACCTAACGAATATAAATATCTCAGAGCGCATACGCGAGATTGCGACGCTCAAGGTGCTGGGCTTCTATCCGAAGGAGGCTGCGCACTATGTTTTCAGAGAGAATCTTATTCTTACCGGAGCGGGAGCGGTGTTCGGTCTGGGCCTCGGCGTTGCACTGCACGCCTTTGTAATGAACGCGATACAGGTCGATACAATGTATTTCAAGCCGCACATAAGCTTTTTGAGCTTTGCCGTATCGATAATAATAACATTCGTGTTTGCTCTCATAGTAAACGCCATTATGCGCCGCAGGATAGATAATATTGACATGGCAGGCGCACTCAAATCTATTGAGTAATTTGACAAGGTATAAAGAATATATTATATTAAAAAAGGTAACTTATTTAAAAAATATCAGGGATGCATGATATGGAGAATTTGCAATCTTCGCTGCCCGGCTGGGAGATAGTGCGCTGCATAGGCAGCGGAAGCTCCGGCAAGGTATATGAGCTCAAGAAAAAAGATGAATACGGCGGCGATTTCCACTGTGCGCTCAAGGTGATAAGCGTTCCCGGCTCTCAAAAGGAGTACGATGAAATGCTCAGCACTATGAGTGAGTTTGCCATGCGAGCGAAGCTGCGCGAGAAGGTCGAGGAGATAAGCAGCGAATACCGACTGCTCGGCGCTTTGCGCGGCCACCCCAATGTCGTCAACTGTGAGGATCAGATGATAATCCCCCACGAAAACGACATGGGCTGGGATATATACATCCGCATGGAGCTTTTGCAGTCCCTGCCGGACTATGTCCGCGAAAACGGCATGACGGTCGAAAGTGTCATAAAGCTCGGCAGCGATATGTGCTCGGCGCTCGAGCTGTGCCGTGAGAACAACATAATCCACCGCGACATTAAGCCGCAGAACATATTTGTCAGCCGCTACGGGGTGTTCAAGCTCGGCGACTTCGGCGTTGCCAAGGCCTCTGCCATTCGAACCTCAGCCGATAAGGTCGGAACATATTCTTACATGGCGCCAGAGGTATACAAGGGCAAGGGCTATGACGACAGAGTGGATATATACTCCCTCGGTATGGTGCTCTATTGGCTTTTAAACGAGCGGCGCGGTCCGTTTCTTCCGATGCCGCCCCAAACGCCGACAGCGGAGCAAACCACCGATGCGCAGATAAGACGTTTTCGCGGCGAGACGCTGCCGCAGCCGAAAAACGGCGGTGCGGCGCTTAAAAAGGTAGTCATGACCGCGTGCAGCTATAAGATTGCCGACCGTTATTCCGGCCCTTCGGAGTTTAAGCGTGCGCTTAAGCTCGCGGCACAGGGCAAGGCTGAGCAGGCGCAGCCGCAGCCGTCCTTTGGCAGCGATGAGGCGACCGTGCGCGAGGATTTCAAGGCCGATCCGCGCCCTGAGTACATACCCGAATCGCCCGTCGAGCCGCGTCCGCAGCCGCAGCCAAAGCAAAAGCCCCGTCCTGAGGCGGCTCAAGCAAAGAAGGCTCCGGCTAAACAGGCAGAGCCGGAAATAAAACCCAAAAAGTCCATGTTCGGCTATATATTGGCGCTGTTTCTCATCATTGCCGCTATGGCGACTGCGATAATCGTGTTCGCCCTGTCTGGCAATGACGGCGGCAAGGACGATGATCCGAAGGAATCTGTACGCCCGACGCCTACAGCAACGCCCGAGACCGAGAAGCTCGACGTAAAGTCCGTCATGCTCAGCTCGCCGAGCATGACGCTCACCGTTGAGGATGAGGCGCAGCTCAAGGTAAGCTGCATGCCCGAGCCGGCTGCCGGCCAGGATGAGCCGGAGTATGTCTGGAAAAGCAGCGATACCTCGATCGTCACCGTAACGCAGGACGGAAAGCTCACTGCCGTAAGCGCAGGCTCGGCCACCGTCATGGTCTACGTTAAGGATAAGATGGAGGTCTACGATCAGTGCACCGTCATCGTCGAGCGCCCCAAGGTCACGGAGCTCACAATCGAGGAGATGCCGGTCAAAACCGTGTACACTGTCGGAGAGGAGCTTGATACGACGGGTCTGGTGCTCAGAGCGTATTACAATAACGGCTCGGCAAGGCGCGTGACCGACCCTAGCGAATACACAGTCGAGTGCGACATGACCGGTCTCGGCAACCGCGAAGCGACCGTTACCTACGACGGCAAAACCGTGACCTATACAGTTAGAATCAGCTTGTTCGGATAACGAAAAAAGCTCCCCTCCCGGGGAGCTTTTTTCATAATATCAGATGATTATGCCGCGCTTTTTCGCTTCAAAGGTGAGCTCGTCGCGGAAATCGGGGTGAGCGATGGCGATGAGCTGGCGGGTGCGCTCGCCGAGGCTGCGTCCGCGCATGTGCGCAATGCCGTACTCGGTGACGATGTAGTCAACGTCGTTCTTCGAGGTGGTGCAGACTGCGCCGGGAGTGAGGATGGGCTTAATTTTGCTTATCGTGCCGCCCTTAGCTGTCGAGGTGAAGGCGATGAAGCTCTTGCCGCCCCTGGACTGGCATGCGCCGCGCACGAAGTCGATCTGGCCGCCGGAGCCGGACATGTGCTTGGTGCCGACCGATTCCGCGCAGACCTGGCCGAAGAAGTCGACCTCGATGGCCGCGTTGATGGAGATCATGTTGTCGTTCTTGCAGATGACGTTGGGGTCGTTGACGTAGTCGACGGGCAGTATCTCCATTGCGGGGTTATCGTCGACAAAATCGTAGATCCTCTTCGAGCCGTAAGCAAAGGTGGTGACGGTCTTGTTGCGGTGTATCTGCTTTTTGGAGTTGTTTACAGCGCCGCACTCAAGGAGCTCGACCATGGAATCGGTGAACATTTCGGTATGTATGCCGAGGTCGTGCTTGGTCTTGAGCGCCATGCCGGTAGCATCGGGGATAGCGCCGATGCCGAGCTGGATGCACGCGCCGTCGGGGATCTGCTCAGCTATGAGGTTGCCGATGGTCTGGCTGACCTCGTCGATGACGACGGGAGGCAGAACGGGCAGCTCGTGGTTATACTCGACAATAGCGTCGACCTGAGAAACGTGGAGCTGAGTGCCGCACAGGCATCTCGGCTGATTTTCGTTTACCTCGACGAAAATTCTCTTTGCCTTATCTATCATTGCCTCGGCATAGGAGCCGTTGAGGGCAAGGCTGAAGTAGCCGTGGCTGTCCATGGGCGATACCTCGACGCAGAACGCATCGTACTCGTACTCTGCGCGGATGTGGCGCGGGATATCGCGGTAATAGGTCGGCAGAAGATCCGCCCAGCCGCCGTTTATCGCCTTGCGGGCATAGCCGGAGCTGAACCAGGAGAAGCCTGTCATCTTTCCAAACAGCTCGGGATCGGTGTAAAACTCAAATGGGTAAGCGTCAAGAAGGGTCTGCACCTGCAGTCCCTTAAGGTCGCTGCTCTTTACTCTTGCGCTGACGGCGTTCATAATAGCAGGCGCCTGCGAGGGCGCGGTGTCCATTCCGAAGACCCAGCCGGACTCGACCTGCTTTGCAAGCTCCTCTGCACTTATAAGTTTTTCGGCGTATAATGCTTTATAATCGGTCATTTTTAACACTCCTGAAACAATTTTGTGTCTAAGATAGTGATATTATATAATAGCACGCCGTTAAATTCAAGTATATGAAGCTCCATTTTGGGCGCAATCACTAATTAATTATATAACGAGCACGGCTGTCTCTTATACACATCTCCGAGCCCACGAGACGGAGCTACATCTC
>ENA-OZKZ01000883-OZKZ01000883.1-human-gut-metagenome-genome-assembly--contig:-NODE-883-length-13437-cov-5.072336_pt1 | contig 13437 bp, 5 predicted proteins | sample MGYA00244828_ERZ653768 | MGnify/ENA primary metagenome ERZ653768 (study PRJEB26926, sample SAMN06165273) | human gut metagenome | biome: ENVO:00009003; feature: ENVO:2100002; material: ENVO:00002003...
GCAGCGTCAGATGTGTATAAGAGACAGCTGCTACCTCGTCCAGATGGTCCGCCGTCATAGGCACGATGCGGACATGCAGATTTTTCTCTTCCATCGTATGTTACTCCTTATCCCTTGGCTTCCAGCCAGTTGCGGCCCCAGTAGGCCTCCGCCGTCAGGGGGACGGACAGATGGGCCACCTGCCCCATTTCCTCCTCCAGCAGCTTTGCCGCGGCCGCCGCCTGCGGCTCCGGGCACTCCACGATCAGCTCATCGTGAACCTGCAAGACCAGCTTGGCCTCCGGCAGTTCCCGTTTCAGCCGTTTCTCCACGGCCACCATAGCCAGCTTCATAATGTCCGCCGCCGTGCCCTGAATGGGCATATTCAGCGCCACCCGCTCCCCAAAGGAGCGCATATTGAAATTGGAGGAGCGGATCTCCGGCAGCTCCCGCCGCCGGTGGAACAGGGTTTCCACATAGCCCCGCTCTTTCGCCTGGGCCACCACATCATCCATATACCTCCGCACACCGGGGAAGGTGGCGAAATAGGCCTCCATATAGGCCTTGGCCTCGGACTGCATTACGCCGATATCCTGCGCGAGCGACCATGCCGATATTCCGTAGACTATGCCGAAGTTTACTGCCTTGGCCCGGCTTCGCTGTAGCGGCGTTACCTCGTCTATCGGCGTATTGAACACCTGTGATGCCGTAACCGTATGAATATCCTCGCCCGACAAAAACGCCTCCTGCATGTGCTTATCGCCTGATATGTGCGCAAGCAGTCTGAGCTCTATCTGGCTGTAGTCCGCATCAACGAGGACATTGCCCTTTGAGGCGATGAACATCTCGCGGATGTGGCTGCCGAGCTCTCTTCGGATGGGAATATTCTGCAAATTTGGATCAGTGCTCGAAAGCCTGCCTGTAGCCGTGACGGTCATCTGGAATTTAGTCCTTATCCTGCCGTCGGGATCTATGAGCTTTAAAAGCCCGTCGGCGTAGGTGGATTTGAGCTTTGTCAGCATGCGGTAATCCAGCACCATCTGTACTATCGGGTGCTTGCCGCGCAGCTTTTCAAGGACGTCGGCATTCGTGCTCCAGCCGGTCTTCGTCTTTTTCCCTGCCGGAAGCATGAGCTTATCAAAAAGCACCTCACCGAGCTGCTTGGGCGAATTGATGTTGAACTCGCAGCCCGACTGGGCGTATATTTCCCGTTCGAGCTTGAGTATTGTGCCCGTAAGACTCTCGCCAAAGCTTGAAAGCGCCGCTCTGTCTATCATGAAGCCGTACTCCTGCATATCGGCAAGCACACGGCACAGCGGCATTTCGATGTCATAAAAAAGCTTCGTCATGCCGAGCTGTGTGAGCTTTTTCTCCGTAGATTCGCGCAGTCTGTACACAGCCTCCGCTCCAGCAAGCTCCGTGCCGCAATAGCCGATGCTCATGCGGCTAAGGGCATAGTCGCTGGCAGTTGCGTCGAGCAGATAACAGGCAAGCGCAGTATCGTACTCAAAGCCGTCAATCGGCAGCTTTTCTGCTATAAGCTGCGTCATGAGATTCTTAACATTGTGGCCGATTTTTTTCACCTTGTCAGAGAAAATGTATTCCGTAAGGCGCGTGTAATCATCACCGAGAGCGTTCCAGCGAGCAAGATACACTGCCTTTCCATCGCAGATCTCAAGGCTGTCAAAGCTATAGTCTGCCGTGACGGCGACAGTGCCGGCAGCATTGACGGCACTCATGATATCGTCCGACGACGCGTCCTCAATATACGGCATGTGCTCCGTCTTTGCCGCTTCCGCGCTCTCTGTGCTTTCACTCAGGCCCCACTTTTCAATAAATTTGTTAAAGCCGAGCTTTTTGAAAATGTCGTACAGCTCGGGTCTGTAGTTGTCTTGCCAGACAGCGTCCTCGGGTGAAAACTCTATTGGTGCATCGGTGTGTATCGTTGCAAGCTCAAAGGACAAAAATGCGCTTTCCCGGCCCTCGCGCAGCTTTTTGCGCACGCCCTCCTTCACATCAAGCGTATTGATGTCGGCATATATAGTCTCAAGATGCTTATACCTCTGCACAAGAGCCATCGCCGTTTTCTCGCCCACTCCGGGGACACCGGGGATATTATCCGATGCGTCACCCATGAGCGCCTTGAGATCGATGATGCTTCTCGGCTCAAAGCCGTACTCATCAAAAAAGAGCTCCGGCGTGTATTCTGTCGTTGTGGTCTGACCCATGCGGCTTTTGACGTGACAGACATGCGTCGTGTCGCTTATAAGCTGGAAGCTGTCCTTATCACCGGTGACGATGCGGCACTCCCAGCCGCTGTCACGGCATTTGGCTGCAACCGTGCCGAGCAGGTCGTCGGCCTCAAAGCTTTCGAGCTCAAGACGCAGTACTCCCATTGCGTCAAGCACCTGCTTGAGTATGGGCATCTGAACGGCAAGCTCCTCGGGCATCGCCTTGCGCTGCGCCTTATAGCCCTCGTATCTCATGTGGCGGAACGTGGGCGCCTTGAGGTCAAACGCGACGCATACGGCCTCGGGCTTTTGATCATCAAGCAGCTTGCGGAGTATCGAAAGAAATCCGTACACGCCGTTTGTGGGCGTACCGTCCGGCGCGTTGAGCATGCGGATGCCGTAAAAGGCTCGGTTTACTATACTGTTGCCGTCAAGTATCATCAGTTTCATCATTTCACCTCACCGCGCAGGCGGACTATCTCGTCCCTCAGCTGAGCTGCAAGCTCAAACTCCAGCATTTTTGCCGCGGCCTTCATTTCCTTTTCCAGCTTTTCTATGAGCTCCCTGCGCTCGCTTCTCGTGAGCTTCACGCCGTCGGCGCGGCGCAGTGCCCTCTCGCTCTCTCCGGATATCTCAATAAGCTCGCGGACGCCTTTCACTATTGTTTTCGGCACGATGCCGTGCTCGTCGTTATACGCCGACTGCCTTGCACGCCTTCGCTCCGTCTCGTCTATGGCAAGGCGCATCGAGCGCGTCACCGTGTCGGCATACATTATGACCATGCCCTCTGCATTGCGTGCGGCACGGCCGATGGTCTGGATAAGGCTCGTCTCACTTCGCAGGAAACCCTCCTTATCCGCGTCAAGGATAGCTACAAGACTGACCTCCGGCAGGTCAAGTCCCTCGCGCAGGAGGTTTATGCCGACAAGCACGTCGAAGTCGCCCAGGCGCAGACTGCGGATGATCTCCATGCGCTCTATTGCACCGATATCGTGGTGCATATAGCGGCATTTTATGCCGGCCGCGCCGAGATATTCGGTGAGATCCTCGGCCATTTTCTTCGTGAGCGTCGTCACAAGCGTGCGCTGCCCCTTTTCAATGCGCAGATTTATTTCACTTATCAGATCGTCGATCTGCCCCTCGATCGGACGAACGGATATTTCCGGGTCAAGCAGCCCCGTCGGACGTATTATCTGCTCGGCTATCTGCCCCGCCCTCTCGCGCTCGTAGTCGCCGGGCGTTGCTGAGACGTACACCGCCTGATTTATGCGCTCCTGAAATTCTTCGAATTTCAAGGGTCTGTTATCATATGCCGAGGGCAGGCGGAAGCCGTACTCGACCAGCGACTCCTTGCGCGCCCTGTCGCTGCGGTACATCGCCCTGACCGTCGGCAGCGTCAGATGTGTATAAGAGACAGACCTGCGGCAGCGTGACGTGGCTTTCATCAACAAACAGCAGAAAATCCTTCGGGAAATAGTCGAGCAGAGTCATCGGTGCCGAGCCTGCCGGACGGTTTGAGATTATTCGAGAGTAGTTCTCGATGCCGGAGCAGTAGCCGAGCTCCTGCATCATCTCAATATCATAATTCGTACGCTGAGATATACGCTGAGCCTCCAGAAGCTTTCCGTTATCCTGAAAATACTTAACTCTCTCAGCGCACTCGGCGCGGATATCCTCAATGGCACGTGCCATCTTGTCGCGGCTTACGACGTAGTGGCTGGCAGGATATATCGCGGCGTGGTTCAGATAACGAAGCGGTGCGCCCGTCACGACGTTGACCTCGCTTATCCTGTCAACCTCGTCGCCGAAGAACTCGACGCGGATGGCCTTATCGTTAGAGTAGGCCGGAAATATCTCGACCGTGTCGCCGCGGACGCGGAACATATTGCGCTCGAAGGCGATATCGTTGCGCTCATAGCGAATCTCGATGAGCTTGCGCAGCAGCTCGTCAAAGCTGCGCGTCTGCCCCGGGCGCAGGGATATGACCATGTTTTTATAGTCTATAGGGTCGCCGAGGCCGTAGATGCACGACACGGACGCTACGACGATCACGTCGCGCCGCTCAAACAGGCTGGACGTTGCGCTGTGGCGCAGACGCTCGATCTCGTCGTTTATGGAGCTGTCCTTTTCTATGAAGGTATCGGTGTGCGGGATGTACGCCTCTGGCTGGTAATAGTCGTAGTACGAGACGAAGTACTCGACCGCGTTATCGGGGAAGAACTCGCGGAACTCCGAGCACAGCTGCGCCGCAAGCGTCTTATTGTGCGCGAGCACGAGCGTCGGGCGGTTGAGCCTTTCGATTACGCTTGCCATCGTAAACGTCTTGCCCGAACCCGTAACGCCGAGGAGCACCTGCTCGTCAAGGCCGTTTTCGATGCCTCGCACGAGCGTGTCGATCGCCTCAGGCTGATCGCCCGTAGGAGAGTATGAAGATTTCAATACAAATTTATCCAAGGCTACGCTCCTCGCAACAGTTTTACATTATATTATACCACGCGCGCAGCGCATCGGCAAGATAAGAAAACCTCCGGCCGAAGCCGGAGGTTTTGAGTAGGTTTGCTTAGATCAGATCTGGTAGGACGCCCAGTCGATGTCGGGGAGCTTTTCCGTCCACTTCTCATAAATGCTGTTGCCTACGCGCTCAGCCTTATGATTGTTCGTCGCTTCCTGCATATCGCGGTAGTACCACTTTGCGGTGTCCATATTATCGCTCCAGTTGGTCATCTGGCTGACCGGAAGGAGATCGGACACGTCCTTAGTCTGACGATCGAGCACGCGGTTTATCATTGCCACGGTCTCGGCACGGGTGATGTTATTGTTGGGCTTGAACGTGCCGTCGGGGTTGCCGTTTATCCAGCCGTTGCTGGCCGCAAGCTCGATGTACTTCTGTGCCCAGTGGCCGCTGATGTCGTTGAAGGTCTTGCCGCCCTCCTTGAAGTCGCCGAAGCGGGCTATGATCGCCGCCATCTCTGCGCGGGTGATCGGGTCGCCCGGGCGGTAGGTTCCGGCAGGATCGCCCTTGATGATGCCCGCATTTGCAAGCGTCGAGATCGCACGGTTGTACCACTTGCCCTTGGCTACGTCGCTGAAGTTATTATCGAGAGAATCAAACTTTGCGCGCGCATCGTCGGTCATCAGGCGGAAGAATATCGTCGCTACCTCGGCGCGGGTCACGTTTGCCGTCGGCAGGGACAATCCCTCGGGCGTGCCGATGATGTAGTTGAAGTGGTCTTCCTTATTGAGCACCTCGAGCATCGTCAGCGTACCGTTGACGTACTTGATGGCGTAGTTCTTCGTCACGTCCTCGCCCTTGGCGTTTTTGATCACCGCGTCGGAGGGCACGTTCGGGGACGAGCCGGGGACGGACTGGATGCCGGTTATCTTGACGGATTCGACCTTGTCGCCTGCCACGAGGCCGGATACCGTCCACTCACCGCAGGTCACGGGCGTCGGGCCGTACTCGGTCTTGCTGCCGGCGGTGATCGTCAGCTCCTTCGGTGTGATGGTCAGGACGCCGTCGGCCTTGATGACGAACTTGACGTTCGTAAAGCGGGCGTTTGTGTTCTTAAACTGCTCGGCCTTGAGTCCCATCTCGTAAGTGCCGGCGTTCACGCCGCTGGCCTCGGCCTTGCCCGTGAAGGTGAAGTCTGCCTCCGTGTAGCGCGGATCGCTTATCTTCACGGTGTAGCCCTTGACGCTGTGCTCCGTGCCGTCATACACCACGCTGTCGCTGTTGCCCGTGATCTCGACGATGATCTCGTCCATGATCGGGGGATTGGGAGTGTAATGCCTCTTGATGGTGAGATAACCGTCAACGATTTCGACCGAGACTTCTTCGTAGTTCTGATGATTTATGGTGAAATCATCGGATTTCAGTCCCATGTAGTAGGTTTTAACATTTGTACCCTTTGCTATCGCATAGTGGCCAGCTTTGAGTTCAACCGTAACAGTATTATCTGTCACTTCAAACGTAAAGCCGCTTACCGACTGTTCCTGGCCGTTATACCACACCTCTTTATGATTGCCGATAATCTTAACAGCAATTTTTTCGGCAGGAACAATCTTCATCTTGCCGGGGGCGCACTCGATACTATAGTTTGCGGTTACATCTTCCTCGCCGGACATTATCTTTGCGTCGCCGGAGAATTGGCCTGTGTAATCGCCGGCATTCTTGCCGGTAAGCAGGTATGTTATGCCTGTTATCTGGTGACCGGATACAAGACCGCTATTGTCAGTAGCTGGAGCCAGCGACCAACTGGTGTATGTGTGGGTTTGGCCGTCATAGGTAATTTCTGAAGGATCGCTGTTTTCACCGATAATGGTCAGAGGACGCGGAGTGATCGTCAGACTACCGTCCTCGGTCGTTACCGTGAACTGACCGGTCACATCATTTCCGTTAGCATCTTTAACGACCGCAGTGCCGATTACTTTATTGGTGTACTCCTTGGCATTAGTGCCCTTTACGCTTGCAGTAAGACCGGAGACCGTGTAAGTGTTGCCATCGACAGTGAACACTGTTGTTTCAAAGCCGGAAACACTATGCTCTGCGCCGTCATAAGTTACCGTGTCGCTATTGGCCACTACGGTAATTTTGTATTTTTCTGTACGGTCTATGACCTCAAGTTTACCAAAACTTTGTTTAATATCATAGTTCTTAGCTTTCGTGCCACCATTGAGCGTGTACGTAAACGTGTTATCACTGCTGCCTACTAATGTCTGGCTTCCGGTAACATTTGCAGTGTAGCCCTCTCCATCAACAAAAGCGCCTGCTGTAATGGTCACAGTGTCGTTTGTCAAAGGAGTGCCGTCATACTGTTTCTGATCGGAGGCCGATGTAAGAGTAATTTCGATGGGCTTTATTGTGAGAGTGCCATCTTGCGTATTTACCGTGAACTGATTAGTCACGTCATTTCCGGCAGCATCTGTGACTACCGCAGTGCCGGTCACTGCGTTGGTGTATGTATTGGCATCGGTGCCGTTTACGCTTGCACTGAGGCCTGAGACCGTGTAGATCTTTCCATTGATAGTAAACTCAGTCTGTTCAAAGCCGGAAATGGTCTGCGGCTTACCGTTGTAGAACTCATCACCGCTCTTTGCGATAACTGTAATTACATTCTTTTTTGCATACTGTGCGATATAGGTAGCATTTCCGGTGACAGTCTCGGCAACTGCGGGATCCCAGCCGGTAAAGTAGTAGCCCTCGGCTGCGTTTACACGGGGTTCGGCGGGAGTATTGTCGCCCTTTTTGAGACCGCTAGTAACAACGTCTACATTAGCGGCAAGGTCGTTAAGCGTGCCATGGTCGCCCGGCTTATACGTCACCGTATATTTCGGTGCTTCGCGGTATACGCCGGGGACGTTGAATTGGAGGGTCTTGTCGGCGTCGCCGTCCTTGAATTTAAGGGTCGTATTCTCGTTCAGGGGATAAGTGCCGTCCTTAGGTACCTCGCCGAGCGTCACCTTGTATGTAAGCGTGTAGGTGGTCGTCTTTGAGCTGTCGGAGTTCTCAACGGTAGTACCGTTCTTAGGCTCCCATGTTATCGTGCTGCCGCTAACACTGTAGCCATTTCCAGTGAGCGAGTCACCAACCAAATTAACGTGCTGACCCATCGGGTCGGTCACGGTGAAGCCGGACGAGATGCCATGCTCTATGGATTCATAGATTTTTGCAAATGCTTTGCTGAGGGAGTTATCACCGTCAGCTGCATCATAGGCCTTATTAGCAGAAGCTATTTTGTTTTTCAGGAAATCGCCGACGCTTTCTTTGTTCCAATCTATAACATCACTAGCAGCGCCGTAGCAAACCGTGTAGAGAGATGCGGCGTTACTCTTAAGGGTTTTTGCTGCTGCTATAGTTTTATTGTAAGTGGTTTCATTGCACGACGAGCCAGTTCCACCGTGTCCAAAACCAGTGCCGTAATAAGTCGGCTGTCCGTCTGTGAGTGCGATAGCAAATTTATTATCTTTGCTTATTTGTTTGCTTATTTGGGAGACCGCGCTGTCTTTGAGCAGGTCGTTTGCTGTGCTCAGTCCCTGTTCAAAGTTTGTTCCGCCGTCTCTTTTCATTTTGTCTATAGATTTGTTTATTGCTTCGCGGTTATCTGCATCAGATGCGTCGAGCCAGTATACCTTATCTCTCCACGGCCACCATCCTTCGCTAAAATCGTACTTCTTCGCATTATCTGCAAAGCTCACAAGGGCAATATATCGTCCGCTGCCGCTCTTTCCATAGCTGTCAACAAAAGCCTTTGCTGCTGCTTTTGCGCTGTTCAGACGAGCATCAGTCATGGAGTTTGAATTATCAATCACGAGCACGACGGCAGAAGCGCCGGGAGGCGTTTCCTTAGTTGTCGACTTGATCGTGAGCGTGACGCTGTAAGAACCATCATCGTTCTTTACAGCGGTCTTGCTGTAATCAATATTAGCCTTACTGTCAGAAGCCTCGCCAGGAGCCGGATAATGCTTCACTGAGCTTTCAGCAGTAAGCGTTTTATCTTCATACCACTTGCCGTCATCGCCATACGTGCCGTAGACGATGTCGCCATCCTGCACTGTCGCATCTGCCAGCGCGGAGAACGGCAGGAGCGTGAAGATCATGCAGATGCACATCAAAAGCGCAAGTCCGCGTTTTCTTACATTCATTGTTTTTCCTCCTTAAATTAATCAATTCCATTTGCCCGCGGCAGCTTACATTTTTGTTATTAGATGCCATGGGCACACTTTCCCGTGTGACTTTATGGCAAATTGATGTTTTTCACGATTTTTTTCGTTCATCGTCCATACATATTGTATGGTATTGTCGTTTCGCGGCGCAAAATGTACGATTTGAGCCGTTTTGTACAGTAAGGTGTCTTGTCATAATGGCGTGAAAATATCCGCACTGCGGCGCAGTGCGGATTTGGGAAATGTTATGTTGACTTGGTTTTAGTAGATAGCTGACAGCTGATAGCGGCGACCCCTCAGTCACGGCAAGCCGTGACAGCTCCCCTTTCGCAGGGGAGCCAAGGGGGGGGCGGCAGTGTTATCGGGTGCGATTGCCTCCCCTGTGTAAGGGGAGGTGGGTCGGACGCTTGCGGCCGAGCCGGTGGGGTTGTGTTTTCAAATCCGTGCGCTTTGCGCACACCTCAATTATTCATTATTCACTATTCATTTGCAGGCGCAGCCTGCACTGCCTGGCTGCCGCAGCAAACGTATCCGTAGCTGCCTCAATGCGCCGCTAAATAATCTTTAATAAACTTCCGCGCCTGATCGACGATGCGGGTGTTTGATTTAAGGCGCAGACTGACACGCGGGGCCGTTCCTGCCTCGACCTTGAGCACGCCCTTATACTCGGGACGTGCGTACAGAGCGGAGATGCGCTCCATATCGAAATCGCGCAGGGCGAAGATGAGCTTGCCGGACTTCTGCGAAATGTCGCTTATTCCGGCGTTTCCGGCCTCGCCGCGCAAAAGCGCGACGTTTATAAGCGCGCTCACGCCCGACGGCAGGTCGCCGAAGCGGTCGATTAGCTCGTCGATGAGGTCGTCTGCCTCATCCTCGGTGCGCAAAAGCGCTATGCGGCGGTAGATATCCATGCGCTGCCCCTCGGAGGGGATGTACGACTCCGGGATGTTCGCGGCGACGGCGAGATCTGCCGAGCACTCGGCGCGGTGCTCGACCTTGACGCCGCGCTCCTCGAGCACGGCCTCGCTGAGAAGCTTCATGTACATATCATAGCCCACGTCGGTCATATGCCCGGACTGCTCCGCGCCGAGCAGACTGCCCGCTCCGCGTATCTCAAGGTCGCGCATGGCGATCTTGAAGCCCGAGCCGAACTCGGCAAACTCGCGGATGGCCTCAAGGCGCTTTTCCGCTACCTCGGTGAGAACCTTGTTTTGACGGAACGTGAGATACGCCGAGGCGCGGCGCGTGCTGCGTCCAACGCGGCCGCGGATCTGGTGCAGCTGGGCAAGACCCATTTTGTCCGCGTCCTCGATGATGAGGGTGTTGACATTCGGGATATCGATGCCGGTTTCGATGATCGTCGTGCACACGAGCACCTGAATTTTACCCTCTGTTACGTCCTCCATGACGGAGGCGAGCATATCCTTGTCCATCTGCCCGTGCGCTACGCCGACAGAGACCTCGTTATCGAGCAGCTCGCGTATTTTTATCGCGGTGCGCTCGATATTTTCGATGCGGTTGTGCAGGTAATACACCTGTCCGCCGCGCTGTATCTCGCGGCGGATAGCGTCGCAGATAATTCCCCAGTCGTGCTCCATGACGAAGGTCTGCACGGGCAGGCGGTCCTGCGGCGGCTCGTCTATAGACGACATGTCGCGGATGCCGGAAAGCGCCATGTTGAGCGTGCGCGGTATCGGCGTTGCCGACAGCGTGAGAACGTCCACGCCGTGGCTCATTTCCTTTATGTGCTCCTTGTGCCCGACGCCGAAGCGCTGCTCCTCATCAACGATGAGAAGCCCGAGAGCTTTGAATTTGACATCCTTCTGCAAAAGCCGGTGAGTGCCGACGACAAGGTCGCACTTGCCGGTTTTCAAGTCCTCAAGCGTTTTCTGTATCTGCGCCGGGGTGCGGAAGCGGCTTAATACCTCAACGGTGACCGGGAAGCCGAAAAAGCGCTGCACTGCGGTCTGATAATGCTGCTGGGCAAGCACCGTCGTCGGGACGAGAATCGCCGCCTGACGGTTATCTAAAATGCACTTCATCGCCGCACGAAGTGCGACCTCGGTCTTGCCGTAGCCCACGTCGCCGCACAGAAGACGATCCATGGGCGCTGCCGACTCCATATCGGCCTTTATCTCGGAGATGCTGCGAAGCTGATCGTCTGTCTCCGTGTAGCCGAAGTTATCCTCAAACTCGCGCTGCCAGGGCGAATCGGGCGCGAAGGCGTGGCCGGGCACGCGTGCGCGCTCGGCATAGAGCTTTATGAGCTCGGAAGCTAACTTTTTCGTCGCGGCCTTGGCGCGGGTCCTCGCCTTTGTCCACTCCGCGCCGCCCATTTTTGAGAGCTTAACGTGCTGATCCTCGGCGGCGCCGAGATATTTCGTCACCATGTCCAGCGCCGTCGCGGGAACGTACAGCGTATCCGTTCCGGCGTAGCGGATCATGATATAGTCCTTCTCAAAGCCGTCGACCTTCATCTTTTTTATGCCGGCAAAGCGGCCTATGCCGTGCACCTCGTGCACGACGAGATCGCCCGGCGCAAGGTCGGCGTAGGAGCTTATGCGCTGTCTGTTAGACGGCGCTTTTTTTGCTGTCTTATGCTTATGCTCGCGCACGCGCAGAAGCTGCATATCGCTTATGACGGCGAGCTTTATCCCGGGGTACTCCATGCCGGCGGACATGCCGCCGACGGAGATGGTGCAGCAGCCCTCTTCGGGCAGCCTTTCGAGCTTTTCCCTGACATAGGCGACGATGCCGGAGTCCTTCAGAAAGCTCTGCAAAAGCTCCGCTCTGCGCATATCTCCGGCAAGCACCACGACGCGAAAGCCCTGCTTTAAATATGTCGAAACGTCCTCGGCCGCGGTCTTGACGGAGCCGGCATACGACGGCAGCTGCTTTGCCGGGATGCTCACGAGCGTTTTAGGCTCGACCGGGTATCGCCCGACGGTGAAGGCGTCGGCCATATACACCGCGTGCCCGGACAGCACGCTCGTCAGCTCCTCCCAGCTTATGCGAAACGACGGCGCTCCGGTTGCGAGTATGCCTCTTTTGACGAGCTCGCCGACGTCCTCGCCGAGCTGCTTAACAAAGCCCCTCGCCCTGTCGGCGCATCTGGGCGGCTGGTCGATGAAAACGACGGCCTCCTCCGGGATAAAGTCTGCGCCCGACGCCTTTTCGTACATAAACGGCATGTATCTGTCGGCGTATTCGAGCTTTACGTTCTGCCGCAGTCTTTCTATATCCGTGCGCAGGGTCTGCTCAAGCTCCCTGAGCTGCTGCGAGCTTTTATGGCGCGAGCATTTATCCGCCGCCGCAGTCAGAGCCTCCGTGAGCGCCTCGGTGCCGCCTGTTGCCAGCGTCGCAAGGCTCTCGGCCGCCGGGAGTATTCGACAGGCTTCGACAGACTCCGTTCTGCGCTGGGTCTTTACGTCGAAAAATCCCATGCTGTCGATATCGTCGCCCCAGAACTCAATTCGCACCGGCTCGGGGTATGAGGGCGAGAAGAAATCTACTATTCCTCCTCGGCGCGAGAACTGTCCCGCGCCCTCGACCTGCTCACAGCGCGTGTAGCCGCAGCGCACCAGCGCCCGTTCAAGCTCCTCGGGCGGGCAGGACTCGCCGTCTTTCACCGTAAATGCGGCCTTAATAAGCGTCTGAGGCGGTATCGTCCTCTGCATGAGCGCCGATACCGTTGCGACGGTAAGCGGGCTTTCGCCGCATCTGAGCGCGTTTAAAACATAAAGGCGCTTCTGCTCGGCCTCGCGTGAGGCGGCAAGGGACGAATAGAATGTAAAGTCACGTGAGTAAAGGGTATTTACCTTTTCTCCCGTCATAGCTTCAAGGTCGCGGGAAAAGCTCTCGGCCGCGCTGTCGTCCGGGCAGACGATAAGCAGCGGAAGCTCCAGCCTTTCATACAGCGCCGCGGCCAGATTCACCCTGTGAATGCCCGAAAGTCCGGAAACGAGCGCGGGAAGTCCTCCGCTCTCCATCAAGCCCGGGAGGGCGGCGGCTTCTCTGTTTTCAAATATCTGCTGATTGAGTATTTTCATAGTTACCGTATTATATGCTTTTTCAGAGGCGAATTCAAGTTTTTCAGAGGCGCATTTTTAGAGGCGAACGGACGCTGATACCTATACGGTTATTGCGCTTGCCCGGTGTCGGAGTTGCCGGCAAAACCGGAAAGCTGCCGCTTCCCAATAGTGCGGTACGAGCTTTGCGCCGCACTCTGTAGGGAACTTATCTTACCCGTTCCGCTTGTAATGGTTTTGGCCGGAACTGATATCGACTCGTAGGGGCGAGCATTGCTCGCCCGTTTGTTATGGTTTCGTCGGCACTTACCGGTCGGGCTGACGCAAAAGATGTATCGCTGCAATTTTAATGCGTATTTAAAATCCGTACTGTCTTTTTTGCATTTGTTTTAAATCGTAGTTCCGACCATGCGGGCGAGCAATGCTCGCCCCTACGAATGGATTCGAGTTCCGGAAAACACATTCAGCTATCCACTATCCACTGTATACTATATTAACTGTCTCTTATACACATCTGACGCTGCCGACGATAAGGC
>ENA-OZKZ01000884-OZKZ01000884.1-human-gut-metagenome-genome-assembly--contig:-NODE-884-length-13430-cov-5.236561_pt1 | contig 13430 bp, 10 predicted proteins | sample MGYA00244828_ERZ653768 | MGnify/ENA primary metagenome ERZ653768 (study PRJEB26926, sample SAMN06165273) | human gut metagenome | biome: ENVO:00009003; feature: ENVO:2100002; material: ENVO:00002003...
GTGGGCTCGGAGATGTGTATAAGAGACAGATGAGGCCGTGTGGAAGGGCAGCCCGTGCGGCGTCGAAAACACGGTAGCCGTACATATCCGGCACCTTCGGGAAAAACTCGAATATAATCCTGCGGAGCCACGCTATTTAAAAGTCGTATGGGGACGGGGATACAAGATGGAGGATGTAGAAAATGAATGAGAAAAAGGATAAAAAATCCAAAAAGCCGGAATATGTGTCCAAAAACTGGAAATCATCGCAGGGCATCAGATTACTGGCTATGGTACTTGCGATTGTAAGTGGATTTTTGGTGGGCGTGACCAGTGTGGTGACAGTTACATTAGGCATGAACAGTGATTTGCAGGGCTCACAGAAAGACATTGAAAAAACACTGGATACGGAGCTGCTTAGAAGCTATGCGTATTGGATGGGGGATGCGGTTACCGGCATTTCAAAAGAACAGGACGAAGCAGATGCCCTGAAAAAATTTGATGACGGAAATATCGTTTATTCACTTGTAAAAAACAAGCCGAATGGAAAAGAAACCGAACTTGTCTGTGGAAATTACACGGGTACCTCTTTAAATAAGGAAACCGCACTTGCCTGGCTGAAATTTACAGATGAAAATGAGTTTCATACCAATGATCGTTCTTTCTGGGATATGCTGCTTGGAAGAAACAGGGGACAGTACATGCAAAAAGTCAAGCATTATACGCAGGTGGATCATTTTATCTATGATAATGGTGTGATTTATTGTTATGCGGGCGATACCCTGTTTCGGATCAATTCCTTTTCTTTTTACGCGGTTCCAGAGGAGTCGGATCTTGAACCGTATGTGGAATATACTTACCGGGAATCGGACGATGGTGGCAGATATTGCGCGGAAAATGGAGAACAGCTGAAAAAAGGTAAGCTCGAACCGTATTTAAAATCATCCGAGCTGCGGTTTGATTTTGATGGGTTAGAGGCAGGTTACTTATGGTCAAAAAAGGATGGGATTTACCCGATCCGGCAGGAATCCATTGCGGATACCTATGCGAAAGCAAAGGTATTCCAGTGGCAGGATTTTTCATTTGCATACGAAGATCAACAGGGTCGTATTTATTATAATCCACATCAGGAGAAAGAAGCAACGGAATATACGCTTTATCTTACGGTAGCGGATTCCCTGAAGGGAAGCACTGCTACGGTATCCTCTTTGTTTTCACCGGAAGTCGGAGGTGAAACCCATATTGTGATTGATTCCGGGAAAACACAGTTTTTCCAGAAAGCACACACACTTGCAGGCGTTGTGGTACAGGTGCGGGAAATTTCGGGATTGTGGTTGCTTTTGAGTGTTCTTGTGTGGGTGTTTTCTCTTGGCATTCTATTTGCATCGGCAGGATGGAAACGTGGTTCTGATACGGTACAGATTCGATGGATTGACCGTATACCATTTGGTATTTATACAGGAATCTCAGGACTTGCGTTTTTGGGCTGCGGTATGGTATGCCTTTATATGGGAGATCTGCTTATGCAAAATGCAGGAATCGTATTCTGTATTTCATTTTTTACAATTGCGTTTGCATTGGCAGAACTGATTGTGTATGAATATGTGATCAGTATCATTGTAAGAATCCGTGCAGGAAAATTCTGGCATTATACGCTTTTGCGTCTGCTTTTAAACCCGTTTCGCCGGATAAAAAGAGAACTGCATGAAATCAGACTGGCGCTTTTGACCAATCTGTCTATGACGGTAAAAGTCACAGCTGTATTTCTTGTGGTCTTCCTCATAGAAGCATTTCTTTTACTGTGTGCCGGAGCGGATGGCGGAATTATCATGGTCTATCTCCTCTGGAAAGTTGTGGAATACGGCGTACTGTTAAAGATTGTGGTGCAGTTTCGACAGATATTCGACGGAGGGGAACGGATTGCAAAAGGTGATTATTCGCATCCGATCCATACAGAAAAAATGATGTATGAGCTGCGCACACATGCGGAAAATTTAAATAATGTACAGACCGGAGTTGCAGCGGCGGTAGAAGAAAAAATGAAGAGTGAGCGGTTTCGTACCGAACTGATCACCAATGTCTCCCATGATATTAAAACACCGCTTACTTCCATTATCAACTATGTGGATCTGATCAAAAAGGAGCCGACAGAGAGTGAAACAATGCGGGAGTACATTGAGGTGCTTGACCGACAGTCCAACCGTCTGAAAAAACTGATTGAGGATCTGATGGAGGCATCCAAAGCATCTACTGGAAATCTTCCGGTGAATCCGGAAGTATGTGATGCAACGGTCGTTCTGACACAGATTGTCGGGGAATTTTCAGAAAAGGCAGAGGCAAATCAGCTGGAGATGGTTGTAGAATGTCCGCAACCACCCGTTGAAATCTATGTGGATGGCAGACATTTGTGGCGGATCATTGACAACCTGATGGGAAATATATGTAAGTATGCACAGCCGGGAACACGTGTGTATATTACGTTGGAAAAATTTCACGGAATGGTGATTATGACCTTCCGCAATATTTCGAAGGATCGACTGAAAATGACCAGCGAGGAACTTTTCGGAAGATTTGTCCGTGGAGACAGTTCCCGGAATACGGAAGGACACGGACTGGGGCTTTCTATCGCAAAAAGCCTGACCGAGCTGATGCATGGAAATCTTGCGGTGCAGATGGACGGCGATCTGTTTAAAGTAATTCTCAGTTTTGAGGAATATCAGGAGGATAAGAAGCAGTAAAGACCAAAAACTCCTCGGTTGTATTTCTATATGCCATATGCTATAATGTGGGACGTCTAAATACAGAATATAAACGGAGGACAAATCTGTGAAAATAATAATCGCCGGTGATGGCAAGGTCGGACTCACGCTGACGCAGAAACTTGCTGCGGCAGGACACGACCTGACTTTGATCGATTCGAACCAGCGTGTGCTGGATTCGAGTGTGGAGCGTTACGATGTTATGGGGGTACAGGGAAACTGTGCCTCCATGCGCGTGTTGGAGAGTGCGGATGTGAAAAAGGCGGATCTGCTCATTGCAGCCACCAGTTCGGATGAAGTCAATCTGCTCTGTGGTATGACTGCCCATGGTCTGAATCCGAGAATTCACACCATTGCAAGAATCCGTAATCCCGAATACGGCAAGCAGATTTTTACCATGCGGGATGTCTATTCCCTTTCGCTTATGGTGAATCCGGAAAAACAGGCGGCGCGCGAGATTGAACGGCTGATCCGCTATCCGGGCTTCCTGCAGAGGGAAACATTTGCAAAAAGCCGTGTGGAAATCGTGGAGCTGCGGATTCAAAAAGGAAGTAAACTCTGCGATGTGGCACTGATGAATCTGGAAAATGTTGTCAAATGCAAGGTGCTTGTCTGCGCAGTGAGCCGCGGAGGGGTTGTGGAGATTCCATCCGGACATTTTATTCTCCGGGAGGGGGATCATCTGTTTATTACGGCAACTGCTGAGATGCTGACACAGCTTCTGCGCAATCTTGGCATTATCACACACAAGGCAAAGCGTGTAATTATCTGCGGTGGCGGAAGAATCGGTTATTATCTGTCGACCTGGCTGGCAAAAGAAGGTGTCAGTGTGCTGCTGATTGAGCAGGATGAAGCGCGCTGTGAAGAATTATCCGGCAAACTTCCACCGGAAGTATGTATCATACACGGGGATGCCAGCAGTCAGTTTCTGCTTGAAAGTGAAGGCATCCATGATTGTGACGCCGTTGTAACCATGACCGGCATGGATGAAATGAATATGATTATTTCGCTGTATGCGCAGACCTGTGGAGTGCCACAGGTGATCACGAAAGTCGGTCATATGGAAAATAACAGTATGCAGGACAGTCTGGGACTTGGCAGTGTGATCTGCCCGAAAGAACTCTGCTGCAATACGATTGTCCGTTATGTCCGTGCCATGCAGAATACAACAGGTGCAGCACTGACACTGCACAATATTGCAGAAGGACAGGCAGAGGCATTGGAGTTTGTCGTAGATGCCGACACAAAACATATCGGGGAACCATTGCGTAATATCCGCCTGAAACGCAATATACTGATCGCATGTATCAGCCATGGAAGTAAAACGGAGATTCCAAACGGAGATTCCATGTATGAGGCTGGAAATTCCGTGATTATCGTTGCAAAGGGCGGGATGACACTTTTGCAGCTGAATGATATTTTCGAGTGAGGATGCTATGAATTATAAAATGATGGGAAAATTTCTTTCCCAGATCTTAATTGTGGAAGCAGGGTTTATGGTTCCGGCACTTTTGATCAGTCTGTATACCGGAAGCCGGGCAGCAGTTTATGGGTTTGGGCTGTCCATTTTGATCACTGCCGGAGTTGGTGCCTTAATGTATTATTTTTGCAGAAATTCCACCCGTCGTTTTTTTGCGAGGGAAGGGATGGTCTGCGTAGCCGGAAGCTGGATTGCAATCAGTTTTTTCGGGTGTCTGCCATTTGTTTTTTCCAGGGAAATTCCAAACTTTGTCGATGCCCTGTTTGAAATTGTATCGGGATTTACAACCACAGGTTCTTCGATTTTGGGAGATGTGGAAGCACTTTCTCCCGGAATTATGTACTGGCGGAGTTTCAGCCACTGGCTGGGCGGCATGGGGGTACTTGTATTTCTTCTGGCACTTTCTCCGAACGGAGAGAGAGGCAAAGGGTATACCATGCATCTGCTGCGTGCGGAGAGTCCGGGACCGAATGTGAACAAGCTGGTGCCGAAAATGCGTACAACAGCAAGAATTTTGTACGTCATATACATGGTGCTGACATTCATCAATTTCCTGTTTCTCCTGTTGGGAAAAATGCCGGTTTTTGATGCCGTATGTACCGCTTTTGGAACGGCCGGCACAGGTGGATTCGGAATCCGGAATGACAGTATTGCAGGATACAGCCCATATATACAGAATGTATGTACGGTCTTCATGTTTTTGTTTGGAATCAACTTCAGCTGTTATTATCTGCTTTTAGTCCGGCATGTAAAGGAAGTGCTCAAAGATCAGGAACTGCGGCTGTATATCATCATATTTGTGGTCAGTATTCTTTTAATTACGTTCAATATCCGGGGACTGTACGGCTCCTGGGAAGAGACGATCCGCCATGCGGCATTTCAGGTTTCCTCTATCATGACGACGACCGGGTTTGCAAGCACGGACTTTGATTTGTGGCCCGGATTTTCGAAAGCACTGTTGCTGTGCCTGATGTTTGTCGGTGCCTGTGCAGGCAGTACGGCAGGAGGGCTTAAGATGGGAAGACTTCTTCTGATTCTGAAAAACCTGCGCAGAAATATCCGCAGAATTTTAAGCCCGCAGCGTGTGGAAGTTGTGCGCATGAATGGAAACCGGATCGGGGAGGATGTATTAAATAATACAAATACCTATCTGGCGGCTTACGGTGTGATTTTAGTCGGAAGTTTTCTTTTGATTTCTATTGATGGACTGTCCATGACAACAAATGTGTCTGCGGTTGCTGCGTGCTTTAACAATATCGGACCGGGATTTGATGTGGTGGGACCTACCTGTAATTTTTCGGTGTATTCCTGGTTTTCCAAACTTGTGCTGATTTTTGACATGCTGGCCGGAAGACTGGAAATTTTCCCGATGCTTGTTCTCTTTTCAAGAAGTACCTGGAGACATAAATAATTGAATGGATTTCTCAATTATTTTATGATAAAATAGTAGGGTGCTTTTACACAACAATAAAATATGGAGGAGAGAACATGTTAGAGAAAATGTTTAAGCTCAAAGAGAATAATACCACAGCGAAAACAGAAGTGATCGCCGGTATTACGACGTTTATGACCATGGCGTATATCCTGGCTGTAAACCCGAACCTGCTTTCACAGGCAGGAATGGACCCGACAGCAGTGCTGATCGCAACCTGTCTGGCATCCTTTATCGGTACGTTTGCAATGGCACTCCTTGCAAATTATCCGTTTGCACTTGCACCGGGTATGGGACTGAATGCATACTTTGCATTTACCGTATGCGGAAATATGGGATATTCCTGGAAAGTAGCCCTGATGGCAGTATTCTTCGAAGGTATTATCTTTATTATCCTTTCTCTTACCAATGTGCGTGAGGCAATTTTCAATGCCATTCCGACCACATTAAAGAAAGGTGTGAGCGCCGGCATCGGTCTGTTTATCGCGTTTATCGGATTGCAGGGTGGACATATCGTTGTAAACAACGATTCCACATTGTTATCTTATGTAAATTTCAGAGATAACTGGCATACCGAAGGAATCTGTGCAGTACTTGCACTGATCGGTCTGCTTCTTACTGCAATTTTATACATCAAAAAAGTCAAGGGATCTATTCTGATCGGTATTCTGGCTACCTGGATTCTTGGAATGATCTGTCAGGCAGCGGGTGTTTACCGTATCGATGCAGACGCTGGATTTTATTCTCTGTATCCGACATTTGCCATGACTGATTTTTCAAAAATCGGGGAGACGTTCGGACAGTGTTTTACAGCAGATTTCCATGGAGTCGGAATTATGAACTTCATCGTAGTCATGTTGTCTTTCCTGTTTGTAGATATGTTTGATACGATCGGAACACTGATCGGTGTATCGGATAAGGCCGGCATGTTAGACGAAGATGGAAAACTTCCGAACGTAAAGCAGGCACTGATGGCAGATGCAATTGCTACTTCTGCAGGTGCGGTTCTTGGTACGTCTACAACTACAACATTCGTAGAGAGCTCTGCCGGTGTCGGAGCTGGTGCAAGAACCGGTCTTGCATCCATCGTTACAGGATTATTATTCCTGCTTGCAATTTTCTTTGCACCAATCTTTACGGCAATTCCGGGCTTTGCAACAGCACCGGCGCTGATCTTTGTCGGATTCCTGATGGTATCCGCAATTGTAAAGGTTGATTTCGAGGATCTGACAGATGCAGTTCCTGCATATCTGTGCCTCATTGCGATGCCTTTAATGTACAGTATCGCAGAGGGTATTGCCATTGGTGTAATCTCTTTTGTACTGATCAATCTGATCTGTGGCAAGCGTAAGAAGATTACTCCACTGATGTATATCCTTGCAGTACTTTTTATCTGCAAATATATTTTCCTGTAATTACGCAGTGTACGAGCCGCTTTCCAGTAGGACGGGAAGCGGCTTAAAGTCTATCTGACTATATAAAATATAAATGGAGGAACAACTATGAAAAAATTAAACAAGGCAATGTCGGTTGCTGTGGCAGCAGCCATGATGGTATCCCTGGGCGCCTGTGGAAATTCCACAGATGCGGCAAAAGACGGGACACAGAGTGCAGGTGCATCCGGTAAAGTATATAACATCGGAATCTGCCAGCAGCTGGAGCATCCGGCACTGGATCAGGCAACACAGGGATTTGAGGATGTCTTAAAGGAAAAACTGGGAGACAATGTGAAATTTGATCTCCAGAATGCACAGAACGAGCAGGCAAATGCTTCTACAATTGCAAATAATTTCGTATCTTCCAATGTGGATCTGATTCTTGCAAATGCAACGACTGCTTTACAGGCATGTGCAGCAGCGACAACTGATATTCCGATTCTGGGAACTTCCGTTACGGATTATGCAACGGCACTGGAGATTGATGACTGGAGTGGCACAACCGGAAGAAATATTTCCGGAACATCCGATCTGGCTCCGCTTGATCAGCAGGAGGATATGCTCGTAGAGCTCTATCCGGATGCAAAGCATGTCGCAATACTTTACTGCTCTGCAGAGGCAAACTCCAAATATCAGGCAACCGGGTTTGAAAAATACCTGGATGAGGACGGTATCAGCTACAAAGAGTTTACCGCTTCCGATTCCAATGATATCGGTTCTGTGGTACAGAGTGCAACCGAGTATGCAGATGTCATTTACATTCCGACAGACAATACCATGGCACAGAACACAGAAGCAATCAACAATATCGCACTTCCGGCAGGAACTCCGATTATTGCCGGAGAGGAAGGTATCTGTAAAGGATGCGGAGTGGCAACGCTTTCCATCAGTTATTATGACATCGGAAAAAAGGCCGGTGAAATGGCATATGACATTTTAGTAAACGGTGCGGACATTACAACCATGAAGATTGAGACTGCACCAAACGTAACCAAAGAATACAACAAAGATATCTGTGATCAGCTGGGCGTTAAAATTCCGGATGATTACAAGGCTATCGAGGCTGAATAATTAAGGGGGATGGGTATCGTGTTAATATCTGCTTATTTTGCTTCCTTAAGTCCGCTGGCGCTGTTTCGTGCGCTGCCGGGCTCCATTGCACAGGGTCTGATCTGGGGCCTTCTGGCATTGGGAGTATATATTACATACAAACTTCTGGATTTTGCGGATCTGTCGGTGGACGGTTCTTTTGCAACCGGCGGAGCTGTGGCGGTTATGCTGATCCGCAGTGATATGAATCCGTGGGTTTCCCTTATTTTTGCATTTGCTGCAGGAATGCTTGCGGGAATGGTCACAGGTCTTCTGCACACCAAACTGGGAATTCCTCCAATTCTTGCCGGAATTTTAACGCAGATTGCACTGTACTCCATCAATCTGAATATTATGGGACAGTCCAATCAGGCGATCAGTGTGGATAAATATTCCCTTGCGGTATCGCTTCGTTATGTATCCGGTGATACAGCAGCAAAAATTAAAGTATTTACCACCTGTATCCTGTTTGGGGTAGTGATCGTGGCGATTCTTTACTGGTATTTCGGAACCGAGCAGGGGCATTCCATCCGGGCAACCGGATGTAACCCGCAGATGGCGCGTGCACAGGGAATCAATACCAGCTTCTGTAAGGTACTGGCACTGATGATTTCCAACGGACTCGTTGGTCTGTCCGGTGCACTTTATGCACAGTATCAGGGTGCAGCGGATGTCAATATGGGACGAGGCGCAATCGTTATCGGTCTGGCTGCCGTTATTATCGGAGATGTACTGTTTGGAAAACTGTGTGCAGGAAAGAAACTGGCATTTGCATATACGCTGTTTTCCGTGATCGTTGGAGCGATCATTTACTACCTTGTGCTGAGCATCATTTTGTGGCTGAAATTCCCATCGGATGATCTGAAACTGTTCTCAGCAATCGTGGTAGCAATTTTCCTTGCGATTCCATATCTGAAGAATAAGAAAAAAGCAACAAGGGGGCTGTAACCGATGAGTGAGATGTTAAAAATTGAAAATATCCGGAAAGTATTCAATCCGGGTACGATAAATGAAAAAGTGGCTCTGGACGGTGTCGACCTGACACTTGAGGAAGGCGAATTTGTCACAGTGATCGGTGGAAACGGTGCAGGAAAATCGACAACACTGAATGCCGTAGCCGGTGTATGGCCGGTAGATTCCGGAAAAATCTATATCGGCGGCGAGGATGTGACAAAGTTATCCGAGCATCGCAGGGCACAATATCTGGGACGTGTGTTCCAGGACCCGATGACCGGTACGGCTACCACAATGTCCATTGAGGAAAATATGGCAATTGCAGCAAGACGTGGAAAATCCAGGGGATTGCGATGGGGAATTACCAAAGCGGAACGCGAGAAATACCGTGAAATGCTTTCCACCCTGCATCTTGGACTGGAAGATCGCCTGACATCAAAAGTCGGTCTGTTATCCGGTGGACAGCGTCAGGCAATCACGCTTCTGATGGCTTCCATCCAGAAACCGAAGCTTCTGCTTCTCGATGAGCATACGGCTGCGCTGGATCCAAAGACTGCCGCAAAGGTACTTGAGATTTCGGATCAGATCATTTCAGAGAATCATCTGACGGCCATGATGGTAACACACAATATGAAGGATGCGATTGTCCATGGAAACCGTCTGATTATGATGCATGAAGGAAAAGTTATTTTAAATATCGCAGGTGAAGACAAAAAGAAACTTACGGTCGGAGATCTGCTGCATCAGTTTGAAAAAGTAAGCGGTGAGGAATTTGCAAGTGATAAAGCACTGCTTTCGTAGAAAATAACAGAATTGTTTATGCAGGATAAGGGTCAAAACTGTTTTTGACCCTTAAATCATGTAGAAGGGAGATAGATATGCCTGTATTTGATTTCAGCAATACAACGGAAGAAAAGAAAGCCTGTGAGTGTACCTATACAACATTTCAGTCGAATGAAAACACTGCAAGTGCAAAATATCCGATTCTGGTTTTAGATAATACGGCAAAGCAGTGGAAATATCATTCCTGCGGAGTGTTCACGAACCAGACAAAGCGCACAGCATTTGAGTTTACCCAGGAAGACGGAACTGTATGTGCGGATATTTTGCGGGTGGATGCCCGTTTTGTCAATCTGCTTCGCTGGCTGGGGGAAAACCACATTAATGTCCGGCTGTCTGGAGAGAACACACCGGATGGATATGCCGTGTATAAGATCCGTGAAATTGCATTTGGCGGTGGAAAAAAGCTTTCCGCGGAAGATGGCTTTTTACAGTTTATGATGGAGCGTCTGTTTGCCAGCAGTGCACCGAGTGAGGAAGCGGTGGATGAGGAGCAGGAGGAAGACGGCGATGATATGAAGCTCACCAGTATTCAGAGCATCACCGATTTTATGACCTGCGCAGGACGGACCATGCCGGATAACATCCGGTTGTGGGCACGCCGGAATTTAGCAGTGGCACGTTCCAATGAAGTGTCTCCGGAAGAGCGGCGTCATGCACAGCGTGCACTTTCCATCATGATGAATATCCAGTGGAAAAACAATTATTTTGAGGCCATTGATCCCAAGGAAGCCCGTCGGATTTTAGATGAGGAATTGTATGGCATGGAGCGTGTGAAGCAAAGAATCATTGAGACGATCATTCAGATTAACCGCACACATACACTTCCGGCATATGGACTGCTTCTGGTGGGACCGGCAGGAACCGGAAAATCGCAGATTGCCTATGCAGTTGCCCGTATTTTAAAACTTCCGTGGACAACTCTTGATATGAGTTCCATCAATGATCCGGAGCAGCTGACCGGAAGTTCGAGAATTTATGCTAACGCAAAGCCGGGGATCATCATGGATGCATTTGCCATGGCAGGAGAGTCAAGCCTGGTATTTATTATCAATGAGCTGGATAAGGCAGCTTCTGGAAAAGGAAACGGAAATCCGGCAGATGTCTTACTGACACTTCTGGATAATCTGGGATTTACAGATAACTATATCGAGTGTATGATCCCGACATCTGGTGTTTATCCGATTGCCACAGCAAACGACAAGGAGCAGATCAGCGCACCGATTCTGTCCCGTTTTGCGGTAATTGATATCCCGGATTATACGTTTGAGGAAAAGAAGATTATCTTCTCTAAATTTGCGCTGCCAAAGGTATTAAAACGTATGAGCCTGCGGGAGGAGGAGTGCATCATTACAGACGATGCATTGAATACGATTGTGGATCTGTATTCGAATACAAGTGGTATCCGTGATCTGGAGCAGGCGGCAGAGCATATTGCAGCAAATGCGCTGTATCAGATTGAGGTGGATCATCTGAAATCTGTTACCTTTGATGCGGAGATGGTGAGAAAACTCCTCATTTAAATGGCTGGTTAACTGCAAGGTCCGGGGCCTGGAGAGTTTAAAGGGACGGATTTGCGGGGGGTTTAAAGATAGGTTTTCTCGATGGGACGGAAGAAGGGAGATATTCTCTTTCTACAGAAAAATTTACAAGTCAGCTCTGGCGTTGATTTCAGGTTCATGGAGTAAAGTTTTTCGGTTTACGCAATTAACTGTAGTTTGTGAATGCCAGAGCAAGTTGTAAATTTGTTCTTCCGAAAGAAATATCCCCCTTCTTCCTGTTGGCTGGAGAAAACATAATTGAAATACATACTTCCGCAAATCCTGTCTTTGGAACAGACATAAAGGACCCGGAATCGGCAGTTAAGGGGACGCTTGCAGAAAAGAAAAAGCGAAGCGGTAACGCGTAATTTATAGAATCGGAGGAGAGATAACATATGGCAAGACATAAGCTTGAGAATGAACTCATTGCAATCGAAGTGGAGGAACATGGGGCAGAATTAAAATCCCTGGTCCGTAAAAATACAGGAAAAGAGTACATGTGGAAAGCAGATCCAAAATTCTGGGGGCGTACTTCTCCGGTACTGTTTCCATTTGTCGGGGCAGTAAAAGAAAAACAGTTTCGCACCAAGGGACAGACCTACACGATGGGGCAGCATGGATTTGCCCGTGATATGGATTTTACACTGGATTCCAAGACGGAGGATACGCTCTGGTTTGTATTACAGTCAAATGAGGAAACTATGGAAAAATATCCCTATGCATTTACTCTTCGCATTGGATATCACATAGAGGGAAATAAGCTGGAAGTGCTCTGGCAGGTGGAAAATCCTTCGGAAGAGGAACTTCCGTTTTCGATTGGCGGACATCCGGCATTCAACCGTCCAAAGAATTGTAAAATCCGTTTTGATGTGGCAGGCCCGCTCACAAGTACAACAATTGTAGATGGTCTGGTCGGAAATGGTACGGTGGATTATGAACTGAAAGACAGTTATCTTACGGTCACGGATCATCTGTTTGATGCGGATGCACTTGTTATCGAAAACCAGAATGTGCACGAAGTCTCTCTCTGTGATATGGAGGGAAATCCGTATCTGACCGTTACGATGGATGCACCACTGTTTGGAATCTGGTCACCGGCAGGTCCGGATGTTCCGTTTGTATGTGTGGAACCCTGGTATGGACGCTGTGACAGCGCTGATTTTACCGGCGATTTAAAAGACCGGGAGTGGGGAAACCTGATTGCACCGGGCGGCATCTGGAAAGCCCATTATACGGTGGAGGCAGTATAATATCAATTGTAATTTTAAATAGTGATATGTAGAAATAAGTTTTGCGGTTTGTAATCGCAAAACTTATTTGTTTGATTTTATTAGATCTTTAATAATCTCAGAGATGTGATGCAATTGTTGGGGCGATAGATCTTTTATGTTGTCGATGAATTCATAATATTCTTGGGGATCTTGAATTGTTTCATCAAAAAAATCACGGGGAGAGATTTTTAAAAATTCACATATGTAAAAGAACATTGTCATAGAAGGCAATGCTTTTTTATTTTCAATATTATTAATATAACCAGGATTTTGTCCAAGAGATAAACTCATATCTCTTGCAGAAATACCAGTTTTCGTACGTAAAGTATTTAAGCGAGTTGGAAAAAAATCTTCGTTCAAATTAATCACCTCATATATTATTGTACCCAATGAAAATGTTATTCCATCATTTTAGATAGGCTATATAGGTTGAAATATGTGAAATAATATGATAATATATAAAAGTATTGGATTAAATATGATATTTGATTGAGAAAGGAGATAGGAGAAGTAGAAAAAGGTAGGTATGAAAAAACAAAAATAGAAAGGAAAAGTAGGAATGAAAAATATTAAGAAAATTGGATTTATATTATGTTTAACCTGTCTCTTATACACATCTCCGAGCCCACGAGACGGAGCTACATCTCGT
>ENA-OZKZ01000886-OZKZ01000886.1-human-gut-metagenome-genome-assembly--contig:-NODE-886-length-13420-cov-12.668088_pt1 | contig 13420 bp, 10 predicted proteins | sample MGYA00244828_ERZ653768 | MGnify/ENA primary metagenome ERZ653768 (study PRJEB26926, sample SAMN06165273) | human gut metagenome | biome: ENVO:00009003; feature: ENVO:2100002; material: ENVO:00002003...
GATGTAGCTCCGTCTCGTGGGCTCGGAGATGTGTATAAGAGACAGATTACAAATAATGCCTATATTTTGTATATAAGTTATTTGAAACCATGCAAAGCAATGTAACCAAAAGCAAGACGTTTGCTACCAAATCGTTACCTGCATGGAAAAGCCACTCAACTTTGACCCTTTTGGCCACGCAGAATTATCCCTTTTGGCTAAAATATGATTGACCCCTTTGGCTAAAATAGTGTTGCCCACTTGCTTCACCTATAATTATAGTTTTTTTGTGTAGATTTGAGTACCCTTGTCCTGGTGTAACGGGGGAGAAAATAAAATCTATACAAATGAATAAACGAATCAAAAACATTTTAAGATGTTATGCGGCTGGCATAGGAATCAAGGAAACGGCATCTACGTTTCATATTTCCCGTAATACAGTCCGCAAATATGTCCGCTTATTCCTTTCAAGCGGCAAGAGTATTGAACAGCTTCTTTCCCTGCCCAATGGACAGTTGGATGAACTGTTCGGCTGCACGGATACCCGGCATCGGGAGCCTTCATCCAAAAGGATTGAATTGGAGGCCTTGCTTCCCGGATATGTATCTCGTCTGTCACGCAAAGGTATGAGTGTCCGAAAACTGTTCAAGGAGTACCATACCGAATATCCGGACGGCTATCAGTTGTCTTCCTTCAAACGGATTGTCAGCGAATACAGGTTTCACATTAAGGTTGTCGGTCATGTAGAGCACTATGCCGCAGAGCAGATGTATATTGACTTTGCCGGTGACAGACTTGAAGTTGTTGATGAAATGACGGGCGAGACGAAGAAAGCCGAGGTATTTGTTGCCATCCTTCCGTTCAGCCATTATACCTACTGCGAAGCCGTATGGTCGCAACGCAAGGAAGACCTGATAAAGGCATGCGAGAATGCCATTCAATATTTTGAAGGTGTTCCTGCGGCTATCGTCCCCGACAATCTGAAGGCTGCCGTCACACGAAGCGACCGCAACGAACCTGTCATCAATGATGATTTCGCCGCTTTTGCCGAATATTACGGCTGTGTGGTCTATCCTGCTCGTGTGCGTCACCCCAAGGACAAGGCTTTGGTAGAAAATGCCGTAAAGCTCCTCTACCGTTCCATTTACCTTGATATAGAGGGAATGACATTTTCCAGTTTGGAGGAACTCAATACCGCCATCCATATTTCCTTGCTTGATTTCAATGAAAAGGTGATGGCCGGACGGGAGATGTCACGCAAGGAAATATTCCTTCATGGAGAGAAGGATTATCTTCGTCCGCTTCCCGTGAAACGCTACGTAATGAAAGAAAGGAAACTGATGACCGTGGGAAAGAACTCTTACGTTTCCTTGTTCAAGCACCATTACAGTGTTCCAAAAGAGTATGTAGGCAGGCGCATGACGATTCTCTATGATGCCGACACGGTGGAAATCTATTGTGGAATGAACCTTGTCGCCACCCACGACCGCTGTGACATTCCTTACACTTATTCTTGGAAAAAGGAGCACAACCTGCCTGGTCATTATGGTCCCTATGACAAGGACTTGGAGGAACTCTTTCAACGTGCCTCGGAAATAGACAACATCGTATTGAACTATCTTCAGGAAGTGGAGCGTGTCATGCAATATCCACCCAAAGCGTTCAGGTCATGCCGTGGCATCATGACACTGGAGAAGAAATACGGCCGTGACCGTCTAGTTGCGGCTTGCGCATGTGCGGATCAGAAATTGCAATACGGATACCAAGCCTTGCGCGAGGTGCTTGAACTGGGAGAAGATGTGGATTTCCTTCCTGATGAGGACGGAAAAGTACAGTCCAACGTGACTTCCCAGATTCCATTGACCCACAAAAATATACGTGGACGTGAATATTACAAAAAAGACAAACAATAAAACTATTATTTATGGAAGTAAACAATAAAACAGCTCCCGTTACGGGACAACAAGACCAGAATACCATATCACTGGATTTAATGAACCGTATGAAATTGCATGGTATGGCAGAGGCTTTCAGGGAAAGTCTTGCCGGCACCACTCCGCAATCCATGACTGCGGACACGTTCCTTTCCATGCTCCTTGCACGCGAATGGGACTATCGCTCCCAGGCTGCCATTGCACGGCTCACCAAAAATGCGGCATTCCGCTACAAGGCTTATATTGAGCAGATTGACTATGCCACGAACCGGGGACTGGACCGCAATCAGATGGAACATCTCGCCACCCTTGATTTTGTGCATAAGGCACAGAACCTTTTCATTACTGGTTCTTCCGGAACGGGAAAAAGCTATTTGGCCTGTGCCCTTGGACACGAAGCATGCAAAAGGGGATTCCGTACCTTCTATGCCAATGCTCCGAAACTGCTCGGTGCGCTGAAAGTCGCCAAAGTAAAAGGTACACTTGAAGCGGAACTCAAGAAGATTGAGCGTTGCCAGCTACTCATTCTTGACGACTTGTTTATTGTACCACTTGACGCCAAAGAGCGTCCCATACTGCTTGAAATTATTGAGGATAGGCATGAACGGAAATCTGTCATCATCACATCGCAGTATCCATCTTCCAACTGGTATGACATGGTAGGTGATCCAACAATAGCCGATGCAATCCTTGACCGCATCATACATACGGCCCATACTATAGAATTATATGGTGAAAGTATGCGAAAATTAAAATCTAAGAAAAACGAGAATTTTTAAAAGGGTAAAATAATATTGCCCCCCAACACCAGGACTTTAAAGGGTCAATCATATAGTACAAAAAGGTGGGCAAATCTTGCGTGGCCAAAAGGGTCAAAGTTGAGTGGCTTTTCCACCTGTTTCATCACTTTTGTTTTTTGAGGTTTACATTCAATTGTTTCGTCAAAACCGGATGGCATGAGGACGTGGAGCGAAGTGTTAAATTCGGTGGCTTTTTTGAGGGACTTGTGGAAAAGCCATAAAAATCCCATTTTTCTCAGGTTCGAATTGCCTTTTGTATCCCGGGTTCGATTCCTTTTTTTTATCCCGATGGGGAATACCGAATTTTTAAATTTCTTTCACATTTTCAACTCCATCCGGTCATGTGTGCAAAATTACTTTTTCACACCGGAGATTGGAATTGTCAAATAGTTGAAAAACAATGAAGTATGATACATATTTATGGCTTTTTCAAAAGCCTTAAAAAAAGCCACTGAATTGGCGAAATCCAACTTCACAAATATGTAATGAAATGCGTAGCGAGGGTAAAAAAAGAACCCTTGAACTATCTCTAATTCAAGGGTTTTCTAAAATTGAAAAGCTTTTTGGTGGTGCCACCAGGAATCGAACCGGGGACACAAGGATTTTCAGTCCTTTGCTCTACCAACTGAGCTATGGCACCATTGTTTCTTGTTTGCGGTTGCAAAGGTAGTGAAACTTTTTTAAACTGCAAACTATTTCTAAAAAAAAACACTGATAAAAGCATAAGATGCTTATTATCAGTGTTGTTTAATTAAAATTATTTTTCTTTTAGTGGATTCCAACCTTGCGCTTTCAGCTCAAACTCTTGTCCGTCACGGGTAATCAGGGCACATCCCAGCTCCGGTTTGGTGATGTGACCAATCACTTTTATACCCTCTATAGCCGAAACTCGTTCATGCTCTGTTAAAGGTACAGTAAATAATAGCTCATAGTCCTCACCACCATTTAAAGCACATGTTGTCACATTCATATTCAGCTCTTCCGCCATTACAGCCGTTTGGTAATCAATGGGAATTCTTTCCTCGTAAACGCGACAGCCGGTATCGCTTTGTGAGCATATATGTAGCAGTTCCGAAGAAAGGCCGTCGGAAATATCCATCATAGCGGTGGGCCTGATTCCCGCTTTAGCCAGTTTCTCAATGATATCCTTACGTGCTTCAGGCTTTAACTGACGTTCCAAAATATATTCTTTTCCGGAAAAATCCGGATTTGCTTCTTTTGCTCCTTGGAAAACAGCCTTTTCACGCTCTAGAAGTTGAAGTCCCATATAAGCTCCTCCCAAGTCACCGCTGACACAAATCAAGTCTGTATCTTGTGCGCCGTTGCGATAAACTACTTTGTCCTTGTCCGCTTCACCTATGCAAGTAATACTGATGGCGAGCCCGGTTACGGATGAAGTTGTATCTCCACCCACAATATCTACATGGTGTAGTTCACAAGCCAGTTTTAGCCCATCATAGAACTGTTCTAAATCTTCAATACAAAAGCGTTTGGACAGTGCGATAGAAACTGTGATTTGTTTTGGAGTACCATTCATAGCATAAATGTCCGAGAAGTTTACGATGGCCGATTTATATCCCAAATGTTTCAATGGGGTATAAACCAAATCAAAATGTACCCCTTCCATCAGTAAGTCTGTGGTTACCAATACCTCTTTATCTTTAAATTCCAATACGGCTGCATCGTCTCCCACACCATATTGGGTTTCCGGATTTTTTAACTCGATATCCTTCGTTAGATGTTTAATGAGGCCGAACTCACCTAAGGTCGCTATTTCTGTTCTGTTTATTTCCTGCATGTTCTTAAATTCGATTAATCATTTCACGCATAATGGTAGTCATGCGCGGTTGCGCTTCATCTGCCGCTTTCTGAACCTCTTCGTGTGAAACTTCCACAATTTTTCCCTCCACGCCTAGGTCGGTGATAACCGATACTCCAAACACTTTGATGCCACAATGGTTTGCTACAATAACTTCAGGAACGGTAGACATACCTACGGCGTCAGCTCCAAGAATGTGGAACATCTTGTATTCTGCCGGAGTTTCGAAGGTGGGTCCCTGTGTACCGATATATACTCCTTGTTGTACTTTGATACCTTTTTCTTTAGCGATCTCCAGTGCTTTGTCTATCAGTTCTTTGGAGTAGGCTTCACTCATATCCGGGAAACGGGGGCCGTATTCAATGTTCTTGCCGTGCAACGGGTGTTCGGGAAAAAAGTTGATATGATCTCTGATAATCATCAGATCACCAATTTCAAAGTCTGCATTCGTACCTCCAGCTGCATTGGATACGAACAATGTTTTGATGCCTAATTCACGCATCACCCGTACGGGGAAAGTAACTTCTTTCATGGAGTATCCTTCATAGAAGTGGAAACGTCCTTGCATAGCCATGATGTCTTTATTACCTAATTTGCCGAAAATCAATTTACCGCTATGTCCCTCTACGGTTGAAACAGGGAAATTAGGGATATCTTTGTAACTGATCTCGTATTTATCGGTAATTTCGTGTACCAGGCTTCCTAAGCCGGTACCTAATATAATAGCAGTTTCGGGACTGGTATGCATCTTTTCTCTAAGAAAAGTTGCTGTTTCTTGAATTTTTTCTAACATAGTCGGTTATATTTGAGTTAAACAGTTCTTGTTGGTCTTGTAAAAAGGCTACCTCAATGGGCAGCATATATATATAAGGTTTCAGCATTTCGTCCATCAGTGGATGGGCTGCTAGTCGTACAGAGTCTTTTTCAGTGGTGATAATCATGCGTTTACCTTCCGGAAGTTTCATGAAACGCTTCTTTATCAGTTCCATATCTCTTGCTGTAAAGTCATGGTGGTCACTGAAAGCCAGTGACTCAATGTGCTCATTGTATGGTGATAAATCTTGAATGAGTTTTGCTGGGGAGGCTATGCCTGTCACCAATAGGATATGCTTGTCTTTTTCTATCTCTTTTAATGAAACTGCATTCCCTGCTGTAAACAACGGATGCAGCTTGCCGTATGCTAATGTTGTGAAGTAGAGCTGCTGATAGGGGTAAAGTTCCATTTGCTTGCTTAAGACTCTTAAATCCATAGGGGTGATGTCCTTAGGACATTTAGTGACAATAACAATATGTGCCCGGCTTTTTCCGTTTTCAGGTTCGCGCATTCGTCCGGCAGGCAGCAAGGTGTCTTCGCAAATCAGTCGGTGGTAATCTACTAATAAGATGTTTATTCCGGGCTTTACATATCGGTGCTGGAAAGCATCATCCAAAATAATCACTTCTGTTCCAGGGGCGATGTGACTATTGCATAACTGCTCTATGCCATGACAACGGTCCCGGTCTACTGCCATATGGATATCCGGAAACTTCTGTTTCATTTGGAAAGGTTCGTCACCTATCATCTGTACGGACGTATCCGGTCTGGCAAGTACAAAGCCTTTGGATTTGCGTTTGTAGCCGCGGCTTAGTACGGCTACTTTGTAATCTTTCTGCAATAATCTTATCAGGTATTCTGTATGGGGGGTCTTTCCGGTTCCGCCTACGGTGATGTTGCCTACCGAGATGACCGGGATATCAAACTTACGTTCTTTGTATATTCCCCAGTCAAACAATTTATTACGCAGCCATACACCGGTCCCATAAATCCATGAAACCGGATATAGCCACTTGTTTATCTTGATAAGATTACCTTCCATGTGCAATTTATTGGATATTAGGGTCAAACGGCATACGTGCCTGTATACAGTTGGCGTCTTTTATGTTCTCCAGCGCCTTGAAGCTGTTATAATAGCTTCCCAAATATTCTTTAATTTCGCTGTTTATATAATGTTTTTTCTGATTTCCCAGCAGGCTTGCGAAAATATTTTCTTTTTCAGGATAGCCGATAATACTGTAATTTTCGATACCGGCTTGGGTGGCGGCGGCATTCAATGCTTTGTCTATACCTCCCAGCTCGTCTACCAGACCAAGGTCTTTTGCCATGGCACCGGTCCATACACGGCCTTCAGCAACTTTTTCAATAGCCTCTGTAGACATTTTTCTACCTTCAGCGCAACGGTTTACGAACAGCTTGTATCCTCGGTTGACATAGTTCTGCATTAATTCTTGTTCTGATGCATTTAGCGGGCGGGTGAGAACCGGACCTAGGCTGGCACCCAAATCAGCCATTTTATTAGTTTTCACTACATCAAAATTTAGTCCTAAAGTTTCAGTAAACAGTTTCTCACCTGAATACATCATGCCGAATATGCCGATAGAACCAGTCAGCGTAGTCGGGTCAGCGAAAATGCGGTTTGCAGCGCAGGAAATGTAATAGCCTCCTGATGCAGCATAATCTCCCATAGAAACGATTACCGGTTTTTTCTCTTTCAGTCTTACTACTTCACGCCATATTTGATCTGAACCGTATGCGCTGCCACCCGGTGAGTTGACGCGTAATACAACAGCTTTTACGTCATCGTTATCACGTAATTTGCGCAGGTCTTTACACATCTTTTGTACATCAATACAATCTTCTGTGGAACTGCCGGGAGCATCCAGGATCTCGCCGTATGCATAATATACGGCTATTATATTTCCACTTTTGTCTTTGGGCACATTTTTCTTGACGTTTATCATGTCTTCTATGAAAAGACTGTTTAGTTTGTCGTTTTCGTCACGACCGCTTAATTGTTTCAGATAGGAAATAACCTCATCTTTATACATCAGGGTATCTGCCAGTTTGCATTGAATATATTCTTCTGCCTGACAAAAATCCATATATCGGTCAGCATAAGCATTCAGAGTATCTGTCGGGATGCGTCGTGAGTCGGATACATCTGCAAGAATACGATGCCAGACAGATTCTAGACATTCGGTCATCTGTTCGCGGTTGGCCGGACTCATTTCTGTAGCAATAAACGGTTCCACGGCTGATTTGTAAGTACCCACTCTGAATACCTGTACTTCCAGTCCTAGTTTGGAAACCAGATTTTTGAAGAAAATAGGTTGCATGCCTGCTCCGTGCCATCCAATACTTCCTTGCGGATTGATAATTATTTTATCGGCCACGCTGGAAAGATAATACATCCCCTGTGCATATTGGTCTGCATAAGCAACGATGAATTTGCCGCTTTCTTTGAAATCCAGTAATGCATTGCGTATTTCCTCTAAGGAAGCGTATGATGCTTCCAGATAAGAAGGTTGGATATAAATACCCTTGATTTTGTCATTGTCTTTTGCCTTCTTGATAGAAGCTAGAATGTCATCCAAACCGTATGCTTCAAATTCTTCTCCCAAAAGTTGTTGGAGTGGGTTTTCCTGTACACGTTCGGACAAACTGCCTTTAAAGTCGAGTACGAAGATAGAGTTGTCTTTCACCACCGTTTCAGTATCCGATGAGGCGACTATGCCAACCAGAGTGATAATCCCTAGTATAGTGAACACTACGCCTGCCAGAATGACGCCGATGACGCTGGCAAACGTAAATTTTAGAAAATCTTTCATTGAATGTGTTGTTTTTAATGTTAATAATTAGCTAACAAAAATAGGTTATTGCATTGAAAAAAGCAAAAAAAGTGAACTTCTTTTGTTACCTGTTTGTTCTTCATTTATAATAACCCATAAATACGTTGTTTTATATGACAAAAAGTTTTAAGGAGGCTCTGAAAGCCCGTCGTACATTTTATCGGATCCAAAACAAATCGACATTGTCTGATAAAGAAATAAGAGATTTAATTTGTTTTGCTGTAGAATTTGTCCCCTCAGCTTTCAATTCTCAAACCACTCGTGTTGTGTTATTAACAGGTAAGGCGCATGAAAAGTTGTGGAACATTGTAAAAAATGTCTTGCGTAAGCGAGTTCCGGCTGAGGTATTTGGCAAGACCGAAGAAAAGATTGATGGCTGTTTCGCTTGTGGATATGGTACTATTCTCTATTTTGAAGATATGGCTATCGTTCGCTCTTTGCAGGAAAGTTTCCCCACTTATAAAGATAATTTCCCTATCTGGGCAGAGCAGACCGATGCTATGCATCAGTTGGCAGTCTGGACCATGCTGGAAGATGCAGGAATGGGGGCGTCTTTGCAACATTATAATCCGCTGATTGATGATGAAGTACGTAAAGTTTGGAATTTGTCTGATGACTGGAAATTGATAGCGCAGATGCCATTCGGTGTGCCTGTTGCACAACCGGGCTTTAAGGAAGTGAAGTCATTGGATGAGCGTGTTTTTGAATTTACTGATTAAAATTCATGTCTTATCTTTTGGCTTATTAGGGGAAAATAAGCATCTTTGTGTGCAATAAAAACAAAGATGTGCTATGAAAAAATTATTATCACTTCCCCCTAATCTGGTGGAATGTTTTCATGATATAGAGAAAGCGGACCAGACAGAGTGGTTTTGTACTTCCGATCCTATAGGTAGTAAGCTAGGATCAGGCGGGGGGACTGCATGGCTGTTGGAGGCTTGTTGTCAGAAAGTAGCTCCTGACAGCGATTTTCTTACTTGGCTGGGAAAAGAAAAACGTATTTTACTTCATGCAGGCGGGCAGAGTCGTCGTTTGCCCGGATATGCGCCATCCGGCAAAATTCTTACTCCCATTCCTGTATTCCGGTGGGCCAGAGGACAACGGCTGTCACAAAATCTGCTTTCCCTCCAGCTCCCTTTATATGAACAAATCATGGAGAAAGCTCCGTCTTCTCTTCATACATTGATTGCAAGTGGAGATGTTTATATCCGTGCGGGCCAACCGCTTCAGACTATTCCTGATGCGGATGTGGTGTGTTACGGTTTATGGGTAGATCCTAATCTGGCAAAAAACCATGGTGTTTTTGTTTCTTCACGGGCTACTCCCGATAAGCTTGATTTCATGCTTCAAAAACCTTCGGTGGAGGAATTGGGGAAATTAATGCAAACCCATCTTTTTCTGATGGATATCGGAATTTGGCTGTTAAGTGACCGTGCGGTTAGTCTGTTGGTAAAACGATCTTATAAGGAAGGAAAACTCTCTTATTATGACATGTATTCTGATTTCGGACTTACATTGGGAGAGCACCCGCGTATGATGGACGATGAACTTAACAAGCTGAGTGTGGCTATTCTGCCGTTGCCCGGAGGGGAGTTTTATCATTACGGAACCAGTCGTGAACTTATTTCTTCTACATTGGCAGTACAAAATCTGGTAAACGACCAGCGGGAGATTATGCACAAGAAGGTAAAACCGCATCCGGCCATGTTTGTTCAAAATGCTGAGGTAGGTTATCAACTTACCTCACAAAATTCGGAAATATGGATAGAGAACAGTTATGTAGGAGCAGGATGGAATATCCATCACCAGACCATCATAACAGGGGTTCCCGCTAATAATTGGAACCTAGAGGTTCCGTCCGGTGTGTGTATTGATGTGGTTCCTTTTGGAGAATCTGGCTATGTAGCGCGTCCATACGGCTTCAATGATACTTTCAAGGGAGCTTTGGCTAAGGAAGAAACATATTATCAAGGAATGTCTGTAGGTGAGTGGTGTGCTGTACGCGGCATTTCGGTGGAAGAAATAGAAAACGGTCACGACTTGCAGGCCGCGCGTTTGTTTCCGGTTTGCTCATCTGTAGAGGAATTGGGAGCAGTTATGCGCTGGATGGTCTCTGAACCGGCATTACAGCAAGGAAAAGAAATATGGCAACGCTGTCGTAAGTTATCTGCCGATGATATATCTGCTTATTCTAATCTTTATCGTCTGGCAGAACAGCGTGAAGCTTTCCGGATAAAGAATTGGCCGGCATTGGCGCATAATTATGATCGAAGTGTCTTTTATCAGCTAAATTTGGAGAATGCTGCTGGAGAATTTGCTCGGTATGATCTGTCGTTGCCTGAGCCTTTATCAGAATCGGCTCCGCTGATGACACGTATCAGTGATAATATGTTCCGTGCCCGGGTGCAGCAGCTTAAGGGGCTGGCTTATCGGGAATATGAGAATGAGGCTTTTCGTTTGATGCGCGACGGACTTACTGCTTCGGCTTTAGCCAAGAGGCAGCAACCGCATTTGTCAGTGTACTCCGATCAGATTGTCTGGGGGCGTAGTCCGGTCCGTATTGATCTGGCCGGCGGATGGACGGATACTCCACCTTATTGCTTGAATGAAGGGGGGAGTGTGGTGAATATTGCTATTGAGTTGAACGGGCAGCCTCCTCTACAAGTTTACGTGAAACCCTGTCGGGAGTATAAGATAATTCTTCGTTCTATAGACTTAGGCGCTATGGAAGTGGTTACAACTTACGGGGAGGTAAGGGATTTCATGCAAGTGGGATCCCCATTCTCTATACCTAAAGCGGCATTGGTGCTGGCAGGTTTCCAGCCGGGCTTTTCCACCGAATCGTATGTTTCATTGGAAGAGCAGTTGAAGGCGTTTGGCTCCGGAATGGAAATCACTCTGCTTTCTGCGATTCCTGCGGGCTCCGGTCTGGGTACAAGTTCTATTCTTGCATCAACTGTGCTGGGGGCAATCTCTGATTTTTGCGGACTGAACTGGGATAAGAACGAGATATGTAACCGTACGCTTATTTTGGAACAGTTACTGACTACCGGAGGGGGGTGGCAAGATCAATACGGAGGTGTGCTTCGTGGAGTGAAATTATTGCAGACTCATGCAGGTATGGATCAGAGTCCGTTAGTGCGCTGGTTGCCCGATTATTTGTTTACAGGTGGCGAATATCAGAAGTGCCATTTGCTTTATTACACGGGAATTACCCGTACAGCCAAAGGAATTTTAGCTGAAATCGTGCGTAGCATGTTCCTCAACTCCACAGAGCATTTGTCTATACTTGGCGGTATGAAGGGGCATGCTCTTGACTTGTACGAAGCCATTCAGCGTGGGAATTTCGATGAAATGGGGCGTTTGGTTGGTAAAAGCTGGAAGCTGAACCAAGCGTTGGATCCCGGCACTAATCCCGAGGCAGTTGAGACTATCATTCGCCGGATTGATGATTATTGCCTGGGATATAAATTGCCAGGTGCGGGGGGAGGCGGCTATCTTTATATGGTGGCTAAAGATCCTGAGGCTGCTATACGTATTCGAAGTATTCTTACTCAGAACCCACCCAACAGTTGTGCCCGTTTCGTTGATATGGCTTTGTCCGACAAAGGCTTGCAAATTAGCCGAAGCTAGTTATAACTGAATAGAGTTGGGAAACCAGCCGGGTGATATTTTCTTTAGCAAACTCCGGTTCCATTGCCTTCTCCAGGGTGATGGGGCCGGGGGCTATAGAGAATATACCTTTGAATCCCGCTTTGTTTAATTCCGGCAGGTTTTCTATACTGCCTGCCAGTACAATAACGGGAATATGTTCTTTTTGTGCTTCCTTTAGTATTCCGTATGGTACTTTTCCCATAGCTGTCTGCCGGTCTGCTTTTCCCTCGCCCGTAATAATGAGGTCTGCTCCTTTTATTTTTTCGGAGAAGTCGATGGCTTTCAATAATAATTCTGTTCCCGGTTTTAGCTCTGCGTTAAAAAAAGCCAGTAGTCCACCACCCATGCCTCCGGCTGCACCTGCACCGGGGTAGTTCGTGATATCTTTTCCTGTCGTTTTCTTTATAACTTCGGCTAATGATTGCATGCCTTCATCCAGTCTTTGCACCATATTTGAATCGGCTCCTTTTTGTTGTGCAAAGATATATGCCGCTCCGTCAGGGCCGTAGAAAGGGTTGGCTACATCACATGCTACCATGAAGTGTGTTTCTCTTAGTGCGGGGTGAATACCGGATGTGTCTATGTTTGCCACGGCTTCCATTATTTGGCCTCCTGTACCTAAGGTATGCCCTGATTTGTCTAGAAAGCGGAAACCTAGTGCCTGTAGCATTCCTAATCCTGCGTCATTAGTCGCGCTTCCGCCAATACCGATTATAAAATTTCTGCATCCTTTGTTTAATGCGTCTTTTATCAATTCTCCTGTACCAAAGGTTGTTGTCAGCATAGGATTTCTTTGTTCCATAGGTACGAGAGGTAGTCCGCTGATGGCAGCCATTTCTATAATAGCTGTTCTGCCATTGCCGGACAGACCGTAATGTGTTTTTGCCATTTTCATTAGCGGTCCATGTGCCGATAAGGTTATATATTTCCCTTTAGTGGCTGTGATGAGTACGTCCAGTAAACCTTCACCGCCATCAGCGATGGGAATAACTGAAGTGTGGCAGAAAGGATTTATGCTTTTGATACCTTTTTCGGCAGCTTTTCCTGCTTCTGCTGAAGTTAGACAGCCTTTGAATGAATCGATGGCGATAATTATTTTCTTCATTGTATATCTTTATATAGTGCAAATCTACTGAAAATTTTTCTTCTTTAAATAGAACAGGTTGTCTTTTATTTGTGGATTGGAATATGTGTAGCTTGATGGATAAAGTAGATGTTTTTTGCTTTTGTTTGGGTGTAAGTATTGGTTCTTGAAGTTGATGGTGTTTCCGAACAACCGTCGAGATGTAAGAAAATGATTTTTTTCTTCTCTGCATTTCCTTGCTTGGAGTTTTTCCCCTGTGTTTGCGGAGTCAGCACTTTTGAGAGCTCTGTGGTTTGTGTTTCGTAACCTGTCCGGTTGTCCTTCGGACTTGCTTCTTTTCCGTCTTTCCTTGTTTTTCCGTCTGCTGTTTTCGTATGGGTTCCTTCTTTTTTCCGTCCTTATACGCGCGTGCGAATATTATAATGTGTGTGTCTTTTTCCTCCGGTGTCCTCCGTTATAAAAACATGCTTTGTAACACATCTGT
>ENA-OZKZ01000888-OZKZ01000888.1-human-gut-metagenome-genome-assembly--contig:-NODE-888-length-13387-cov-4.083783_pt1 | contig 13387 bp, 7 predicted proteins | sample MGYA00244828_ERZ653768 | MGnify/ENA primary metagenome ERZ653768 (study PRJEB26926, sample SAMN06165273) | human gut metagenome | biome: ENVO:00009003; feature: ENVO:2100002; material: ENVO:00002003...
CCCGCCAATACAACATCTCGGCTCCCGCAGCTCCTGACGGACAGCCTTATGTCATTCGCCTGACGGTCACGGACAAACCCATTAAGAACCGTCAATACCGTGAAGCGCTCACCTGAGTCCGATTTCCGCCGCCAGCCGGCAGAAGCAACGGCCGGATAGCTGCGGAACACTGACACGAAAAAAGTCCTTGCTTTTGAAACCTCTCTCAACACACAGGATTTTCTCCTGTCAGTGTTCGGATTTTTTCAAAAGTAAGGACTTTTTTCTGTCGGTCTCCCAAAAACGACGGCGTCAGCGGCTGCGCTTCCACCAGCGCCGCTTGACGGGCGGTGTGAGGTAATTGCCGTCGGTCAGCTGCTCTATGGTGAGCGGCAGATAAACCATCTGATAACCGCCCGGCTCCTCTTCATAGAAGAATCCGAAGCGGCGGTCCTTCTGCCAGGTCATGGTGGAATAGGCCGAACCACGGTCGGAAATCTGCAGGCCGCGCGTCCAGTCGGCTGCCAGCGCCTCCGTGTCGGCATAGAGGTCCGGCGTCATTTCCTTGTAATAAACGCCCACATGACTACGCCCGGGGCCGAAGGGCACCGACTGCAGGGCCAGGCACACGCGCTCTCCGTCGCTCTTGCGTAGCGCCTCCACGAGCATAATCTCTCCGTTGGTCGCGTTCTTCTGGCTCACCACGCCGCGGTTCTTCTCATTCGACACGGCCTGCTTGCCCCAGGTCCCCGTTCCCTTTTTGATATCCGTGAAGGTGAAGATGTTGAACACCCTGCCGTCAAATCCGGAACGGCTGCTGAGGATGACGCTGCCGTCGGGCAGTTCCTCACATTTCGGTTCGTCACCATTGGGTGCCGGCCGGTCGGTCAGCGCGCCGAGCACCTTCCAACTTTCACCGAAGTCGTCGGAATAAATGACGCGGTTGCCGCCGTTTTTCGTCCACACCGAACAATAAAGGCGATAATAGTCGTCCACTTTCACCTTTCGGCTCTGGAAAATGCGGCCGGAGCCGATGAAAAGGGACTGAACGGTGGGCTTTCCGCTTTCGTCAACGAAGATGGAATACACCGACTCGGTCACTTCCTCCGGTTTCGTCCACTCCCATTCGCCTGTCTTGCGGTTCCATTTGGCCCGTACGCGCGCCACCCGGTTCGGGTTGCTCTTCGGGTCGCCCGGCAGGTAGTTGCCGTTCCAGCATACGGTCTTTCCGCAGACCATCATCACCAGCAGTTCGTTGCGCTCGGCATCGGCCACCACCGCGGCGTCGCCGAATCCCACCCGCCACACGTCGCTCCGGTCATCGCCCGTACCGTCGGCGATGCAGAACTCCTCGCCCCAGGTAGCGCCGTTGTCCTTCGAGATGCGACACATGATGTCCACCTCGCCATAGCCGATGTCGGCACCGCAGGGCCGGAAATCGGACAGCGCAAAGATATCGCCGTTGGGCGCAGTCACTATGGCAGGAATACGATAGGGAGCCCCCTGCGCACCCGGTGTCTTGTAGAGCGTCTGGCGGCCTTCGACCGGAAACGGACCGGAACTTTGCGCCACAACAGACAGGGAAGTCAAAAGAAGCGCCGAAAGCGCTAATGCACAAGTCTTGATATTCATACTGATAAATATAGATGTAGATTATTCAGAACAGGGTTTCATCTCTGAAAGGAAACTTTTACAAAAATAGGCTTTTTCCGCCGAATTGCAAAACTGGAAAGCGGAAAAGGACCCATGCGAAGACTCGCCCGGACGTTTCTTCCGCTTTTCCAGGACGGCGGCCGGCATGCCCCGGCAGTTTCCGCAGCCCTGCCACTCCATCCGGCAGATGTCAAATCTTATTTCCCGGACCCGGGCCGGCAAATTACGGAAAAATGAATTACTTTTGCAAAAAGACGGAAACAGACCGGCATACACAAACGGACTGTTCCGGAAAAACACATGCTTACCTAACAGACCTACAAACATGAAAAAACCACTTTTCATCGCCAGTCTGCTGCTGGGCAGCTTCTGCCCCCTGCCCCAGCAGGCCCGCCAGGCCGACATTTACCACAAAGACTGGATTGACTTCAACAAGAACGGCACCAAGGACGTATTCGAAGATCCGAGCCAGCCCGTCGAGAAACGTGTCGACGACCTGCTGCGACAAATGACGGTGGAGGAAAAAACCTGCCAGCTGGCCACACTCTACGGCTACGGCCGAGTGTTGCAGGACTCTCTGCCCACAGAAAACTGGAAAAACGAAATCTGGAAAGACGGCATTGCCAACATCGACGAAATGCTCAACGGCGTAGGAGGAAAATCACGCCGCGTCGAGCAGTTGCTCTATCCTTTCAGCAACCATGCCCGCGCCATCAACCGCATCCAGCGCTGGTTTGTCGAAGAAACGCGTCTGGGGATTCCGGTCGACTTTTCCAACGAAGGCATACACGGGCTCAACCACACCAAAGCAACCCCTCTGCCGGCGCCCATCGCCATCGGCAGCACCTGGAACCGCGAACTGGTGCATCGGGCCGGCATTATCGTGGGACAAGAGGCCCGTGCGCTGGGTTACACCAATGTTTACGCCCCCATCCTCGACATTGCCCGCGACCCACGCTGGGGACGCACGCTCGAATGCTACGGCGAAGAGCCCTATCTTGCCGGAGAGCTCGGCACGCAAATGGTGAAAGGCATACAGTCGCAGGGCGTGGCCGCCACACTGAAGCATTACGCCGTTTACAGCATCCCCAAAGGCGGCCGCGACGGCAACTGCCGCACCGACCCGCACGTGGCGCCGCGCGAACTGCACCAGCTATATCTTTATCCCTTCAGCAAAGTCATCCGACAGGCCCGCCCCATGGGCGTGATGAGTTCCTACAACGACTGGGACGGCATACCCGTCACAGCGAGCTACTACTTCCTGACCGAACTCCTGCGCGAAAAATTCGGCTTCGACGGCTATGTGGTCAGTGACAGCGAGGCCGTGGAATATGTATACTCCAAGCATCGCGTAGCCGAAACCTACGAAGACGCCGTGCGGCAAGTGCTCGAAGCCGGACTCAACGTGCGCACCAACTTCACTCATCCCAAACAGTTTATCCTTCCTGCCAGGAAACTCATCCGTGAGCGGAAAATCTCCATGGCCACCATAGACCGCCGTGTAGCCGAAGTGCTCCGCGTCAAGTTCCGTCTCGGACTTTTCGACCACCCTTATGTAGACGAATCGAAAGCCGCCGACAAGGCAGGCGGCGTGGAACGCAATCTCGACTTTGTCAAGGAAATGCAACGCCAGGCACTCGTTCTGCTCAAGAACGAGGACAACGTGCTTCCGCTCGACCGGAAGAAAGTGAAGAAACTGCTCGTGGCCGGACCGCTCGCCACGGAGACCAACTTCATGGAGAGCCGCTACGGCCCCAACCGGCTGGAAAAAGTAAACGTTGTCGACGGTTTGCGCCGCTATCTCGGTAAAGACGTGGAGGTGGTACACGCCCAAGGCTGCCGCGTTGTCAACAAAGGATGGCCCGCCACCGAAATTCTGCCTGCACCGCTCAGCGAAGAAGAACGGCGGGGCATCAACGAAGCCGTAGAACTGGCCGAAGGCTGCGATGCCATCGTCGCCGTGCTGGGGGAGGACGACCTGCGCACAGGCGAAAGCCGCTCACGCACCTCGCTCGATTTGCCCGGACGCCAGCAACAGTTGCTCGAAGCGCTCCATGCAACGGGAAAACCCGTAGTACTCGTACTCATCAACGGGCAACCGCTCACCATCAACTGGGCGGACCAGCACGTGCCGGCCATTCTCGAAGCCTGGTTTCCCAGCTGCCAGGGCGGAACCGTCATTGCCGAAACGCTGTTCGGCGACAACAACCCGGGCGGAAAGCTCACCGTCACATTCCCCAAAAGCGTGGGACAGATTGAACTGAACTTCCCCTTCAAACCCGGCTCACACGGACGCCAGCCCGGCTCCGGGCCCAACGGGTCCGGCAACACGCGCGTCCAGGGCGAGCTCTACCCGTTCGGACACGGACTGAGCTACACCACCTTCGCCTACTCCGACCTGCAGGTAAGTCCGCTCTCACAACCCACGCAGGGCGACTATACGCTGCGCTGCAAAGTGACCAACACGGGACAGCGCGCCGGCGACGAAGTGGTGCAACTCTATGTCCGCGACCCTTTCAGCAGCGTCATCACCTATGATTCGCAGCTACGGGGATTCGAACGCATCCATCTGCAACCGGGCGAAACCCGCGAAGTGACTTTTCACATCACGCCGGAAGACCTGCAGTTGCTCGACCGTAACATGAACTGGACCGTAGAGCCGGGAAAGTTCATCTTCATGGTGGGCGCATCAAGTCAGGACATCCGCCTGACGCAGACCGTTACCGCCCTGCCCTGACCCTACCGCCGCACGGACAATACAACGAAGGCCGGCCCCGAACCATCGTCGGGCGCCGGCCTTCGCCGCATTCCGGCCGCAACCTCGGGCCGTCACCGGCAGCTCATCCGAAGAGGGCCGCCAGCATGCAGTCAAGCGTGTTTTGCGCCGCCGTTTTCCCATGGGGCGGCAGCAGGCAGTCGCGATAGAAGGCCTCGCGGCTGGGCCGCATGGGGTCGTTGCCGCCCAGCACCACCTCATCGACAAAACGCCTCACCTCGTCGGCATCGCGGCCAATATAGTGGAGGTCGACAGCCTGTTGGCCAAACCGGCTCAACACGACGCGCCTGTATTCCTCAATGTCGCGGCTGACAAACATGACCGGCTTCCGCGTGTAATGATAATCCACTGAGAAAGAGGCCGAATCGTGAATCATGGCATCGGAAGTGCGGAACAGGTCGACAAACGGCCCCGTTTCCACCTGTCCGTTGGGCAGACTGGCCCACCGCGCGTAATAACGGTCGGTTTTCTCCGGCCCCCACTCTTCCGACTTGTAGAGTTCGGTGCGCAGACGCGGATGGGGCTTGAAAGCTATCTGCACGCGGCCGGCATATTCCTCAGCCAGCCAAAGCATGAAGTCGGCCATCCACAGGAAGTTCGACTGGCTCGTCAGGCGCGCATTGATGCTGAAATGCGGCGCCCAGATGATGCGTTTGGGCCGGCCGGGCACTGGTTTCCAGGGGTCGTGCACCTCGGAAAGCTGGAAGTCGTCCGCGCCGGGATAACCCACGATTTCAATATTCGCCCCCTTGTTGAAAGCAAAGCGACGGGCATTCTGCAGATACACGTCGGTGGAATAGAACAGGCGCCAGGCCAGGTTGCTGAACTGGGAATTAAAGGTCCACGAGCCGCTGTGCGTGGGAAATCCGTAGGGATAGTAGGCCAACAGGCGGTCCAGGAAGTGTTTGAAACGATGGCGCTCGGTCAGACATTTCAGATAGGGCTGCGGATAAAAGAGAATATCGGGGTCGAGTTCCCGGCGCACGTCAAACACCGGTCCGTCAATCTGGAAATCCACATAGGGCACCTGGCGCGCGTCAAAATAAGCCCGCAGCTGCTCCAGGTCCGACTGCTGCTGCCCGCGCCCGAAGTGAACGAAGGGCGACAGCACGATGTAGGGCTCGAAAGCCGGATGCTCCACCAGCAGGTCGTAGAGATACTGGTATTTCCACATCGGTATGCACGAGGCAAAGAAGACGACGCGCGCCTTCTTCCGGCTGCGGATGCGTTCCAGCGTGCGGCGCTGCGCCGGAGCGTAGCGCGCCTTGCGCAAACGGTATTTCAAGCGGGAGAAAAACGTGTGGAAACCCGACGAACTGCCTTTGTAGCGCTCACGCACCCTGGCACGCACCCATGTCTGCACATAGTTGAAACGGCACGTCCATGCGCTGCTCCAGCGACAGCCCGGCTGCAACGCCCGGTGCAGGCGGCAGGTGAAATAGGCCGTATTGCTCTTGTGCAGCAAGTGTGAACGCCGGAAGCCGCTCCGTTCCAGCAGACGCAGGGCAACCTTGGCACCGGCCGGGACGTCGGCCACCAGATAGGCCGCCCGGCCGGCGGACTGTAACCGTCCCGCCAGCGTTTCCACCAGCCGGCGCCCGATGCCACAGCGACGATAGCCGGAGGCCACGGCCAGCAATTGCACAAAAGCATATTCACCGTCGTGGCCGGAAAGTTCCTGACAGCAGACCAGACCTACCGGCCGGCCTTCCTCCGCCGCTACAAGCACCAGCCGCTCCCGCAGCATCGGCAGCAGCACCGAATCGGGCAGCGAAAGTATCCGGCCGACGTCGCTCCCTTCCGCTTCGTCCGCCGTCACGTCGCGCACCAACTGCAGCAGCACGCGCTCCTCACCGTCGTGTATTTCTCTGATTTCGATTACCATATTTATCGCTTCGGAAAACAGTAAAAAGGTCTCTGCTCCGCTTGGCCGGCGGGGCAGAGACCCGTATTTCTTTTCGCGGAAAGCTTCGCGGCGACTTACTTGTTCAGCCGCCAGGTAGCGCCTTCCTTCGTGTCCTTGATTTCAAATCCGAGGGCAGCCAGACGGTCGCGAATCTGGTCGCTCGTAGCCCAGTCCTTGTTGCTCTTGGCCTTGGCGCGAACATCGAGCAGCAGGTCGACGGCCTGCGCAAAGGCCTGCTCCCGCTCGGCATTTCCGGCCGCTTCGGGCAGCAGACCGAGGATGTCGAAAGCAAAGGTGTGGAACGTCTGCTTCAAGGCCTCCAGTCCTTCGGGCGTAATGGTCTGCTTGCGGTCCACCAGCTGGTTGATGACACGGCAGGCCTCAAAGAGATGGCTGATGACGATGGGCGAATTGAGGTCGTCGTCGAGAGCGGCATAACACTTGGCCGCCAGTTCGTCGGCATATTCCTTACCCAGATTGCCGCCGGCCACGGCCTCCACGCGGTCGAGCTGCGCCACGGCTTCCATGAGGCGGTCGAGCCCCTTCTTCGATGCCTGCAGGGCCTCGTTGGAGAAATCCACCGTAGAGCGGTAATGCGCCTGGAGAATGAAGAAGCGGATGGTCATCGGCGAATAGGCCTGCTCCAGCTTTTCGTGCGAACCGGTGAAGAATTCCTGCAGCGTGATGAAGTTGCCCAGGCTCTTTCCCATCTTCTGGCCGTTGACGGTAATCATGTTGTTGTGCATCCAGTATTTCACCATCGGCTCGCCCTGTGAAGCCACGGCCTGCGCGATTTCACACTCGTGGTGGGGGAAGACGAGGTCCATGCCACCGCCGTGAATGTCGAAATGCTCACCCAGATATTTCCGGCCCATGGCGGTGCACTCGCAGTGCCAGCCCGGGAAACCGTCGCCCCAGGGTGAAGGCCAGCGCATGATGTGTTCGGGCTGCGCCTTTTTCCAGAGGGCGAAGTCGACCTGATTGTGCTTCTCGCCCACGCCGTCGAGCTGGCGGCTGGCGTTGATGACATCCTCCAGGTTGCGGCCCGAGAGCACGCCGTAATGATATTTGCGGTTGTACTTCTCCACGTCAAAATAAACCGAGCCGTTGCTCTCATAGGCAAAGCCGGCATCAAGAATCTGGCGCACCAGTTCAATCTGCTCGATGATGTGGCCCGTAGCATGAGGTTCGATGCTGGGCGGCAGGCAGTTGAGCTGTGCCATGGCTTCGTGGAAGCGGTTCACGTAGTGCTGTGCCACCTCCATCGGCTCCAGTTCCTCCAGCTTGGCCTTCTTGGCAATCTTGTCCTCGCCGTCGTCGGCGTCGTGTTCCAGGTGGCCCACATCGGTGATGTTGCGCACGAAGCGCACCTTGTAGCCCAGATGGCGCAGATAGCGGAAAAGGAGGTCGAAGGTGATGCCCGGACGCGCATGCCCGAGGTGGGCATCGCCATAGACGGTAGGTCCGCAGACATACATGCCCACATGGCCGGGATGAAGCGGCTCAAACACTTCCTTCTTGCGGGTAAGTGTATTGTAGATTTGCAATTGGTGTTCCATAATCTGTAAGTCTGATTTTTTCGTGATGATATCTTTGGGCAAAGTTACGAATAAAAAATGACAATCGGCCGTGTGCAACAATCATATTGAAGCATAGGTGGTTTCCGGACCGGAAAATATTTTATGCCGTTTCCTTCTTCATCACATGTTTCCGGTAACGGCCGATTCGGATTAATCACGGTTCGGGACTGTGCTTCATTTCAAAACGGAGTTCTCCCCCTTGCAGCACCTCCTCAAACGTGATGTATGTGCGGTCCAGCAACTGCCCGTTCAGATACACCTTATCCACATAGATATTCTTGTCAGACAGGTTGTCCGCCAGGATAACGAACTCCTTTCCCGAAGCCAGCCTGATGACCGCCTTCCTGAACAAGGGCGCACCCAATTCATACTGACCGGAAGCCGGATTCATGGGGTAGAAGCCCAACGAGCTGAAGACATACCAGGCACTCATTTGCCCGGTGTCCTCGTTTCCGCAAATACCTGAGGGAGTGGTATCATAGAGAGTGGTCAGCACCTGATTGACGTACTTCTGTGTCTTGTCGGGGCGCCCCACCCGATTATACATGTAAACCGTGTGGTGTCCCGGTTCGTTGCCGTGTGCATACTGCCCTATGAGGCCGGTAATGTCGCCGGAAACATTGTCACCGCGCAATTCGGAAGACATTCCGAACAGCGTGTCCAACCGTGCCTCCAGCGCCTTCTTGCCTCCCAGCAGTTCGGCAAGTCCTTCCACATCGTGCGGCACAAAGAATGTCCATTGCCAGCCGTTTCCTTCGCAATAATCATCGCGACGGTGCGAAGAGGCCAACGGGTCGAACGGCGTGCGCCAACCGCCCTCTTTCGTCCGTCCCCGCGCCAGCAGGGTGACAGGGTCAATCACATTGCGGTAGTTGAACGAGCGGGCCATGAAACGGTCGGCCTCCTCCTTCGCGCCGACCGCCTCGGCGTAGCGGGCCAACGCGTAGTCATCAAACGCATATTCCAGCGTGCGCGCCACCGATTCCATCTCCAGGTCACAAGGCACGTAGCCATATTTCTTGTAGTTCTTCAGTCCCACGAAATAGCCCATGGAATAGCCGCAGGTGTCCTTCATTGCCGATGTCACCATCGCCTCCAGCGCCAGCCGGGTGTCGAAATCGCGGATTCCGTTCAAATAGGCATTCGCTATCACAGGCAACGAATGGATACCAATCATCTGGTAATTCTCGATGCCCCACAATGTCCATATCGGCAACTGCCCGGCATATTTGTAGTGCTCCAGCAGTGTCTTGATGTAGTCGCCGGTTACTTTCGGATTCAGCATCGCCAACAGCGGACAAGCCGCCCGGAACGTATCCCAGAAGCCGACCACGCCTCCGTAGTAATCAAAACCGTCGGTCTGGTGCACCTGCCAATCCGGTCCCCGGAAACGGTTGTCCACGTCCGACAGCAAAAACGGATACAGCATGACATTGTGGAGCGAGGTATAGAAGAGTTCTTTCTTTTTCGGGTCGTCGGTCTCCACTTCTATCTGTCCCAGGACACGGCTCCACGCCCCGGATGCCGATTCCCTGATATCCTCAAACGTCTTGCCCTGCGTCTCTGCCTGCAAATTGGCGGCCGCCCCTTCCATGCTCACCGACGATATCGCCGTCCGCACTTCCAGTTCGCCCTGCCCGTTTTCAAAGGAGAGCATGGCCTTCACGCTGCGCCCTTCGGCCGAAACAGCTTCCCCGATGCGGCGGTTGTCTACATAGAGGACGCACTTCTTGATGGGCGACGAAAAACGGGTGTAGAAATAGATCTGCTGCTGCGGTGTCCAGCCATTGGAGAAGCGATAGCCGCGAATCGTGCAGGAATCCACCTGCTCGAATGCGGAGGCATAGACCGTATCCACATCGTGCTCGGTCTGGATGGTGCAGGCACATTCCGAACCGTATTCCAAATCCACGATGACCGGCATCGTCCCTCCGGAAGCATACTGGTAGCGCTGGATGCCGCAACGGCGCGAAGCGGTCAGCTCCACCTTCAGTTGCCGGTCATACAGATTGACCGAATAATATCCCGGCTCCGCCTTCTCCTCCTCATGCGACAAGTCTGCCTGATATTGTTTGGAGTACAAAGTGTCTCCCTCCACCGGCGCGTTGAGCGGAAGCGGCATAAACAGGATGTCCAGGAAATCGGCACATCCGCCTCCGCTCTTGTGCAGATGGCTGAATCCCAACACGCTGGAATCGTCGTAATGATAGCCGGCCCCACAAGAGCGTGTGTCCGCACCAATCTGCATCATACCAAACGGTACGGAAGCGACAGGTGCTACTCTGCCCTCCCAAGCCGTACCAATCCATTTATTCACATAGCGGTTATTGGAAGGAGCGGACTCCTTGCAACCTACAACCGACAAGCCGAAAAGGCATCCGCCCATCAGCAACAATGACAATTTTTTCATAACCGTATATTTTTTTTCATGATTTGAGAGCCAATCTTCTTTTGTCGATTCGCCGGACAACTGTCTTAATTATCCCACAAAGTTAAAAAAATCCGTATGATATATGCAGGCATCATGGGAAAAGGATGCTTGTTTATTATCCAATACGTAAGTTCGGTATAACTACGACAAAGAGACCAGACACTACACCCGACTTTCGCTTCGGCAAGCCAAGACAGCGATACCAAGACAGCTGTCAGTGTCCATTTCATCCGTCAAGACATCCTGTTTTTGATTCATTGAGCCATATTATTTCTTAGGCCACACTTTCCATTCCTGCATGCCGCTTAGCTTCGCCTCAATAGGACCGGCACAAGGATGCACGGCGTCCCGCCGATTTCCGAAATAATCCCTGTCGATTACGACGGGACTGTCATCGGGATTCAAGAATTCCTGCTGGGGAATGATAGCCTTATCCAGCGTTTCGGTTGTCACCGGTCGGCATTTCGTGTTCCCGATTCCTTCGGGCGAGACATTCATCTTCAGGTACCAGCCATCGGCACGCTGTTCCAGCCGGATACCGGAATCGAAGTCCGAAGCCTCCACAAAGTCCGTATCCCGCCTGTCGGGATGCGCGCCTGTCGTAAAGAGATTGCCGTGATAGCGGATGGGAAGCAGGCATTCGTCCCAATTGCCCAAAGAAGCCTTCCGGGCAAAATGATTGTTCACCCATTGCAGGTCTCCGCCCATGTTGCGGACATTCCCGACGGAACGGGTACCGTGCGGGGGATAGAAAAATGAATAGCGGCCACCGGCACAACGGTCCATTCCGGCAAACACCTTGCCCGTCACCAGATTATGCACACCGGCTATGCCCTGCGACAGATTCAGCGAATAGCCGGACAACAGGATGTTGTTCGCGAGCAAAATCGGACCGTGACAGACCTCAATAAAGATATCCTCCTGCACGTTGTTGTCATGAAACAGATTACCCGTCACCTGCATACCTTGCGAGCCCCAATCGAGCCACAAACCACGGATGGTTTTATAAATATGGTTGTTCCGGATAATCGCATCAATGGCAAAATGCAACTTGATGCCTGCCATTTCGTCGCCCTCGAACGTTTCGTCCACACAAATATCATGGATTTCATTGCCTTCTATCACACTGAACGCTGCACCGCTGCATCCCACGATGCCCGCCTGTCCGCACTCATAAATGTGATTGTTGCGGACAATATGGTGTCCGGCCTCATCCTTGTCCCACGAAGCCGTCTTGAAATAATCATACAACTGCTGCTCCGTCTGTCCGCTGTTCGGTTCCGGATAGATGCGGGGAGGCAGGAAAAGGTAATGATGCGAGTGGCCGAACGTTGGTCTCCCTAACGAAATGCCGGTGCAGCGGGAGTTGCGGATGGTATTGTCCTCGATAATCCAACCTTTCGCCCAACGGGGACCAATCAGGCCGGGCTGTTCGGCGGAAGGAGGCGCCCAGTTAGTGGCGGCATTCTCCAAAACAAAACCGCGCACGGTGATGTAGTCGATTCCCGTATGTTCCGGGTAGAAAACTTGCGGGCGAACCGTCAGTTCCACCTCTCCTCCATTGGGATTCACGCCTTCGGGAAACTGTGCCCAGATGGTCGTCTTCCCCTTGGCAGGCTGTTCCGGCGCACGAACCACGAAACAAAGATTATGCTTCCCTTCCAACACACGCTTCAGGGGCATGCGGAACTCGGCAAACCGTTCCCAGTCGCCAGTGTTCTTCACCTGAGCCGTACCCAGACATTCACCATCGGGAGCATCCAGATACATCTCGACGGTTCCGCCTTTACCCAACGTGGCCGCCTGAAAGACCAGCGTATCCGAACCTGCACCGAAGTCCACCTGGTCGAAATACATTTCCGAACCGTTCTTCAGATAACCGAAAGGCCAGCGGTTGACGATGGCAATGCAGATGGCGGCATCGCCCCCTTTCACGGAGGACTCCATGGATGTCTTGCGACGGCCGCCCACCGGCTGCACCCATTCGAAGTTCATCAGGACCGGACCGCCGTTGCCATCGGCTTCGGCATACCAACACGGCTGATTGTCTTCGAGCGGTTTCATCACCTTGTCCAGCGAAAAGGCTTCGCGCATCCGCCTGCCAGCACAAATCACCATGCCCGTATGGTTCGGACGGCCTTTACCGCGATACCAGCTGCCGTAGATTTGCTCGTCAAACGGATTGCTTTCACCGAAGAACGTATTGGGCAAGGTCAATTTCCAGGTGTTATTCTTCACTTTCTTCCATCCTTTCACCTTCTCGGAACCGGTAATGGTTACCCGTTCGCCCGGTGCCGCCTGATAAACGATGCGCTTTGCATCCGACTCACCTCCCCGAGGGGGAACCACTCTCTCGCGATAAATACCCTCATGCACCGTAATCACATCGCCCGGCATCGCCCTGTCGGCAGCAGCCTGGATGGTTCGCAACGGAGCAGACACGCTTCCCGGATTCTTATCTTTTCCTTTCATGGATACATGGTATTCCCTGGCGGCCAAAGAGCCACACAGCAGAAACACCGAAATCAAGCATACTGTTTTCTTCATTTTTTCACCCGATATTCAATGATTTTACCTGCTTTCACTTTTATTTTCTTCCAGTTGACGAAAGCGACACCCGACAACGGACGGGCGGCTGCCTCCTCACTTTCCACCAGCACCGACACCTCGGCGTCATAAGAAGTCATTTCACCGGATAAAACGGATGGTTCCCATCGGGAAGCAACCGTTTCAAGAGGGAGCTTCTCCTTCGAAACGGTCTCTGCCCTTGCGGACCGCACCTGTTTTCAGCAGGCTTACACACAGAACAACTGCCCCGAAAAAACAAACGGAAAGAACTGTTGTTTATTGAGCACTCACTTTTTTATTTCATTATTTTATGGCAAACGACTGCTTCGGAAACTCCGGATGCTCCTTGCTAACCTTGACGGCCAATCCATTTATTCACATAGCGGTTATAAGGAGCGGACTCCTTGCAACCTACGACCAACAAGCCGAAAAGGCATCTGCCCATCAGCAACAATGACAATTTTTTCATAACCGTATATTTTTTTTCATGATTT
>ENA-OZKZ01000924-OZKZ01000924.1-human-gut-metagenome-genome-assembly--contig:-NODE-924-length-13029-cov-5.481270_pt1 | contig 13029 bp, 8 predicted proteins | sample MGYA00244828_ERZ653768 | MGnify/ENA primary metagenome ERZ653768 (study PRJEB26926, sample SAMN06165273) | human gut metagenome | biome: ENVO:00009003; feature: ENVO:2100002; material: ENVO:00002003...
TATCGTCGGCAGCGTCAGATGTGTATAAGAGACAGGACAAAAAGTTGGTGTATAGCTTGATAATTCACGATATTTCAAGGGATATTCTCACAAGCAAGGTCTACGAGGGCGACCCGCAGACCGAGGTAAACAGAATAAAAAGCATTGAAAACGGCGATGATTACAATCTTTCTGCCATTAGTATGAGCACCCACACAGGCACTCATATTGACGCTCCTCTGCATTTTTCGAGCGACGGCAGTTCTATATCCAAAATGCGCCTTAATACCTTTACGGGCAAATGTACGGTAGTCACGGTCAACGGTATTCTTACGGGCGAAGATATGGACAAAATTCTTGCGCACAGCCGTAAGAAACTGCTTTTGCACGGCAACTGCAAGGCTTTTGTGTCTGCTTTTGCCGCCAGAGTTCTCGCTGACAGCGATGTGGTTATGATTGGCACGGACGCACAGTCAATCGCACCCGAATATGACGAGAACGAAACGCACAAAATCCTTGCAAATGCAGGCATTGCGATTTTGGAAAACCTTGATTTATCGGATATAGCAGACGGCGACTATGAGCTTTTTGCATTTCCTATTAAGCTTGGCGGTCTGGAGGCGGCACCTTGCCGTGCAATTTTGTTTGAACAGGAAAGAGGTCTTTGATATGGTAAAAATGGTAGTATTTGATTTGGATGGCACACTTGTAAATTCTCTTGTTGACCTTGGTATTGCCACCAATGAGGGACTTAAGCAGGCAGGCTTGCCTGTACATCCTATGGAGAATTACAATCATTTTGTAGGCAACGGCAGAGAAATGCTTGTAAAGCGTGCAATGGGCGAGAAAAGCGAAGATAAGGCACTTTTTGATACGGTTATGAACGGATTTAACACTTACTACGGTGCTCACAGCAACGACCATACAGCCGAGTACAAGGGCTGTACCGAACTTTTGGAGCAGCTCGACAAAAACGGCATTATGACGGCCGTACTTTCAAACAAACCCGATGAATTTGTAGGCGCTATCCTTGCAAAAGTGTTCCCGAACCATAAGTTCACCGAGGCTTGGGGCAACAAAAAGGAATATAAGTGCAAACCCGACGGCGAGGCTTTAAACGCAATTTTGAGCAAGCACAATGTAAAGCAGAGCGAGTGTATTTATATCGGCGACAGCGATGTTGATGTGTTCACCGCAAAGAATGCAGGCGTAAGTATGCTTGGCGTTGAATGGGGATTCAGAGGCAGGAAAGAGCTTACGGAGGCAGGCGCTCCGCAGGTTGCCGCAACCGCCGACGAACTTTTGAATATGATTTTGGCACAGAAATAAGGACGAGCGATGAACAAGGTAAATTATCAGAAAATTCTTGACGGAATAATCTCAAATCTTCAAAAGACAAATACTGTTCCGACACTGCTTTTGCATGTCTGTTGTGCGCCTTGTTCAAGCTATTGTCTTGAGTATTTGTCGCAGTATTTTAAAATCACGGTTTTCTTTTATAATCCCAATATTTCTGAAAGGGCTGAATATCAGCACAGATTAAACGAAGAAAAACGCTTTATTTCCGAAATGAATTTTAAGTATCCCGTAAATATTATTGAGGGCGAATATTCTCCTTTAGAATATTTTTCTGCCGTAAAAGGTCTTGAAAACGAACCCGAGGGAGGGGAAAGGTGTAAAAAATGCTTTGAACTGCGCCTTGAAAAGACCGCCCGCATTGCCCGGGAAATGAATTTCGATTACTTTACAACCACTTTGACGATAAGTCCGCTGAAAAACGCACCGTTACTGAATCAAATAGGCGAGCGTTTCGCTGATGTTTACGATGTAAAGTGGTTAAACAGTGATTTTAAGAAAAAAGAGGGTTACAAACGCTCAATCGTACTTTCTGCCGAGCATAATTTGTACAGACAAAATTACTGCGGCTGTGTTTTTTCAAAGCGATAGGCGGCGGAAAAAGAATAAATTTACAGAATTTTGAAAAAGTTTGAAAAAAATTCAAAAAAATCTTGACAAACGGCTGAAAAAATGGTATAAAATATATCGTTGCGTAAGATAATCGGCAATACGGAGAGATGTCCGAGTGGTTTAAGGAGCTAGTCTTGAAAACTAGTGATCCCGCAAGGGACCAAGGGTTCGAATCCCTTTCTCTCCGCCATTTATTCAATATTTTTTGTAGTTTAACTACACGGAGGATTACTCAAGTGGTTAAGAGGCTCCCCTGCTAAGGGAGTAGGTCGCTAACGCGGCGCGAGGGTTCAAATCCCTTGTCCTCCGCCATAAGTCCACCGTAATTTTGATAGAATTACGGTGGACTTTTTCTATGCCCGAAAACCGCTTGAAAGGCAGGCTCACATAAGGATACTTTCAAAAAGTGACCGATTGAAATCAGTACAACGCCACAGAGATTTAAAACTCTGTGGCGTTGTGCTTTTTATAGCTAACAGGAAAATGATTAGAAAAAATTTTGATCTTTGATTAAGGTTGCGGGCGTAACAGTTACTGCAAAGTGATTTATTCTACAATGGCGGCGTCCGTCAGTCTGGAATAGTGAGCAGTATATTTCCGCAAAAACAGCAAAGCCGCCCGGTTTCGGACGGCAAATTGGCACAGGCTGTGTTTTATACTCCCCAAAGCAACATGCCGAGTGCGGCAGAAAAGAGTATCATTATAATCGGCGACGGTGCAGTTTTTTTGATTCTTTTATATCCGAAATGTGTCAGCCACAGAATGGCAAAGACCAAAATGGATTTAGGATCCGGAACAAGTGCTGAATGAATATCCGTAAAACCAAGCAATGTTGATATGGTCATACCGATTGCCGTAGCGAGAATCATTGCGATAACGCAGGGGCGGACGCCGGAGAGAAAAGCGTTGACACCGGCATATTTCATCAGGTTTTTGAGTACCGCCGCAATTAAAAGTATAATAACGAAAGACGGAAGAACAACGCCGAGCGTAGCAAGAAACGAGCCGAGAATGCCACCTTGCGTGGAACCTATAAATGTCGCCATATTAACGGCAAGCGGACCGGGCGTTGATTCCGAAACGGCAATGAAATTTAAGAATTCGCTTTCCGTTAGCCAGCCGTTTGAAATGACTGTTTCTCTTACAAGGGAAACCATTCCGTATCCGCCGCCGAAGGAAAGGGCACCGATCATTAAAAAATTCAGGAATAATTTCAGGTAGATCATTGTTTATTTCCGTTTCCTTTCCGCAGTTTTTTCAGGAAGAAAATCGCAAGTCCTGCTGTACCGCAAATCAGAATATAGTAAACGGAAGAAAAAGAAACGGCGAAAACAGTGCATGCCAGCATTGCAGCAATGACCGACAGCAAAATGACCGTGTTGAAGGCATTTCTTTCAATGGTTTTCAGCATTTTCAGCCCGGCAGAGGAAATCAGATAGATCACACATACCTGTATTCCGCGGAAAGCACAGGAAACCCATGTAAGGCTTAAGAATTGATCAAAAAACAGTGAGATGCAAAAAATTACGGTAAACGAAGGAATACAAACCGCTACGGTAGCCACCGCAGCACCGAACAAGCCTGCAATTTTATAGCCGATATATGTGGCGCTGTTGATTGCAACCGGTCCGGGTGTAGACTCGGCAATGGCTACCATATTCAGAAAGTCGTCCTTTTTGAGCCACTTCTTGCGCTCTACAAATTCGTTTTCAAGCAGCGCAATCATAGCATATCCGCCGCCGAAGGTAAAGGCGCCGATTTTAAGAAAGGTGAGAAACAAAGTCCACTCTTTTTTCATTGCCGCACCTCCTGTCTTTTACGAATAATAAAAAGTATAACGATACCGAGAATAATCAGGCAGCCGGACAGCACCTGTGATACACGGATACCCGGAAGGAGATAAAGGCTGTCGGAGCGCAGTCTCTCCACAAAAAGCCGTATCGTTCCGTACCCGATCATATAAAACGGAAGAAGATAGCCTTTTTGCCTGAAATGCAGGTAGCATATCAGCATAGCGGTGAGTAAAGCTAAATTTAATGCTGATTCGTAGAAAACGGTTGCCTGCCGCCATTGGCCGCTTTCGGTGATGCAGTCCTGCAAGTGAAACCTTGCCTCGCTTAAAAGCTCAATAGCGTCTGATGTATCTCCATTTTCAATGCTTTCAGCAATTTTCAACCGGATGTCATCCAGAGTGAGTGTCGGTTCCATATTCAGCGCCGTTGAAAGACCGACAGCAGGGTCTGCGTCAACGGCAAGTATTCTTTTTTCCGGGTAAGCCTCCGACAGAATTCGAATGAACGCTGCGGAAAGAGATGTTTTTCCGACTCCGCCTTTTCCCGCAAACGCAAAAATTATGGTGTTCATAGTTTCCTCCGAAAAAATGTGCCTCAATAGGAATAAAAGCAAATGCGCCAAATTTTATTAGGGAACCTCTGAATAAATCACAGCATACGCTTTGAAGCACATCTTACTTGCATATTTCCCGCCATATTGCACAAAAACCGCTTGAAATCCGACAGGGTTCCTGCACGGCTTTTGCACAATCTGACGGCGTAATCTGTACATCAGATTTAATCAGAGCTTCCTTAGAAAAGTATAAATATTTTACAAAAATTATAACACACCGCATTATGAAAAGCAATCACCTAATATGGTATAACTTAATTGTAGAAAAACCAACCAAGGAGGCGGTTGCTATCTATCGTCAGGAAATTTTGCAAGACATTCGTCTTTTCACTTCACAGCCTAAAGCTAAGTTTTACGATAACCTTTTTTTGAATCTCGAATTACCCGAAAATTTCTACAAAGGTAACACTACAGGTTGCAAAGGATTTCCTAAATATGCCTTGCTATGTGCCTTCATTGTTATGAAATGTGAAGGCTTTTCTCAAATAACTGGAAAAGTCAAGGCACAGCTTGAGCAGCTCCGATCCACAAAGGCAGCACAGGAAGCCCAGGCAGATGCCATCGGAGCTTTCATGTTCGAGATGCAGGAACTGGACATTCTCACCGAGTTTGACGAAAAGCTCTGGTTGACAGTCATTGACACGGTAACGGTCCACACTGACGGATGGATGAGATTCAAATTCCAGGGCGGCACAGAAATCGAGGCTTGAGTCCCAAAAAAAATGAAAAGACCGCAGGTTTCAACGCCTGCGGTTTATTGCTGTCCTCACGGGTAGAGTAATGCACCCCCTCAAATCGAGAACTGCACCCCCCTAACATCGAAAATGCACCCCCTCCAAACCGTAATTGCACCCCCTTTACACGGTTTCTATCAAAATTAGAGTTATTTGCCAAAGGATAGTCTGAGGTTTTATACTTCAGACTATCCTTTTTATTAACTAATAAAAGTTTTTTGGCGTTCAGTAAAAACTTTCCTCGACAATGAACAGGTGTAGGTGAATAACGCTTTCATACTCTACAGTCTATGTCACACTATCTCACAACAGGGTGATTGTTCTATTGGCGGTTTATGCGAACTTTCACAAGTTGTCTCGAATGGAGTCTTTTTATCTCTATTCCTTCACACTTTTGACAGGCTCACATTATTTTGTATTGTATCACACTTTTAGACTTTATGTAGAAAAGTCGGGTTTTAATTATTATCATAGTATTAAAGGCTGCTACAAATTTTGTAACAGCCTTTTCTTAGTTAAATTTTTGATTTTAAGTTGTAATTTTTGCTAATTAATTGGAATTTGCTTTAAACTATATTTCTTATACCAACTATTATCCGCTGATATTAATCTACTGTTCTATGACTTATAAGCTTCCAAAACTAGCAAATGAAAATAGGAAATAATACGGTGCAGTTGTAATAGTTAAAATAAAAACCGAATAGAATTTTTTGGGCTTGCTTAATTCGGATTTTCTGAACACGAAAAAGTAATACATAATACAGCTTGCTATGAGAGAAACCGCAATCAAGGCAAGAATAATGTAAAAGCTCTCAGCAAATGCTTGATTGTTAACGCCCAAGTATGAATATTCAGGATAAATGGCATAGATGAACAGACAGAAGTAATACTGCAGAAATGTTATACCATCAATTTGAATTACAGAGATATTTGTAGTATTGCTTAAAATTATTAAAACCGAAGAAACAATGCCAATCGCTGCTAAGTCAGCCACAATGCCAAATATATAGATATCTCTCTTCATCTGAGAAGTTATGTATTCATCGCCAAACTTAACCGAAAGGAGGTATGTAACATAGCCGGAAATTATAAGCTTGCCTAAAAATATTAATCCAAAGAAAAATAAAAATACTGTTACTACCATAAATGTAATATTCATTAAATCACCTACTTAATTTGATTTTAGCTTTTCGTAAACATAATTAGGAATACGTTTATCTTTATTTTCATTAAGTATATTCCTTAGATGTTCATAGTAGCTATAAAATTTTCCCTTCAATAAAGTTTCCATTGATACTTGTACGCAATTATAATAATAAGGATCATACTCTCTATTTATATCAACATTAGTTGTATGTAAATCATTAAGCCATTCATTGCCAGTCCTATAATCACGCGCTCTTTCACAAACATCAAAAATTACTATGCGTTTACCGTTTTCGTAGCAAGTAAATTTTAGATTATTGGCATTTGACCAAGAATACATTTTCATTACCTTTTCATAAGCATATTTAAACGATTTGGCAAAATTACCACCTATATACAACCAATCTGTTACTTTTTCATCGTTACATTTAGTATAATAAGATTTTTCAATTGAATTTGTTGCATAAACATAGTAATTATGATGTTGACGTGGGTCAAAGCCGCATAGATAAGACGATAACTCCATATAACTTCCAAAATCATCTTTTCCACAAGGTCTAAGTATTACGTGTTTTGGTCCCCAATAAAAGTACCACCAATTATTCGCCGAATCTTGCAACAACAAAGAGGTATGTCCAAATTTGACAGAAAAATGCGAACCAAGAGAATTTAAATCAAGGTCGAAGTAATCACATAATTCCAATCTTATTGTTCCTGGTAAAAATGCTGTATCAAATAATCTAACCGCATTACCAAATTGTACCATATAAGCGTCCGTACCCTCAGGGTCTATTTGATTTACAGGGTTATTGTTGCAGTATGCAAACATATTTGTTCCAAAGATATTTGATTGAGTGTCACAATACATATCTGCATTTAAAAATCTGCCTGTAACCGGGTCATAGTAACGGCTCTTGAGATAATACAAACCGGTTTCACTGTCATACACATATCCTCGATAACGGAACGGATTTATATTTGCAAGATCACAGTCCGAGGTATCTGTTTGTGATATGATTTTACCAAATACATCATATGTATAAGTTACAACAGCTTTACCTGAACTATCTACAATTTTCTCTATATCACCTTGCAAATTTTTTACATAATAATACTTATTACCATAACGGGACATTGCTATAACATTTCCATTTGAGTCATAATGGAAGAAAAGAACAATACCTGAGGCGTCCATTCCTGTAAGGTTTTTGTTATTATCGTAATAATAATTGATTCGTTCATCATTATACTTCTTCTGTGTTCTCAATCCCTCGCTGTTATACTGCATAGTAATAGTATTACTTCCTGTGCTGACAGTTTTCAAGTTTCTTCCATTTTCCCAAGCAAATGACATTCCGTCACGATAAGAAAGAGGATTACCTGATTCGTCATAAGTAATGTTCGTTCCGTTATATTCAGTTAGCTTATCTTTCCAATTCGTATCAGAGTAAGTATATGTTTTTACTGAAATCAAATCAGACGGAATCCAACCGTTTTGTTTTAATTTGTAAATATTAATCTTTGTAATATTACCTGAATTATCATAATTAAATCGCGCGAAAATGCCTGTTGTACTGTCTGCATAATTAGTAATCTGATTTAATCCGTCATAACCGTACTGAGCAATTTTTGTACCATTTCGTTTTACATCGGTGATATTGCCATTTCCATCGTACGAGTATTCATAATTAACTAAGCTATTATTTTTATATTTTTGAGTAATCTTACTTACAAGAGATGTTGTTGAATTTGCAGAATTTCCGCTTGTGTACTCATAGTTTGTAATGAATACGGCATTTTTTTGTGTATCTTCTGTTTCCACAGAGGTAACTCTCTTAAATTCATCAGATTTTCTGCTAACAGATACTCCATCGCTTTCTACAAAGGGAGCTCCGTTATCAACACCGCTCGTAATTGTTCTTTCAAAACCGGCAATATTAGTTTTCTCGACTTTTTCGCCATTTTCATTAACCCCGAGAAAGTATAGAACAATATCATCTTCCGTCTGGCAATAATTACCTGACACAGCACCTGTAAAATCATAGTAGTACATTGTTGTGCGTTTTGCCGAATAGTCAACAACCTTTGCTACTTTACCTTTCTTGTTATAAATGAACTCTGCTATTACGCCGTTTTCACCTTTTAATTGAGTAATTCTATTAAAGTTATCATAACAATATTCAACATAATCGCCGTTAGCAAAATCAGTTTTTTGTAGCTCACCATTATTTTTTAAATAAGTGTTATTAGTAAGAGCTGCATTTCCAACATTTGTTGATAACAAATTTCCATAATCATCATAACTAAAATCATAGTTGAATCCGTTATGAGTAATAGTAACAATACTTCCTTTTTCGTCATACGAATACTCATTTCTGACTTCTTCACTACTTACACTTGCCACACTGTTGTCTTTATTATAAGTGTAACTTGTTTGATTTTCTTCGCCATCTTCAGCAGAAGTTACATTACCATTAACATCATATGAATAATAAACTGTGTTTCCGGCCTGATTAGTTTTAGCTGTAGCATAGTTACCGCTTGTATCATATGTCATATTATTTTGAATATATGTATTATTGTAATTAGGCGATTCCGACAAAGCTTCACAGTAAAAATATCCATCATATTCAATGTCAGAATTTCCTGTATTTCCTTTTTCGGTAGAACTATCTTCAACAGTATCACTTTCAAATTTAACCGGATAACTGATTATGTTGAGCATTGAATTGCTAATTTTCATAGTATTGCTATTATTGTTATAAACAAATGCAAAAGAAACATAATCGATAACTTTATCCATTAAATTTGGAGCAACCGCCATATTGACAGTTTGCTTTTGTGTTGTATATGCATTAAACTCTTGATAATGAGTTTCAGGAATTGAATTTCCTTCATAGAAAATATTAAGAACAATGCCAAAAGTTCTTGTATCATTAGTAAGAGGAACAGATTTAGCTTGTGCCTCACCAACAAGATTGAAAGAAACATATGCTCTATCTACATTTATATTTTGGTAAATGTAAGAATTATTGTCATTACTTTCAGTTTCTCCTTCGCCGGAAGTCGCAATAGGCTGTGTGGTTTCTGTTTGACTTGTATTTGTTTCTTCAGTTGGCTCATCGAAATAATACTTCTTAACCTTTTTGTCAACAGTACCGTGAAACTCACTTATCACATTACCATAATCATCATATTCATAAATATAAGAATTAGGCACAGCAACATCAACTATTTTTACTGATGTTGATTCTTCAATTTCTTTATTTTCACTTTGCATAGTTTCAGATACCGATGTAGGTTCGACAAACACGCCCTCTTTGCCGCCTAACGACACAACCCCTTCTTTAGTAGAAATTGATTTTTTATCATTTGTAAACCAATAATCATTGCTTTCAAAATCGCTGTTTTGCAAAGCGTTAAAATCATTAGCACAATTGCCTTCTTCAAGCTGCAAGCAGTCAAACCAAGCTGTACCGGTTGTATTTTTAACACTACACTTTATACGCATTGTTCTTGTGCTTTCAGGAACAGTTACAGTAACACTTATGCGTTGCCAATCTTCTGTTTCTGATATACCTATGCTTGTTTTGGAGTCAAGCAAATTTGCAAAAAAATCATAAAACTCAACCTCAAGCAAAGCTCCAAGTGCTTCATCTAATGTTTTCCATTTAACATTCTTTGTTTTAACATAAGCAGAAAGAGTTAATTCTTTGCCTATATAATTTTCATCTGTTATACTTATATCGTGAAAAGCAGAAGTATAGAAAGAGGCGTTGTTTTCGCTAACAGGATTACTTATTTTAATTGAATTTGAACCGAAATATTGAAAAGTACCATCTTCTTTACTCGGTTTTGAAGAATCAATTTCACAAATACCGTCTTTGCTTTGTACTCCGTTAATCTTACCATTAGATTTAGTATAATATTTATTTGTACCTATTGTACTAAATTCATATGATTCCGCCAAGATATTCTTAGTAAAAGAATCAGCTCCACTTGTGTTCTGCAATCCTGACGAATGATTGCTTTCAAGATATCCGTTTGCATTTAATACCGACATCAAAACGCCTTTATTGTCAAAGGTATATGTCGTCTTTAATCCGTTGCGATCTTCAAAAATAGTTGTGTTGTCATTGCTGTAAGTAATATTAAGATAATTACCTTCAGAATTATTTTTTCCGTATTCGGTTATTTTTGTTACTTGTCCTTTTTCATTGTATATAAAGCAGTGTTTACTTATAACAGCAGTATTTTCTAATGTGCGATTTTGAAGTTGTTCCTTTGTAATCTTATTATTTTTATCGTAGTAAAAAGCAGATGTCTTTTTATCAGGAAACACAAATGCACTTATTGTATCAATTTCAGATGAATTATAATAAATTGATATTTTCTCATTATCAGGTAAAGTAACTTGATTAATTCGTTTAGAACCGTCCGGTTTCCCTGTATAACGAAGTTGAATAATCCTTCCCGAACCGTCAGTAATTGATGATAAATAACCATTTGTGTAAGAATAAGTAACTGTATTACCGTTTTTATCCGTTTCACTTAGTATTTTACCGCCATTTGCAACTGTATCAAATGTTTGTGTTGTATTACCGTTTTCAACTATAATGCAGTCCTCTTTGACAGAGAGCGTAATACCTAATCCATCCTCACCAAGCCATTTTTCTTCACTACTACTCTTTTTCAAATAATGACTTGTTCCTTCAGTATCTATGTATATATAGTTGTATCCGGCATTTGAAAGATTTTTATCAGTTTCCTTTATACACTGTTCAAAAGAAAAATACCAACCGCAACCACTAATATCATTGTTTTTTATGCTGTTATATGTTGCCGATATAGTGACCGGCATTCTTGCACCTGTTCCTTCATATAATTTTTGAGAAACAACAAGATTTCCAAGATAATCGGATACCTTTGCTTGAGCATTATATCCGGCTGAAACAGTATGATATGAAAGATTACTTTCTGTGCCTGAATAATCCTTGTAAATTATTGTTATAGAAGGTGTTGCAGATGTTCTTGTAGATTCTTTTAGATTTGCAATTCTTGATTCTGCTGTATCAAGTCCTTCAATTACAAAACCGTCAACTTTATCTCCGTTATCGTACCATTCTTTAGTAAGCTTTGTGAGATCAAAAGTAAATTTACTGTTATCGTTATATGACAAAGAGTCATAATCTAAAATATCAGATTCATATGAAACTACGCCATTTTCAATTCCGTTAAGTTTATGTGCATTGATTATTATTGGGCTATCTGTTTCATTTGCAAATAAAGAACTACCGTTTTTTATCTCAAAATTATATTTTGCACTTATTATTTTTTCCCCTTCATCAAGTTCGGGTAATTTTAATAATTTTGCAACAATATAATGATCATTTGAAATATAATACGGACCGTGGTTAAGTGTGCTGTTACCGTAAACCTCGTTTAAATATAATTCATTTGAAAATTTATTTGTGAGTTCCGGATCAATTGTAATTGGATAACTCCTGTTTGATGAATGAATATAATCATAATCAGCAGTAAGCTTAATATTCAGATTGACTCCATTTTGATTTAATATTTCAAGCTTTAACTGAGAACTTGCTTCTCCTTTTTCATCAACCATATAGGGTGCATTAATCATATACACCGGTGTATTATCTTTATTATATAATGTGATTGTATAATCGTCAGTTTGTTTTGCAGTAAGCTTTTTTGTTTTATAAGAAATATAAAATTTATTTTGAACATCAGAATCTTTTAAGATAATATTTTCTTTGACACCTGTTGTAGTTACAAAATATTGCAAATCAACATTTTTATAAACATTTTCGTATGTAACTTTAGATGCAATATTTTCAACTGAAGTAAATTTATCATTTTCATTTAAATCAACATCATTATTATCAATTATGATATTACTTTTATTGGTGTTTTCATATCCCCAAGAAATAGAATATTCGTCATCAGAAATATTTATCATATTCTGTGGCTTAGCCTTTTTCGACAATTTGATATTAAGATTACTGCTTTTATTAGTGTAATCAGTATCATAGTCAGCTGAATACAATGCATTTTCCGCAACAAGTGTATTATTATATTCTGCCCATTCATTATTATCGTTTTTATAATGAATAGGTTCAGTATATTCAGCTAACATTTTTGACCCATCATCAAGTAAAAATAGTTTTGTATTTTCAGTACGCTCTTCTTCTAATTCCATTACAATATTTGCAACTTTTTCTCCGTTACCCTGAATATCATCAAACGAAGAATATTTGATATTTTTATCAGATAAATTTGTTGCAAATGCTTGTGACGGCAACATAAAAGCTGTAATTGATGAAAGAAATATCGAAACTATCCTTTTTGTTATTATTGCTTTTTTCATTTAAATTCCTCCTCATTAATTTAAATATTATAAGGTTTTTAAAATGTGATTGTTTTTAACCACAGCTTAATTCTACCATACAAAAGATAAATAAGCAATAATAATTAATTATATTGCACAAATTCGTCTTATTACACTATGTATTATTGTTTTAATTGTGCAATATTTTAGACTGCTACAAATTTTGTAACAGCCTTTTAAAATCTTATTTTATCTTTCACAAGTTCATTTATCTTTTTTACTGTTTTCTTATCTTGAAACTGCAAAAACAGATGATCATAGCTTACATCTAATTTTTTCACAAGCCTTTTTATATTATCAATGCAATGCAAACTCTTTTAAATTTCATATTAATCCGTCTTTTCATCTGTCTCTTATACACATCTCCGAGCCCACGAGACGGAGCTA
>ENA-OZKZ01000928-OZKZ01000928.1-human-gut-metagenome-genome-assembly--contig:-NODE-928-length-12979-cov-3.900959_pt1 | contig 12979 bp, 9 predicted proteins | sample MGYA00244828_ERZ653768 | MGnify/ENA primary metagenome ERZ653768 (study PRJEB26926, sample SAMN06165273) | human gut metagenome | biome: ENVO:00009003; feature: ENVO:2100002; material: ENVO:00002003...
GCGTCAGATGTGTATAAGAGACAGGTATTTTTACATTGAGAAGGACGAGCTCAAATTCATAGCCAAGACCAAAGAAGTGTTTGGCTGGCTGAAGAATTCTAAGCCTGCAATTGGCTGCTTTGCAGCGGCAGGAGCGTTCATAATAATGGCAATATCTCTTATCGCTGATATCGGCATCTTTGATTCCGGTCTCAGTCGCGAAACGCTCGGTGCTCTCATCAATGTTGCAGTTCTGATGCTTCACATCGCCGGTGGCTGTATCGTTGCTTCGGTGGCTTGTGCGGTTTGGGACAGCAATAAAATATAGGACTCAAAATTTTAGACCTGCGTATATTAACCAGAGCTGCCTGTCTTCGGATTGGCAGCTTTTTTGCTGCGCCATAGAGGCTCTCGGCATCCCTATTGACATTAGAGACACGGTCATCGAAAAGGTAGCTGAAAAGCTCACCAAAAGGCAATAATAGCATTCATCGCCGCTTTCCTTTTTAGGTAGGCGGCATTTTTGTTGCCCAAATTTGCGAATTGCGGACAATTAAGACAGCGAATAAAAACTGGAGGAATCATTATGCTTGCACTCAAAGCCAAAAGGTCAAATAAAACACTCTATCTATTTGCGGCCGTCATTGTAACCGCTATTGCCGTCATTATGGCAGAAAGGCAAGGAGTCGTTGACAGCGATTATTTCTGGCATATCACCCTGGGAAAAAGTATCTGGCAAAATAAAGCTATTCCAACTCAGGATACTTTCTCCTGGCTTGGTCCGGAACTTAATTTGCAGGAAACCGCTCATTCATGGCTCGGCAGCCTGATTCTTTACGCGTTTTCCTGCATTTCCACAAATCCCGTCTACGGAATGCTTGCGTTCATCGCAGTGACAGTCTTTGCCTACTGTCTGTTCATTGAATATATCTGGGGCAGACAAATCAAAGACCCTTTTATGAATGTCCTGGCTTTGGCCCTTGTCACGCTGCCGCTCGACTGGGCAGGAAGACCGCAAAACATCGGCTTAACACTCTTTACTGTCGGATTTTATCTGCTGAACAAAGTCTACGAGGAGCCTGACACAAAGCTCCGCTGGCTGCTTCCTGTCGTGAGCGTTCTTTGGGCGAACCTGCACGGCGGGGCACTGCCAATCTTGTTCGCGTTCAATCTGCTATTCCTGGTCCTGTGCTTTGCTCCTAACATCAATGCCTTTGATATCTATAACGAAAAGGGCGACGCAAAGAAGCGGTTTCGTGCCCTGTTCCAGGTCTTTCTTTCCGATATTTTGGCCGGACTCCTGAATCCATACGGCATCAAGCTCTATATCTATTTCTTTGTGACAAACAATGAAACGACCAAGAAATATGTTTCTGAATGGATGCCGAGCCATCTTGCCAATGAAGTTGTGTTTCTGTGCCTTGCCTTCTTGTTTCTGATTGTAGCTTACCGAATGAAGGTAAAGCTCACAGAATTTGCCCCGTATCTCTGCTGCCTGTTCATGACAGCAATGTATGTCCGAATCCGCAGCTATTGGGTTATCGTCATGACTCCCCTCATTTACCGGTTCCTCACTTCTCTTATCTCCGCACAGGAAAACCGGATGTGGAAAGCTGGCGGCAGGCCCAACAGTTCCTGGGCGGGAAACACCAAGAAATACACTATCGCTGCAGCTGCCGTGCTCGTTCTTGTATCTGCTGTCTATGCACCTTCCATGGCCAACGACCCCGATAAGACAGGGGATTACATCACAGCTGACCTTGTCTCATACATCCAAGACCTCAACCCGCAGCGGCTCTATACCTCCTACAATGATGGCGGGTATTGCATCTATCATGGCATCAAAAGCTTCGCGGATTCCAGAGCAGACCTATTCCCGGACGATGTCATCGAAGCAAGTGTGAATTTTGCATTCATAAGCTATTCCACCGACACTGGCATGGAAGACTGTTTGAATCAATTTGACTTTGATGCTATCCTTTTGCGACGCTCTCAAAGTGGGCCCTGTATTGAATTTATGAACCAGCTTTCTGGCTGGACACAAGGATATAAAGACGATTATTTCGTTGTTTTTGTTCCATCTGAGAGCTAAAAAACAGAACCCTTGACCGATATTTTCGGTCAGGGGCATTTTTTGTACATGTGTTCAGCTGAATCTAAAGTGCTGACTGCTTTTTGGACATATCTTTGGAGCGCCCCAATCGTTGCTGGATTTTGTTCCAGATTTGTTTTGTGCAATATATATAAAACATTCTTTCGAAGTCGGCATCAATTCTACCGTTTGATGTCTGGCGAAGGTGTGCGAATTGCAGACAATGAAAGTATGGGTGAAAATCCCAACACCTGAATACAAAATCAGAAGGACACATCAATGTTGAATAACAGCTTTACGAAAACAAATACCATCTTCGGACAGGCACTTGGCTGCACTGCCCTTGATGACGCATTTGTAAAGCTGCTGAGCGATGTAAATGCCGATGGCGTGACTCAGTTTTTGGTTCGGACAAATGGCGAAGAGAAAATGAAGACCGTTGCCCAAATCAATTCTGAGTCTCTGGAAGCGGGTGTTCGTGAGCGCATCTTTGATAAAGTCAGCCCGAAATATGGGACCCCGACTTATTGGGATACCTCTACCAACATCTACTTCTCCATCAATACGTTCCATCCTCAGAAATCTCTGCGCGGAAAAGGTATCCGTCGTAAGGCGGATGTCGAAAAGCTGCGCGCTCTGTTCTTTGACATTGATTGCCACGGCGAAAACGCACCAGCTGACATCAGCGACCGCATCGGTGAACTTGTACTGGATGCCGTGAATCATCATGAGATTCCGGACTGTGCAGTTTCTAACAGCGGCCGTGGTGTTGGCTTGTTTGTGTTTCTTGAACCCTGCAACCCAAACAATCTCTCTTACGGCTTGGCCTACAGCGGCGTACATAGAGCAATTTCTCTCAAGCTGAATGAGTTGATTGAGAAGGCCCAGTTCACGGCAAATGTTGAGCTGGATAAGGCAGTTCATGAAACCAATCGCGTTGCTCGTCTGCCTGGTACTTATAATACCAAGGCAAAACGCTGTTGTCATTGTATTCGGGTCCCTGAAGACAAACCCTTCAACTTACTGAAGCTCGCAGACCAGTATAAGGTTCCTTATCACTTTGCCGATGAGAAAGTTGCTCCGTCTGATGCAAACTTCAACAAGACTGAGGGCGAAATCCTTGAATGGGCTAAAAAGCGCTTCGCGGCAATGTGCGTGCGCTATCCGCATCTTCTTGACGTTCTGAACAATTACAAAGAGAAGGAAGAACGGAAAGCAAACTTCGTCTGCCGCTTTGAACTGGCGCTTCGATACCTTCAGGCAAATCCGTGTGGCGAAGGAAACCGTCACAACACTCTCTTGGCTGTACTGTCCACCTGCTATGACCGTGGCGGTCATCCGGATATGGATAAGGCACAGCTCATCAACCGCACTTTTTCTCAGCCACTTTCTGACAAGGAAGTTGCGCATCTCGTTTCCACCTGCAAATACCCTTGCAAGAACTCGACAATTGAAGCACTCTCCGGCATTCCCGCGAGTGCTCTCAAGAATCCCAAAGCCAAGGCGGAAGGGAAGAAGAACGAGAGCGAATCTAAGCCAAAGCGTTACGAAAAAGGCGAAATCCCGCCTCCGATTGCAAGCTCCAAGGCTGACCGTTACATGCTCGGTGTCCTCATCAACCACGGCATTATTCCCGACCTCCGCATCCGGAACCATCGTCAGAAGTACGAGGCTCAGGAACGCCGGAAACAGCGCATGGTCATCTATGACCGTATCCCGGAACTCTATGCTTCCGGAATGTCCGTTCGTGCCATTGCAAAGGAACTGAAAATCTCGGTTCCCACTGTATATGAGCAGGCTAAAGTGCGTGGCCTTGATATCGTGGAGAAGGAACAGCAGGCATTCCGCATCAAGAACCTGACAGCTCAGCGGCTCGTTGAGATGGGATATCAGAAGCAGAAGGTTGCTGAACTGATGGGCGTCAACCGGAACACGGTGTTCAACGCTCTGAATCGGTCTTTTGACTCTGTATCTGAGGAAGACCTCATGCTCGTTGACAAGGCGGTTAATAAGCTCATTGGTCGTGTCGAGGTTATCGTGGAGACTCCCGAACCACAGACGGCTGACGAGCTGGAAACGGCAAAGCCGCAGGAAGCTAATGAAACTACTGTGACTGCTGAATCCGCTGAAACTGCTGAGACGGTTGCGACCGCCAAGGCTGCGGACAGTACCGAGACCGTCACTACCGAGAAGGAGTGTTCTTCTAAGGATGACAACAAGCCAGACGACAATGTACCTTTTGCTCCATTCAGTGATGCGTACAATCAGCTGTGCTTTGAACCTCAATCCCACAAAGGTTGGCACTCCGTCAAGGATGCGTTGAACAACTACGCGACCAGCTGCTGCTCTGCGATAAGTCAGCTCTGGGATGGCGTTGGCAAAGTTCAAAGGCACTTTGACTACGGTCGAGCGCAGCAAGCCGCAACCTGAACCTTTTTAGTACCTTCACAATTTGATACTATCTCTTTTGCGCGAATCGAACCTTAAAAAGCTATATGCTGGAAGTCATTTCTAATTGAACCTGTATCTCTGGTCGGCAAACGGACACACTCATTCATGAGCGAGAACACAAGTTTGCCGGGTTGATGTGCAGGATTTGAAGCGAATCTCTTCCTTTTGTGCAAAGTTCAATTCACTATTGACAGTCCCGGTGAGGCAAAATTTAGACTCACACGTTCGAGAAGGACACGCCCATTTATGAGTGAGAACAAAATTCCCGAACAGGCTGCGGCTCAGGAGTCACGCTCGCAATGCCGGGATGCTGGTAGAGGATTTCACGGACCACAAATGCTGGCAAACGCTACAGTATTTTCGCGTTCATGCTGTTGTTTCAAAACCAAAACCACAGGATAAGTGTATCCTTTCGGAGGACACGCCCGCTTGCGAGTGAGAACGAAATCTAAAGGGACCTGACACAAATCCCGCATTTTTGGCGCTGATAGCTGAACTGCGGACGGATGAAGTGGCCCACGTGGCGGCCATGACGGCTTTCCTGACCCGAAAAAAATTTGTCGGCTGGACTGGTAATAGGAGTCCAGGAGCCCGATTTCTCCTGAAAAACGGACCCTGCCCAAGAATGTCAAACGAGTTGGCAATGTTTTTCAGGCTTTTGTACGCGTCCCCTGTAGTAGAGCTCTATATATTATATATAAAGGGCATTGATAAATAAGAGAGAGTACTAGATTTGAACTGAGAAGGATTGGCTTAGGATTAGCTTTGAGTTCCTTGGGATTGGCTTTGTCATAGCTTTGCCTTAGGAAACCCACTATTCCTTAGCTGCAATTTGGCGACCATTGCGGGTTGTTGCGAGTTGTGTCCACTGCCGTCTGGAGCGTAGCTGCCTTGCTTTTGGGCTGGTGCTTCTTTGCTCCCCGGCATTCGCGTAGCTGCTTGTTTCTCATCCCTCCACATTCCGTGCCTTAGCTTGCGTAGCTGCTCCATTGGGCTTCGGCTGCCTGGATTCCTTGCTTCTTGCATTTGTGTCTAAACTGCTAACAATTCGCCCTTCGCATTGAGGGCATATTCGGCTCATGGTATAATTAAATCATAGCGAGAGGAGCTGGACATGAAGCGATATCGGTACTTATGCATCTGCAGAAAGAACAAGCAATTCTGCCAATACGCCTGCATTCACCGTGTTGCATTTTCCAGATTCCCATTGTGGCGGGTTCCGAAATTTTGCTGCTTGAAGCGGCTTGGGACCTGTACGTACCAAAGCGTGCGGAAGGTGATTGTGTGAGTAGCAGCATGATTCTTGAACATCTCGATGCCTGGCAGGGACAATGCCTTGTCTTGACCATTGTGGTGATTCTTGCTATCGAATGGCTTGGCCGGAACTTGAGTCTCTGGCTTGTCATGAAAGCGTTCGGCACTAAGACGGCAAGGTTCTACGATACCCGCATTACGGCAATCGGCGTTATCCACCACGAGCTTTCCCATCTCCTGGTTGCCATCTTCACCGGTGCTCGAATCGATGGCGTGAAGCTCTACAAGATTTTCCAAAAACAGGATGACGAAGTCCTCGGCTATGTGAACTACACGCCGCGCGGCCTTTATCCGTTCCGCTGCATCCAACAGACCCTCATCGGCATTGCCCCAGGAATCCTCGGCATGGTTCAGATTTGCACCATGAGCCAGCTGCTTCTTGGGCTCTGGTCGAGTCTTGGCAATGACTGCTTCAAGCATCCTGCCATCTGGATACTCGCAATCGTCATGAGCCAGATAGCATATCATTCCTGCCCGAGTCGGTACGACATCAAGGGGTCGTGGTTCTGCATTGGCCTTGTGGTCCTTGCATTCTGTCTGTTCCGGGACAATATCTTTCCTACCTGGTTCGCCTTGCAGGTCATCCAGTGTGTGGCATTCGCCGTTATCCTTGCATCCGCACCCGTGATGCTCCTGAGCGTCATCGTGATGGTTGCTAAACTCATAAAGCACCTTGTCTTTGCTGGAGGTAAACAAATCTTTGAAGTTTGATAAACTCTATCTTCGCGTTACGGCTCTGCTCAATGGCCGCGAAGTTCATTACGACTATGTCATCAGCCCGAACACCGATGACCTGACCGATGAAAAGGCCGACTTGATGAAAAAGGAACTCTCGGAATCTCTGCTCAAAGACCTTCCGGCTGGCACAAAAATCCTTAGCACTGAGTTCATCCCGGAAACGGAGATGATTGCTCCGATTTTCGACGGAGACCGGGTCACTTCATGGCGGTTCCTCGATTACGTTGCAAACATCCTTTCTCCCGAACCTGACATGAACGGAAACCTGCATCCGAAATTCACCCCGCTCGCTGTTGTGCGCGTGATGGTGGACGAGGATGTTTCGTTGATTCAGCTGGAAGAACGGGAACGAATCCGAATCATGGTCGGGAACTATGTCATGGAATTGACCAAAGCTCCGATTTACGCCATACAGCAAATTACGCCGGACGATTACTGGCGTATTCTGAAAGGCATCGGTGTGATGCGAAACTTCCCGACCTCTCAGAGAATCCTCGTGAAGGTCGTCTCCTTGGCGGAACTCAAACGCTGCACGGAACGGCGCAGAAAACGGTTCGAGGAAAACGAAAAGGGCTGAATCAACAGCTTGCCCCTTGCCTGCACGTTCGCCGGAACTCTCACACCCCGCCCACCAATGCATCGTTCAGAACGTCTGCAGTAACCTTGGTGAGCCTGGTTGCTAAATCTTTTGGCAGATACTTGTATTCCATTGCGAATCCCGTACACTGTGAAGTATCGTGAATACCCACAAACCTGAAAGGCGGTTTTTATCATGCTGAAAAATATTCTTGCCGTGATTGGTGCTGTGACGGTTGCTGCTGTTGCTTATGTGGCTTTCAGCGACCACGTGATTGTGAAAATTGAACCCGATGAAGAAGGCCCTGAGGACCCCGAAGAGCCGGAAGAACCCGAAGAGCCTACAAAGCCTTCTGAACCACAGGAAGAAGACCACAAGTTGACCTTCGATGAGCTTGTTCGCAAGATGGATGAATCCGAGGAACGCTTGGCTGAAGCGGAAGCAGCTGCTGCCGCCAAAGACGATGACAATGATGAGGATGACGAGGACGATGAGCCCGAATCCAAAGGCGAAGAAGTCAAAATCCAGGATGACTCGACTGAAACTGAGTGACAAGGAGTAAAAGCTATGGACACTGGTACTCGTATTAACGTGATTGCTGGACGGCCCGGAGCCGGTAAGACTCGCTGGGCTGCCAGGGAAGCGGTTGAGACGCTTCGCGACGTGAACAACGTCGTCATTTACATCGGCTTTGACCGGGAGTTTGAGCGTATCTGCCGGATGGTTTCGGACACCTATGGCAGCAAACCTCACGGCAAGCTCCTCTTTGCGTTGCAGGATGGCGCAGGGGAAGCAATCGGAAAGGCCGTCGATATCGCCAATAACGGGGAGCCCCGCATGTATCTCGGCAATGAGGACGATGACGAGTACCAGAACAATCGGCGGATGGTGTTTGTGTTCTATGACCAATGCCGCCATGATATCTTCAACGGCCGCCGCGACCTCCTGAGAGCTGCTGCCAGAGCCGGGGTTCATGTCAATGTCCTGTGCCAGATTTTCAGCCAGATTGACCGTGGTGATGTGGATTGGCTGAACGAATACTGCACGCCTTTCGTCATCTCGAAATCCCGCGAACCGCGCCTGGCAACACAGGAAGAGATTCAGGAAAAGTACCGCTGACATTATCCGTTCCCGGAACCAACCGGGAACTTTTTTGCTGAAAACTATAAGCCGGAAAGGAAACAGCTATGTGCTTTGAGTATTTTCTAAAACCGCAGCTCTCTCCTTTAGCCTCCGGTCTTATAGGTTTTATTCTTGGCGAACAAGCTGCTTTGAATCCAAGTCTGAATCCTAGCAAAGCATCTCCGGACGCTCTGAATCAAGCATTGGGCCTGAACAGTAAAATTCTCTTAGCCACGATGAAGGGGATTGAATCCCGTCACGGGCTCGTTTCATGTGATGCCATCAGGAATCAAATTCTTCTAACCCTGGGTAATTCCGAAAAGAGCTGCACGGAAGCACAAGTCATGGCTCGAATCCTACCGCTTGCATTCCTGCCGGTCTATGATATCCAGCTGCTCAATACCGTGACGGATGTTGCCGCCATGACGCACAGCACGAACAACGCGGTGCTGTGTTCGTGTATTTATGCAGAAATTATACGTCAACTTGCGCAGGGAGAAAGAAACAAACAAAAGGCCGTTGAAATGGCCGCTATAACGGTCGGCGGCAGGTATTCCGTCGCGGCTCTTGGCGAACAGCTTGACCAGATTTTGAATCCTGAGAAAGTCGGGAACAACGGGGATATCGCATCGACTCTGATTCTGGCTCTGTATTGTTTTGGGAAATCTAAGAGCTTCGATTCCTGCATCCACATAGTGCGGCAGGATATTGCCGGAGAAAAGAAGCTCATTTCGGCTGTCGCGGGAAGTTTTGCTGGCGTATATTACAAGCTGTACGGGCGGCCGATACAGGATGTCAGCCGGTATGAGACAGTCATCAATGGCTTAGACTAGAGAGGACGACAATGGCAAAGACACTGGTTATCGCTGAGAAGCCTTCGCTTGGACGCAGCATTGCGTCGGGACTCACCTGGTGGAAGAACGAACAGTTCACACGGCAGGGAAAAGACCGGAATACATGGCTGGAAAGCCAGAATTATATCGTGGCTTCCTCCGTTGGACATCTGTACGAACTCATTGACCTGGATGCGTATTTTCCGGATTATGAGCCGGGGAAAAAACATTCCTGGACGATGGAACGGCTTCCGTTCTTTCCCGACAACTGGAATTTTAAGTTCGAGGGGAAGGACAATGTTAAGGGCCTGATTCGAACTATCAATAGCCTGATGAACCGCACAGACGTTGATAAGATTTATAATGCCGGAGACCCTGACCGGGAAGGTCAGCGGTTGGTTGATGAAATCATCCATTACGGCCTCAAAAAGCCGAAACCTATCTATCGACTTTGGCTGCCTGATACGACCAATAAGACCGTCAAGCAGGCGTTTGAAACAGCAAAACCCAATGACGGGTATGCGGATTTTTCCTCCTCTGCCGAGACTCGCAGTGAGATGGACTGGCTCTTGGGAATTGAGCTGACTCGGTATGTGTCCGTCAAGGCAGGCACTTTTATCCGCATCGGACGCTGCGTCTGCCCGATTGTTGCCCATGTCATTGAACGCGAGAAGGCAATTCGGGATTTTGTTCCGAAACCGTACTCCGCCGTTTCCAGCAAGGAGAAGACGAACGGTGAGGACATTGAACTGACCAGTAAACGGACGTTCGAGGAAGGCCATGAAGCCGAAGCTCAGGCGTTGGCGGATGCCTTCAACCAGGCGGGCGCAACCGTGACGAGCGTCAAGACCGAACGCAAGACTGTCAATCCAGGTAAGCTCTTCTCGATGAGCGACTTGCAGAGCTTCGCCTGTAAGGCCGATAAGACCCTGTCTCCGGCAGATGTTCTCGCCGCAACGCAGGCACTCTATGAAGGCGGATTCGTCACCTACCCGCGTACTAACAGCAGCTACCTTGCCACGAATGAAACCGTCAAGGTGGACGCAGCCATCAAAGGTTTAGCGCAGAACGGAATTACGGGCCTTGTCAATAAGCCGGGCCTTAAATCGATTTATGACGACAGTAAAATCGAGGCTCACTCTGCTATCACCCCGACCGGTAAATGGCCTGGAGCATTGGCTGGAGCACAGAAAACGGTTTTTGAATGTATCTTGAATCGATTCTGTGCCGTCTTCTGTGCGGAGGATTGCACCGTGGACCGGACCACGATTGTCATTCATTGCTACGATGAAGATTTTACGCTGAAAGGCGATGTGCAAGTCACTCCCGGATGGCGGAAATTTGAGAAACCGTCAAATGGCGACAAGATGCTCCCGAAGCTCAACAAGGGTGATGCGGTAAACATCAATTTCCAGCTGGTCGGAAAGATGACGACACCGCCAAAACGGTATACGGTCGAGGCTCTCAATAACTGGATGGTCGCCCCGATGCGCGGTGCAGAGAAAGAAGATACCGAGTACACGGACGCTGAATGGAAAGAGATTCTTTCTGACGCTACCATCTGCACCGAAGCAACTCGCGCCGACACGGTAGACCGGTGTGTCAAGAGCCAGTACATTTCCCTCAAAAAGGGCGTGTATTACGGTGAACCTGCAGGATTCCAGCTGGTCGATATCATGGATAAGCTCGGCATTGTTTTGGACGTTCCCGTGACTGTTAACCTTTCCAAGCAGCTGCACTCCATCAAGGACGGAAACCTGACCCGCGTTCAGGTTTTGGAGTACACCAAACAGACCCTTGAGAGCATCATGTCAAAGGATGTGACGATTGCAGCTGCACAGGGAGCCAGCAGCAAGTATCCAGTTCTCTGCCAGTGCCCAAAATGCGGCAAGGATGTTGTGGAAACAAAGCTTGCCTATGCATGTACCGGGAAAGACTCTGATGGGAAACGATGCCCGGTCGCAATCTGGAAGAAGAACAAGTTCCTTGAAGCGCTCGGCAAAGAAATGACCAAAACAACAGCAAAGGCTCTGCTCACAAAAGGCAAAGCTCCGCTCAAAGGATGCATAAGCGCCAAGACCGGCAAAAAATACGACTGCATTCTAACATGCGACTTTTCCGGAGACCATCTAGCTTATCACATCGAATTTGACGGCGCTCCTGTATCGTTTGGCAGTAAAGTCGGAAAATGTCCGTTCTGCGGAAAACCTGTAGCAGAGACGGCGAAAGCCTTTACTTGCATGAATAAGTCTTGCGGCGCTGCACTCTGGAAGGAATCGAAGCTGTATAGCAATGAGCTTGATGTGGATGCTGATGTCGCTAAAGCTCTTCTTTCCGGGAAAACCGTCGAAGCCACGATTCAGAACAAAGAGAGAACCGGCACACAGGATGTTGAGGTTGGGATTGAACCGTATACGGCACCCAATGGCAGAAAATATATCGGCCTTTGCATCATGAAAACCAAATAGTCGCTTTACCTCTATCGCCTGCCCATTTTGGGTGGGCGTTTTTTGTTGCCAAGCTGTGCGAATTGCGTATGATTAAGAACAGTGATACGAAACTAAAAAATGGGTATTTACGAAATTTGGCGGTTTGAATAAAATCACTTAATTTTGTATGTATCACAGGCATTTGGATGTTTGTTGTGCCTATCGATTTTCCCAGTTGATAGCTCCGCAAGAGTGGTATTGCCTCGTGTAATACTACTCGTAGCAAACACCCAGCCAAGGGAAACACAACCTCCTGCTCCGGCAGGGGAGACTTATCGTAAAGGAGGCGGCGTATATGTCCACTGTTTATGTGCTCAACAAAGACGGTAAACCTTTGATGCCTACGACTCGCGGCGGACATGTGCGCCATCTGCTTAAAGAGCAAAAAGCGCGAGTCGTACAAAGCAATCCGTTTACCATCCAACTGCTGTATGAAACCAACGATATAGTGCAGCCCCTCTATTTAGGCATCGACCCCGGTCGAACCAATATTGGCGTTGCCGTTGTTAAAGCAAACGGAACGGCAGTCTTTACGGCACACCTGGAAACCCGCAATAAAGAAATTCCGAAGCTGATGAAAAAGCGTAAAGATTCTCGCCAAGCGAGACGCACCAACGGCAGGCGCTGCCGCCGTCAGAGGAGAGCCAAAGCCAATGGCACTATCTCGAAAAAGTGCGTGAAGCAAGATACTGCTCAAAATGGCAGTGTTAGCAAGAGCGCAAAAGAAATCGGTGTTATCAAACGCCGCCTGCCGGGTTGTGAAAAAGATGTACTTTGCATTGGTATCAAAAACAAAGAGGCAAAGTTCACCAATCGTGCAAGACCGGAAGAATGGCTTACGCCTACTGCAAATCAGTTGCTACAGACACACATCAATTTGGTGAAGAAAATTCAAAAGTTTCTTCCTCTCAGTGATGTTGTACTTGAAGTCAACAAATTTGCTTTCATGAGGCTTGATAATCCCAATATTCAGAAATGGCAGTACCAACAGGGACCTCTCTACAAAAAAGAAAGCCTTGAAAGTGCCGTCTCTGAAATGCAAGAACATCACTGCCTATTTTGCAAAAAGCCGATTGACCATTATCACCATGTAGTGCCGCAATCCGAAAATGGCAGCAACACCATTGATAATATTGTTGGTTTGTGTACAAAACATCACGACCTTGTACATAAAGAAACAGCCTGGCAAGAAAAGCTCGCTAAAAAGAAAACAGGGCTCAATAAAAAGTACGGTGCGTTAAGTGTGTTGAATCAAATCATACCGGCACTGACAAAAGGATTGAGTTCTCTTTTCCCAAAGCACTTTTTTGTGACAGCAGGAAAGAGCACCCATGACTATCGTGCAGCACACAGTCTGTCTCTTATACACATCTCCGAGCCCACG
>ENA-OZKZ01000934-OZKZ01000934.1-human-gut-metagenome-genome-assembly--contig:-NODE-934-length-12933-cov-18.976006_pt1 | contig 12933 bp, 10 predicted proteins | sample MGYA00244828_ERZ653768 | MGnify/ENA primary metagenome ERZ653768 (study PRJEB26926, sample SAMN06165273) | human gut metagenome | biome: ENVO:00009003; feature: ENVO:2100002; material: ENVO:00002003...
AGTATTTACAACCGATTGTTACTCAATATCTTGTATGTAATAAATCAGAAATATGGCCTTAATCTTTAATGGTACATTCTGAAGGGCGAATATTTAACGCTTTTATTAATTCTTAACTCTCTTGGAACTTCAATATAGGCTGTTCTTTCACATTCCAGTGCTATCTGCGCTCTATGTTCCACATTAATTGGGGCTCATTATACAAGCCTTCGCAAATATAGTATATTTATAGAATTTAGTGTGGTTTTCTGAAGTAATCTTACCAAAATACTAATGAGCAATCTTGAAATAAGCAGACACCAAACCTACATCGCAAAGTGTTTATATTTTGTGCATACATACACTTTTTTTGAATTATACAAGAAAATCCACGAAAAGGCATTACCTTTGTGACTGAAAAAGCAACTGCGCTAATGACCTGAAGAATAAGAATAAATAACATACGAAACTCCTTCGCTGTCTTATAGGCTTTGGTCTGCCTCGCAGGGATAGTGATGGAGTTTTACTTTTATATACGACCATGGCAAAAAAGGCAAAAACAAAAGATGTAGCAAAGAAGACCATCGAGCAAACTTTGTGGGATTCAGCAAACGAATTACGCGGCAACCTTGATGCTGCCGAATACAAAAGTGTAGTGCTCGGACTTGTATTCTTAAAATACATCAACGACTGCTTCAAAGTTAAGCACGATGAACTTGTAGCAGAGGGTGCCGGCTTTGAGGAAGACCCTGATGAATATATCGGTGACAACATCTTTTTTGTTCCTACAGATGCCCGTTGGGATAAAATCGTCAAGGCTTCGCTTACTGCTGAAATAGGAGTTGTCATTGATACAGCAATGGAAGCGTTGGAGCAGGAGAACAGGCAGCTTAAAAGCATTCTCCCGAAAAACTATGCCCGTCCAGAACTCGACAAACGCCGCTTGGGCAATGTAATTGATATTTTTGAAAACAACCTGCATTTCACAGGAACAGAAGCCCGTGATGTGCTCGGGCGTGTATATGAATACTTCCTTGGAGAGTTTGCGCGTGAAGAAGGAAAGAAAGGCGGTGAGTTCTACACTCCATCATGTGTTGTCCGCACCATTGTTGAGGTTATCCAACCCTACAAAGGAAAAATCTTTGACCCGGCTTGTGGTTCGGGAGGTATGTTTGTACAGAGTAGTAAGTTTATCGAACGTCACCGAGGTAATATCAACCAAATTTCTGTTTACGGGCAGGAACTCAACAGCAACACATGGAAATTGGCACAAATGAATCTTGCCATTTGTGGCATTGAGGCTAACTTTGGCGACAGCTTCGGCGATTCATTCCACGATGACAAACATCCGTTCCTCAAAGCGGATTTCGTCATGGCTAATCCACCGTTCAACATTTCCAAATGGGGCGGCGACCAACTGCGTGACGACCCTCGCTGGCAATATGGCATACCGCCGGAGGGCAACGCCAACTTTGCTTGGATGCAGCATATGCTTTATCACTTGGCGGACAACGGACGCATCGGATTAGTGCTTGCCAACGGCTCGCTTTCCTCACAGCAAGGCACAGAGGGCGAAATCCGCAAAAACATTGTCAATGCAGATTTGGTAGAGGGCATTGTAGCTATGCCGTCGCAGTTGTTTTATAATGTGCAGATACCTTGCTGCCTTTGGTTCTTGACGAAGAAAAAGGCTCAACCGGGCAAGACGCTTTTCATTGACGCTCGCAACATGGGCTATATGAAAGACCGTACGCACCGTGAGCTTTCGTGCGGTGAAGAGACCGAAGACCACGGAAACGACATCGGGCGTATTGCCGAAACCTTTGAGCAGTTCCGTGCAGGAACGCTGGAAACGGAAAAAGGCTTCTCCGCAATCGCAACCATTGAGGATATAGAAAAGCAAGACTTTATCCTTACCCCCGGTCGTTACGTCGGCATTGCGGAAGTGGAGGATGACGGTGAGCCATTCCAAGAGAAGATGGAGAGGCTTACTTCCGAACTATCGGATTTGTTTGCCCAATCACATACGCTTGAAGATGAAATCCGTAAGCAGTTGGCAAGCATTGGTTTTACCGTTAAGTAAAAAACTTCTACTCTTCGTTATGCTCACCCATAAATAACGAAGATATGAAAGAAAAATTAATCCAAGAAATCAGCACCGCAATGGCAGAAGTGTTAAGTTTTGAACAAGTAGCTCACCTTAATAGCGTATTGCTTCAGGTTGTAAGCCAGTACACTATTACCGAGGACGGTGAAACATTGCATGAAAATGCAGTGTCGAATGACCGTCTGCTTGACATCTTCTTGTCTGCAAAACAAGTGGAGGGCTGCACCACTCCGACTATCAAATACTATGGCTCGACCATTCGGCAGTTGTTCAAAAAGATGCCTAAAAAAGTCACCGACTACACCACCGAGGACATCAGAGCCTATCTTGCTGTGTTCCAGCGGAAGAACAAGTCAAGCCGTGTAACTATCGACAACATCCGCCGGATATTTTCTTCATTCTTTGCTTGGCTTGAAGAAGAAGATTACATCATCAAAAGCCCTGTCCGCAGAATACACAAGGTTAAGACTGGAACACAAGTAAAAGAGGTATTGAGTGATGAGAATATCGAACAGCTTCGTGACAGTTGCACCGAAATCCGCGACCTTGCCATCATTGACATATTGGCTTCCACAGGTATGCGTGTGGGCGAATTGGTAAAACTAAATCGAGAGGACATCAACTTCAACGAGCGTGAATGTATCGTTTTTGGCAAGGGGAACAAGGAACGTATCGTTTACTTTAATGCCCGGGCAAAGATACATCTGCAACAATACTTGGCTTCTCGCAAAGACCGAAATAAGGCTCTTTTTGTTTCATTGGCTAAGCCGCACAAGCGCTTGGGTATTTCGGGCGTGGAAACACGGCTGCGCAAACTTGGCCGTTCGGCTAAAATTGTACGTGTTCATCCTCATAAGTTTCGGCGTACATTGGCTACAATGGCTATCGATAAGGGTATGCCAGTTGAACAAGTGCAACGATTGCTTGGTCATGTCAAGATTGACACTACCATGCACTATGCTATGGTTAATCAAAGCAACGTGAAACTCTCACACCGTAAATTCATAAATTAATGTGGTATTGTTCGACATACGGCAGAAGAACATCATTTCCCAAAAATAAGCGTGGAAATGATAATTTAGAGCAACAGGCACAGGCGTTGTTCAAGTCTTGGTTCGTGAACAATCCCAATCCGAATTGGCGTGAAGCAACATTATCAGAAGTCGCTCATTTCATAGGTGGGTATTCCTATAATGGTGAAGAACTGACCGATAGTTCCAATGTTGCAATGGCTACGATAAAGAACTTTGGCCGTAATGGAGGATTCAAAGTTGATGGTTTCAAGGACATCACTCCGTTAGGGAAACTTAAAGAATGCCATTATGCTAATATGTTCGATATTTTGGTTGCACATACTGATTTGACACAAAATGCAGATGTGATAGGAAATGCAGAGCTATTGCTTACCAAAGGAAACTATGAAAGCATTATTTTTTCGATGGATTTGGTTAAAGTGTTGCCTAACAACAGTTTCCCATATAAGTTCTTACTTGCAGCAATGCTCAAAAGCAAGGTATTCAAGGGACATTGCCTTGGATATGTAAATGGAACTACCGTTCTTCACCTAAGCAAAAAAGCATTACCCGAATTTGAGATAAAGATACCATCTGAATCTGAAGCAAATATGATGAATGACACTCTTGCCTCTTTGTATAAACGGATGGCAGAAGTGTTGCAAGAAAACGACAGACTTACTCGTCTGCGCGACACGCTTCTCCCAAAGTTGATATCGGGCGAACTTAAAATTAACGATTTGAACTGCTAAATTCTCATTTATGGAACACTTTGAGGAATTATATAATACAGGATGGAGCGATTGGAAATCTTTTCCAGACCCAAGAAAGGGAGAATACTTATACGCTCCATTAGGAAGTGGTGTATATCAGCTTAGGAACAAGAAAACTGATGAGTTCGTTTTATATGGCACTAGTAAGAACCTTGCATATAGAATGACATCGCTATTGCCTAAGCCGTTTGGAACAGGAACACGTAACAATGAAGACAAACGAAATTATGTTCTAAATAACCTACAAAATATAGAGTACCGAACAATATCGTTTATTGATAATAACGATGCAAAACTCTTTGAATACTATATCAAGTCTGTTGAACAGTACCTTTTTAATACATAAGTAAAGTCATTTATTATGGAACAATGGAAACAAGATAGGCTTATAGATATTTTAGATACATTGATTGATTATCGAGGTAAAACGCCCAATAAAGTTGAGTGTGGCATTCCTTTAATTACAGCTAAAATAGTTAAGAATGGAAGAATAGAAACTCCTACAGAATTTCTTACGGTAGAAGATTATAAAGATTGGATGGTCAGAGGGTATCCGCAGATGGGAGATGTTGTCATTACTACAGAAGCACCATTAGGTGAGGTCGCACAATTAAGGGATGATAAAATAGCTTTAGCGCAAAGGATTGTCTGTTTACGAGGAAAAGAAGGTGTTTTGGATAATACATACCTTAAATATTTCCTTATGTCAAATATAGGACAATATAGACTAAAGGCAAGGGAAACGGGCACTACGGTAACGGGAATTAAACAGTCGGAACTTAAAGAAGTTCTAATTGATTACCCTAATTATGAACTTCAACAAAAAATAGCTTCTATCCTTTCCTCCTTTGATTCCAAAATCGAGCTGAACCGCCGGATAAATGATAATTTAGAGCAGCAGGCACAGGCGTTGTTCAAGGCTTGGTTCGTGGATAATGCTGTTATCGGTGATGCCTCTGTGTCTGATTATTTTATTCCGTTGCGTGGAAAGAATCTTCTTACATCTGACGCTAAAGGTGGTGAAGTACCAGTAGTAGCAGGAGGTCTTACGCCCTCGGCATATCATAATGTTGCAAATACAAAAGCTCCTGTAATTACAATATCAGCTTCTGGAGCAAATGCAGGATATGTTAATTTGTGGGGTATTCCTGTTTGGTCTGCTGATTCATCTTATATAGATAGCTCCATTACTCCACATATATATTTTTGGTACAACTTGCTAAAATTCAGCCAAAAGAATATCTTTGATTCTCAAACGGGTTCTGCACAACCGCATATATATCCTAAACATATCGGTGATATTCGTATTCCTGATTTAGACTTGGATAAAGTCGCAGATTACAATAAAATTGTGACACCTATATATGAGCAAATCACCAATACAAAAAAGATAAACGCGCAACTTGCAGAAACTCGTGACACGCTTCTACCAAAGCTGATGTCGGGCGAATTGAAAATAGGAAAAGTAGAAATGTAAATGTTATGGATAAATCAATCGGCATATTAGATAAGGATTACACGCTATGGGTCAAAGAGCTTGTAAAGCGTTACAGAAGCAGCCAAATCAAAGCGGCTATAAAGGTGAACAACGAAATGCTTCACTTTTATTGGGAGCTTGGCAAAGACATTGAAGAAAAGCAAGCGGACAATAAGTATGGTAGTAAGTTCTACGCCACATTAAGCCGTGATTTGCGCCATGAGTTGCCCAATGTTGAAGGACTATCCGAGACTTCCATTCGCTACGCTAAACGCTTTTATATGCTTTACAGCCAACAGATTGCAATTCTTCCACAACTTGTGGAAGAATCTGAAAAGGCAAATCTTCCACAGCTTGTGGAAAGATTGCAGTCTGATTTATTCTCCGTACCTTGGGGGCATCACCGCTATATCATAGACAAATGCTCGAACGACCCAGAAAAGGCTTTGTTCTATGTCCGCCAAACATTGGAAAATGGTTGGAGCAGGGATATGTTGCTCAATATGTTGGGAACAAGCCTATATGAGCGTAGCGGCAAAGCGCAGACCAATTTCAAAAGTACACTCCTTGATGCTGACAGCGATTTGGCGCAAGAAATGACACGTGACCCTTATAACTTCTCTTTCACCAGCTTGCGAGGAAAGTACAACGAGCGTGTCCTTAAAGACGCATTGCTCACCAATATCACAAACTTTTTGTTGGAGCTTGGCACCGGGTTCGCTTATGTAGGCAAAGAGTACCGCCTACAAATAGCTGAAAAAGAAAAGTTTATTGACTTGCTCTTTTACAACCTCAAACTGTCTTGTTATGTGGTGGTAGAGGTTAAGATTGGAGAGTTTGACTTCGCCGATGTCGGGCAGTTAGGCGGTTATGTCGTGGCTTGCAACCATCTTCTCCGCAAAGAGGGGCGTGACAATCCCACGATAGGATTGCTTATTTGCAAACAAAAGAGCAACACACTGGCTCAATATGCGCTTGAATCAAGCAGTCAGCCCCTCGGAATATCCGAATATGAGCTTGAAAAACTATATCCCGAAAAGGTGGAAGGCACAATGCCGTCCATCAAGGAGATAGAAGCCCAATTAGATGGTCAAACCAATAGCTAAATTCTCATTTATGGAACAGTGGAATATTATAAAAGCATATGATTATTGCTATAATGTGACAGATGGTACGCATGATAGCCCCAAGCAAACAGAGTTTGGAAAATATCTTATTACATCAAAACATATTAAGGATAATCGCATTGATTTTGAAAGTGCTTATAAAATATCAGAAGATGATTATAATAAGATTATTACTCGGAGTAAAGTTGATCAATGGGATATTATTATAAGTATGATTGGTGCTTATTGTGGTTTTTGTTGTATTGAGTCTTCCAAACAAACAGATTATGCTATTAAAAATGTAGGACTTCTTAAAGTAGGCAATGAACTTAAATGTAAATGGTTATATTATTATTTAACCTCACCGCATGGAAAGCAGCAGCTTTCTAAATTACGAAGTGGCTCATCACAACCATATATTTCATTGGGAGCATTAAGGAATTTAGACATACCTGTTCCTAATGAAAATACAATGAGTGATATTGTATCTGTTCTTTCATCCCTCGACTCCAAAATCGAACTAAACCGCCGGATAAATGATAATTTAATGCCAATCTATTATGCCTAAGACGTATCATTTCACAGAAGATTCATACGAACAAACGATAATCTCATTGTTCAAGGATATGGGCTATGAATACCATTATGGCCCGGAACTTGACGCAGATACAAGTAGGGAACTCACAGATGCCACCATACCGGGAGCACTGCGCAAGGCTATATTGGCTATAAATGGAGCGGACAAAGTCGCTGCCGTTGATGAAGCCATCCGCAAAATCAGAGAACTATTCAGCCAACCATTAGTAAGTGCAAACATAACCCTTACCGATTGGCTGCAGAATGGGTTGGATGTAACTTTCAAAACCGCTCAAGGCACACTGCGTAGCGACCATATCAAGATAATCGACATCGACAATATAGGAAACAACTCTTTCGTGGTTGCCAATCAATGGACTGTCGTAAACGGTAAATCCACTAAACGCGCTGACATAGTGGTGTTCATCAACGGTCTGCCAATCTCTGTTGTTGAGTTGAAATCTCCTTCTCGTGAAGTGACGAACTCGGAAGAAGCCCACCAACAGCTGCAGAACTATATGCGCATTGTTCCGCAACTTTTCACTGCTTGCCAAATGCTCGTGATAAGCGATATGGCAGACACACGAGTAGGCACGATTACTGCACCGCTCGACCGATATATGGAGTGGAAAACCACGGATGGAAGCTATGAAAGCACGGCGTTTGCCGACTTTGAAACATTCTTCAACGGCATATTTGAGAAACATCGGGTCATTGATATAATTGCAAACTTTACCCTTACAATGGGTGGCGACAAGAAGATACGCATACTCGCTGGCTACCACCAGTATTTCGCCGTGAAGAAAGCCCTTGAATGTACCAAACAAGCCCTGCAACGCAATGATGGGAAAATCGGCGTATTCTGGCACACACAAGGTTCGGGCAAGAGCCTTTCGATGGTGTTCTATGCCCACCAACTCTTGAAAAATCTGCTTAGTGCAACCTTGCTTGTGCTAACCGACCGTCTTGACTTGAACGACCAACTGCACAGCACTTTTGCATCGTGCAGCGACTATCTGCGCCAAAAACCAATCAAAGCTACTGATGGCGAAAACCTCTATGAATTGCTCGAAAAGCGCAAGAGCCACGGGATAATTTTTGCCAATATCCAAAAGTTCAAAGACCGTGACAAACTCATCACCAGCCGTTCAGATGTTATAGTGATTAGCGACGAAGCCCATCGCACACAATCAAACACCAAGACAAAGATTGATACACAAACCGGAGAACTAAAACTTGGCTTTGCGGCTATTGTGCGCAAGCTCCTGCCCAATGCGGCATTTATTGGCTTCACCGGCACGCCTATCGAACAAGACGAAAACGACACGAGAGAGGTATTCGGCAACTATATTGACATCTACGACATGACCCAAGCCGTGGAAGATGGCGCTACCGTGCCTGTCTATTATGAAAGTCGTTTAGTGAAATTGGATTTGGACGAGGATACACTCAAATTGCTGGATGCCGAGTATGACAAACTGGCGGAAGAAGGTGCTGACGAACAGGACATCAAGCGTTCAAAGAGTGAAAATGCACGGCTTCGCGCCTTGCTTTCGGCACCGCAAACCATCGACACACTTTGCAAGGACATCATAGAGCACTATGAAAACAACCGTGCTGACTTGCTCACAGGCAAAGCCATGATAGTGGCGATAGACCGTGCCACTGGCATTGATATATACAAGAAGCTGATGGAGCTTCGTCCGCAGTGGAAAGATATTGTCGGCGTTGTAATGACGCAGGGCAATCAAGACCCTGTGGAATGGAACGACATTATCGGCTCTGCCGCACATAAAGAAGAATTGGCTCGCCAGTTCAAAGACAACAATTCACCGCTAAAAATCGCTATCGTTGTAGATATGTGGCTCACAGGTTTTGATGTTCCATCGCTTGCCACAATGTATGTTTATAAGCCGATGAAAGGGCACAACCTTATGCAGGCTATCGCCCGTGTAAACCGTGTGTTCCCCGAAAAGAGCGGAGGTTTGGTAGTGGACTACATCGGCATTGCCAAGGCTCTCAAAAAGGCCATGCACGACTATACAGGGCGTGATAAGAAAAACTACGGCGACCCGAACATCAAGACAACCGCCTATCAACAGTTCGTTGCCGCACTCAAGCGTTGCAGGGAATGTATGAACGATTACGATTATTCCGCTTTTTCCGATTGTTCCAATCTGCAACGTGCCAACCTTATTAGAGGTGGTGTGAACGTATTGCTTGATAAAGATAACCTTGTTTCCTCCGAACCTACCACTCAAACTGATGAGAATGGGAACATAATTTTTGTGGATGCCGTTCCTGCCGAGGCGAAAAAAGTCTTTATGGAAGAAAGCAAACGCTTGTCACAGGCAGCTTCGCTTTGCCGCAGTTTGCTCACTCCTGCAGAACGTTTTGAGGAAGCGTATTTTGAAGCTGTGCGGACATTGCTTTTGCGCCTTTCGGAAAACAATAAAATTACCCGGAAAATTATAGACGAGCGAATCACACAACTGCTGAAAGTGGCAATAAAGGCAGAGGGCATTGTGGAAATTCTCAATACAAAAGGCTCGGAATTTTCACTCTTTGATGAGAATTTCTTGAAAGAGATAGCCGAGATGAAAGAGAAGAATTTCGCTCTCGAATTGCTCAAACGGCTGCTTGAAGAACACATCAAGAAATATGCTAAAAAAAGAATGGTTGAAGCCGAGAAATTCAGTGAAATGCTTGATGCACGGCTTGCTGAATACCTCCGTGGGCTTATCTCCAACGAGGAAGTGATTAAGGAACTTCTTAAAATGGCGCAAGAATTGAAAGCCAATGCGGAACAAGCATCTGAATTGGGACTGACCGAAGAAGAACAGGCTTTCTATGATGCTTTGACAAAGCCGCAAGCTGTAAGAGATTTTTACGAAAACAGCCAACTTGTTGCTATGGCAAAAGAGCTGACGGAAGCCCTACGCAGTAGCAAGACCATTGATTGGCGACAGAAAGAATCAGCCCGTGCCAAGATGCGCTCTATGGTGAAGCGATTGTTGAAAAAGTACAAATACCCACCAGAGGAACAAGAGGCTGCTCTCGAAACCGTTATCCGGCAATGTGAACTTTATGCGGATTCGGATAACGAAAGTTAGCTATAAAGTTTCATATCCTATCTGGTTATCATTTTTTGATTATATTTATTTGTACGCAAAAATATATTATGAGTAGAGGATTACCTTTAAATGTTAAATTATGTTTGGATAAAGCATTGGATTCTGCTTTGTTGTCAGTTGAAACATATAATAAACCTGCTGTGAAATTTAAATCAGGTGGGTACATTGTTTTAATGTGTATCGCATGGACATCATTGTTTCATGCAATATTTTTCAAAAGGGGGATAAAACCATTTTATCGAGAAAAAAATAAAGTACGATTTAAAAGAGTTGATGGAGAAATTCAATTTTGGGAGTTAGCCACATGTGTAAAAGAATACTTCAAAGGAGAAGATTGTGCAATAAGGAAAAACATCGAACTCTTTATTCCATTAAGAAATAAATTGGAGCATAAATTCTTACCAGAATTAGATGCTAATATTTTCGCAGAGTGCCAAGCTCTATTGCTAAATTTTGATAAGATTGTAGAGAAAGAGTTTGGTGAAGATTATTGCCTAAGAGAGTCTTTGTCCTTTGCATTGCAACTATTTTCCTCTTCGAGAACTCTTGCAATGGGGATAAAAATGAGCAAAGATGCTCAAAAAATTACTCGATTTATTGATAAATATAGAGCGTCAATAAGTACAGATATTATGCAGAGCGGAGAGTATTCTTTTAAAGCATTCTTGATTCAAGTTGCTAACCATAAGTCAGTAGATGCTCTTCCTGTTCAGTTCTTCCCATATGATAAACTGACAGATGATGAAAAAAAGAAAGTTGAAAGAATCGCAGGACTAATCAAGGAAAAGCATATTCCAGTTGTAAATAAAGGGACATTAAAACCTGCCACCGTAATACAACAAGTTCAGGAACGGTTAGGTAACCCTAAGATTATAAGAGGGAAAAAACAAGTTAATAAATTTAATTCCGATACTCATACGAGGTGTTGGAAAAAATATGAAGTTCGTCCAGAAAGGAATTCAGATAACCCTGAAAAAACAAAGCCAGAATACTGTTTATATGATGAACCTAATAATAGTTATCTATATACAGAAAAATGGGTTGAGTTTTTAGTTAAAAAGATGCAAGACGATGATGAATATCAGTCTTTATTCAAGTAATTAAAGGGGAGAGGATAGACACTATCCCCTTTAATTGTTTAGTTGACTATTTTACATTATGGCTTTTATTTTCTCATCGAAAAACCTCTTTTCGGCTGTTGGTCATAATTCCCTTCCACCACATTGTCAACTTCCCGTCTGGCTTTGATTTGTTCCCGATTGTCAAACCCGCCCTTTTGCTTGGCGGTGAAATACAGGAAATCTCTGGCAGCCCGGAGTGATTGTCTGTCCTCCCCGAACAGGTTAAGGGCACTCTTGATGTCCGACACCTGTTCCGTATCAAAACGGGACTTGTAATAATCACGGGCAAAACGGACGACACAGTAAACAGCCTTGCGGAAGATGTCGTTTGTTTTGAGCAGCAGGAAACTGAGGCAGTCGATGATATGGCTTTGCCATGCAATCCGGTTTTTCAACCTTGTGGTCTCCTGCGTATGTTCCGCTTCCTTGCGGCTCAACTCTGATTGATGCCTACTTTCCAGTTTCATCAGTTCCCGATGGTGGTCACTCTGTATGGTTTGGATTTTATCCTGTAACCGCTCAATGGTTTCCTCGTGCGTGGAAATCTCATTGCGCAAATCCTCTATTTCATTTCTCAGGGCTTTCGATTTCCCGGTAGCCCAGCCGACAGCGGCATTCAGAAGTTCGCTCCCTTTTTCCCTGTTTAGCTTGGAGCGTTTTTCGCTGATAGCCCGGTCAAGGTCTTCGCTCTGTCGTTCTTTCTCATTTGCTTTTTCGATAAGGGCGTTGGTAATGCTTTCAGTTTCTTGCATCTTTTGATTAGCCATTTCCAACTGATATTCCCGGTATTGCCTTGTGGCATCAAGCCGCTTCATTTCCTCCTTCTGTTTCTCAATGATAAAGTCGTTACGTTCCAAATGTTCCCTAGCTGTAACAGCCTTTGACTGTCCACGTTCCATCATGAGAATATCGGATGCCAAGCTCTGCATTTCGGTCATATCCTCGTCATTGAGCTTGCGGCTCTTGCCTGTGTCATGGTTCATCCAGTCGAACACGATATGCGCATGGTAATTTGGCTTGAACCATTTTTCGCCCACCTTGAAACTTTCTTTGTCTTCTTGGGTGGGTTGTCCGCCCAGCCAATGCCCCTCGTCCTTGTGCAGGAAGATTTGGAGCGGTGTGATGCCCCAGCGTCTTTGGCATTCCTCGCCAAATTTTTGTACGTCTGCCAGTGTCGTGTCCGGTCGGATGAGCAACACACCCTCACGGATTGGTGAGCATCCCGCCACCTTGATTATCTTTCCGTTCTTTCCCTTGCGTTCACGCTCCTTTTCCTGCATGGCACGACCTGTCTTTTCTTTGACCATCCGCTTAATGTAGTCATAGTGCGCCTGCAGGTCGGGATTGCCGAAGCCGGGATTTATCCACTGCTCATTATTGGCAGTGAGTTCGGGCACAATGTAAATTTGGGACTTGCCGATATTACGCATGTACTCGGCACTCCTTCGATTATGAGCCTCGCTTGACGAGGTCTTGCAAGGCTTGATGTGTATACTGCTTTTTGTAGCCATATTTTCAAAATATGATTTGGGTTGTTGATTAAACTTATTGCTGTCCGCTCATAACCGCACGGGGTTCTTAGGGGTACAACCACCCATAAGCGGAGATTGCAAAGAGAGGGTCACTCTTTGCTCTGGGTTCTCAGGG
>ENA-OZKZ01000941-OZKZ01000941.1-human-gut-metagenome-genome-assembly--contig:-NODE-941-length-12826-cov-5.300838_pt1 | contig 12826 bp, 14 predicted proteins | sample MGYA00244828_ERZ653768 | MGnify/ENA primary metagenome ERZ653768 (study PRJEB26926, sample SAMN06165273) | human gut metagenome | biome: ENVO:00009003; feature: ENVO:2100002; material: ENVO:00002003...
GGCAGCGTCAGATGTGTATAAGAGACAGGTTGTGGACGGGCAGGTTGTCGCTAAAGGCCGCAAACTCACGCTGGCCGAAGTCAAAGAACTGCTGACAAAATAGATCGCCATGAAAAGACTCCTGTTATTAACGGTCGCCGCAGCGTTTGTCGCCTGCGGACAAAAGCCGGCGGGAAACAGCGTCGATTCGATACGGTCGTCGGACGGCGTCGAAGTGTTGTCGTTCCACGCGAAAAAACGTTGCCCCACCTGCATAGCGATCGAAAACCTCACGCGAGAGGTCGTCGAAGCCGACTTTGCGGCGCAGCTTGCCGACAGTTCGCTGGTGTTCCGCGTAGTAAACATTTCCGAAGAGGAGGCGCTGGCGGACAAATACGAAGTAACGTGGTCGTCGCTTCTTGTCATCCGCCACCGGAAGGGGGCGGAGCGCGTCACCGACCTGACGGAATCCGCCTTTGCCAATGCCCGCACGAATCCGGAAAAATTCAAGGCTGAACTCCGGGCCGCAATCCGAAAACAGTTGGACCGATAGGTATGGAGTATCTGCAGCATATGTTGGACGGCTCGACCGTCCCGTTGGTGACGGCCTTTCTGCTCGGTCTGCTGACCGCCCTGAGCCCCTGTCCGTTGGCGACCAATATTGCAGCGGTGGGTTATATCTCGAAAGACCTGGATAATCGTCGGCGCATCTTCTTCAACGGCCTGCTGTACACGTTGGGTCGTGTGGTTGCCTATACCCTGCTGGGTGCGTTGCTCATCGCCCTGCTGCGTGAGGGGGCAAGCGTTTTCGCCATTCGGAAGGCAATCGGGAAATGGGGAGAGATCGTGATTGCCCCCGCGCTGATACTGATCGGCTTGTTTATGCTCTTCGGATCGCGGCTCAACCTCCCGAAATTCGGATTTTCGGGCCGGGGCGAGCAGATCGGACGACGCGGCGGATGGGGTGCGTTCCTGCTCGGCGTTCTTTTTTCGCTGGCTTTCTGCCCGACGAGCGGGGTTTTCTATTTCGGAATGCTGATCCCGATGTCGGCAGCCGAAACGGGCGGTTATCTTTTGCCGGCCGTATTTGCTGTCGCCACGGGGCTTCCCGTGATGATGGTTGCATGGATATTGGCTTACGGCGTCGCCGGGCTGGGTGCTTTCTACAACCGGATGCAGGTGACGCAAAAATGGCTTACGCGGATTGTGGGAACGCTTTTTATTGTCGTGGGGATTTACTATGGTATAATTTATTTCTCTTGAACCGATGATTCAACGATTTGCCGACTGGCTCGTCTATGGCTTGTTCGGGATGAACGCCGAAACGCATCTGGGGAGTGCCGTCAATTTCTTTTTTTACGACAGCATCAAAATTCTGATTCTGCTGTTTTCGATCGGCATGGTCATGGGCGTTGTCAATGCCTATTTTCCCATCGACAAACTGCGCCGATACCTTACCGCCCGGAAATTATACGGGTTGCAATACCTATTCGCTTCGATGTTCGGAGCGATCACGCCATTCTGCTCCTGTTCGTCGATTCCGCTGTTCATCGGGTTTGTCAAAGGCGGTATTCCATTGGGGGTGACGTTCGCGTTTCTGATTACCTCGCCGCTCGTGAACGAGGTTGCCGTGGCGATGTTCCTCGGCTCGTTCGGCCTGCGGGCGACGGTGATTTATGTCGTGAGCGGCATCCTGCTCGGAACGATCGGGGGTTTCGTACTCGGTCGCTTCAAGTTGGAGCGATACCTCTCCCCGTGGGTACGGCAGTTGCAGGCGCAGTCCGACCGGGAATCCGAAGCCTGGGCGGAAAAGCACACCCCTTTTGCCGGTCGGCTTCCCGTCATTGCGCGCGATGCGTGGGGCATTGTTCGAGGTGTCCTGGTTTATGTTTTGGTCGGCATAGGCGTAGGTGCGGCGATGCACGGATTTGTTCCGGAAGGTTTTTTCGAGCAATATATGTCGAAAGAGAATTGGTTTGCGGTGCCCTTGGCCGTTGTTTGCGCAGTGCCGATGTATGCCAATGCCGCAGGAATCGTCCCCGTGATTCAGGTTTTCGTCGCAAAAGGTATCCCGCTGGGAACAGCTATCGCCTTTATGATGGGGGTCGTCGGGCTCTCGCTGCCCGAAGCTACGATGCTGAAAAAAGTGATGACCTGGCGGCTGATCGGCATATTCTTCGGCGTGGTCACGCTCTTCATCATCCTTTCGGGCTACGTGTTCAACCTGATTCTTTGAACGATCAGGCATTATCGTCGCTGCATCTATTCCATGCAGGAGTTTCAGGCGATAGCGGCCCATCGAGCAAGCCATACGTATTGCCTTTTGAGCGGCTCCGCTGAGGGGAACGGTTTTTGAGCTGACGGCCGCACGATCTGTCATTGCCTCTTTTCGGAGAGTTGAGGACGTTCGGGCATGGCAGGCCGGTGGTAAAATCCGTGGTTTCGGAAAAAAGACGTGGCGAAAGAATATCCCGCAAGAAACGGCCGGTTTTTCCGATAAAATCGTAAATTTGTGTTTAGATAGAACCCTAAACTATGTCAATGGTATTCCAATTCCGCATGTTGAGCGACGAAAACGATCATTTCGTCCGCGATTACGAGGTGATGTACGATATGAACCTGCTCGATTTTCACCGTTTCATCCTCCGCTCGCTCGGGTACGAGCCGTGTATGGCGTCGTTCTTCACGGCGGACGATCGCTGGGAACGGGGTCGGGAGTTCACGGTCGAGGATATGGGCGGCGGAGATTCGGAAACCGCACCCCTGGCCATGGAGCGCGTGACGCTCGGACAGTTGATTCACAACAACCGCGACCGGCTGATTTACCTGTTCGACCTCTTCGGCGACCGGGCGTTTTACCTCGAACTTGTCGGGGCGAAAAAACCGCAGGCCGGAGCGGCCTACCCTCGCGTTGCATTCGAGCACGCTCCGGCACCGGACCAATACGACCCCTCCGCCAACCGCGACGAAGGGTCGATTTTCGACGAGGCGATGAGCGATTTCGACGACTTCAACGGAGAGGATGGCGACGACGACGAGTGACCGGCAGTTGGTGGTTGTGGTGGGCCCTACGGCATCGGGCAAGACCGACCTGAGCCTCCGTCTGGCGGAACACTATGGCGCTCCGATTGTCTCGGCCGATTCGCGGCAATGCTATCGAGGCATGGCGATCGGCACGGCACAGCCGTCGGGTGAAGAGTTGCAACGGGCTGACCATTATTTTATTGCGTCGCATGAACTCGACGATGACCTGAGCTGCGGTCGATACGAGGTGCAGGCGCTCGGACTGTTGGAACGACTTTTCACCGACCATCGGCGCGTGATTGCTGTCGGCGGCTCCGGACTCTATGTCAAAGCCCTGTGCGAAGGCATGGACGAACTGCCGCAAGCCGACCCCGCGCTGCGCAGGCGGCTCTCGGAGCGGCTGTCCGAAGAGGGTCTGGAGCCCCTCGCTGCGGAACTCGCACGACTCGATCCGGATTACTATGCGGTAGTGGACCGGCGGAATCCGGCTCGTGTGGTACGCGCCCTGGAAGTTTGCCTCCAAACGGGCCTGCCCTATTCGCGCCAGCGGTCGGGTGTTCGTCGGGTGCGGCCGTTCGGAATCGTGAAAACAGGGATCGAAATGGATCGGGACGTGCTCTATGCACGTATCGACCGGCGCGTGGACCGCATGATGGCCGAGGGGTTGGAAGCGGAAGCCCGCTTGCTCTATCCCTACCGCCACCTGAATGCACTCCGGACGGTCGGATATGCGGAGCTGTTCGACTATTTCGACGGCCGCCTCACCCTTCCCGAAGCGGTCGAGGCGATCAAGCGGAACACGCGACGCTATGCCAAACGGCAATTGACCTGGTTCCGGCGCGATCCATCCGTGCGCTGGTTCCGTCCCGACCAATTCGATGACCTGATCGCCCATATCGACGCCGAATTTGCGGAATCCTGAAATTTTTTCCTACCTTTGCATCGTTTCTCACGGAACGCTGCCCGGATGGTGGAATCGGTAGACACGCCGGACTTAAAATCCTGTGGCCAGTAATGGCCGTGCCGGTTCGATCCCGGCTCCGGGTACGCAAAATCGCTGATAGGTAATAGATAACCTGTCGGCGATTCTGTTTAGGTCAGAATCCTTTGTTCCGTCCCCTAAGTAAATACGGCCGGCGTCTCAATGTTGCCGGTTGGTTTGCATGAGATGGTCGCAATAGAAAAGGCAATCGATCCCTTCCCTTCTGCTCTGCGGCCGAGCGGTCGCCAACCCCCGGAAACCTATCCGCAATCCGGCTTTCGGAATGCGGGGACATGACCGATCGACCGCCGACATGCAGCAACGGGGGATATCGAATGCTGTTCCTCATTCCGATATCAATACTTCGGTCGTTGCGCCGTTTCGCAATTGGCGGAGGCACGGCTGGTATAAAAGGCAAACAGCTGCCAGTTATGAAATTATATTTTTAAAAGTCAATATTGATTTTCACAAACCTTTTTTCCAATTTTACCCGCGCAACAGCTCCGGACAAGAAGAAAAACGCTTGCATATTTCAAATATGTTGTTTATATTTGAACGACATATTAACACGGAAGTGTAAGTTTATTCTCGCAGTGGAATCTGGAAAATTCAATTGGAGAGAGAATAGGCAGTTTTCTTCTTGCGTCGTATCCCTTATCGGGTATAGGCGTGGAGCTGTTGCTTATTTTATCTCCAAGGTCCTCCAGAACCTCACTGTAAAAATAATCTTCAGCACCACGCTTTCTTTTTTTTGATTCCGCTTTCGAGGTGCGGTGAGCGATTTTTCCTTTCGTTTCGAACGAAAGGAGGACAGGACCGATGAAGAAAACCCGGCCGGGAACACCGGCCACTAAATCTCACCTCTATGAAAAAATTGTATCCTTCGCGTATGCTGCTGTCCGTTATCGGACTGTGCGGCTGCCTGTTTCCATCGTGCTCGAACGATGACGGCAACACTCCGACGCCCGGAATGTCGGGCAACTCCTTCGTGTACGGAAATGTAGAGAGCAAGATTGAATCCGTGGTTTATACGGTGGACGAAAGGCAGGCGAACTATGCGTTCTACTTTTCGCCGACACGGGGGCTGGACGACCTGGGCTCGATGCTGACGGCCGACGACTACATTCTGGTCGTTACCCCGGCCCCGACGGGCGCGATCGATCTGATGTCCGCAGGAAACCGCCTTACCTATAAGCAAATCGACGTCTCTGCCGCCACGGGGGATAAGGTCGCTACGGCCGCGTTGTCGCTGTCGCTGACCTCCCCGTCCGCAGTGAGGATGAGCCTCGATGTGGCCATGAAGTCCGGCGAAACGCTGCGGGCCGAATACGACGGGGCCTGCCTGAAACTGGACGAGCAGCAGGACGAGGTCCGTCTTACCGACAAAATCTTCGGCTATTACATGGGAACCGCCGGTGGCAATGCGGGAACGGCCGGATATTATGTAGCCCTGACCAATGCGCAATGGGAAGGCGCCGGGACGCAGTTCAACCTAACCTCGGAGGGTTATGCGCTCGTTGTGGATTTTTACGGCGCTCCGGGCGAAACCTGGAGAGATATGCCCACGGGCAGCTTCACCCAGAGTGACAACGGAGAAGATCACACGTTCAAAGGCGATTACAGTGCAGTTCTCTATCGGGACGACAAAGGACTGATGCAGATGTTTGCCCTCACAGGCCCGGTGAAGATCGAGCGTGAGGCGGACGTGATGACCGTCAGCGCGTCATTCTTCGATAAAAACCACGCGTATCATACGCTTGTTTACCGCGGTGAACTGAAACTGAACGACGCCACGCTGAATGTCCGCCTGCCGCAGATCGACGACGACGTGTTCATCGACGGTGCCTATGCTTCGGGCGTGTACAACGGTGACGTGTTCGAGAACGGAAGCGGACTTACGGAGATCACCATTTACGACAGGAAAGCGGAGAACGGCGAGCCCAACGGCTCTGCCATGACGATCGCCCTGTTCAGTACCAAGTTCACCGACCCGCAGCGGGAACGGCGCCTTATCCCAGGGACGTATCAGGCTGCCACGACCTATGCGCAGGGCACCTGGATGCCGACCGTGGAGCTGGAAATCCTGGGCATGATCGTTCCCATGGGTACCTTCGTTACCTATGCCGACGGGACGCAGCAGGGCGCCTATGCCTATGCCGCCTCGGGCGACGTGGTTATCCGGGAAGGCGGCAACAATACCTATACCATCGAATTCGACCTGCAATCCATTTCCGGCCATGCGATTCGGGGCTCCTATACGGGCGAGGTCTATCTCGAAGACCAGTCGAGGGACGACAAAAACGACGGCACGTCGAACCTGGATAACGATTACGAGTTGGATCTGAGCCTCCAGTCGCGGGCGAACTGCTACCCGCAGGAAGAGATTTGGGTCCGAGGCCTGGGCACCGTATCCGTCGAGACGGCCTGCGAGTACTCCGGTCGCGAATACGGATTCCAGCAGGTTTGGATCGGTACGGGCGAGGGCGTATGGGAAATCACAGACGAATACCCGGCGGATAAGGGACGAGGTAAGCTCATCGAGGACGATGTGCTGCGTATCGACCTGCTCGTCCAAAAAGGCTTGGAGGACAAGATCACTCCGGGTACCTATCCGATTACCACCAACCGCTATCCGGTCCTTTTCGGAGCCGGGGTTTGTGTCTGCGGATACAACTGTTTTTACGGAACGTCCATGCTGCGTGTAATGAGCGCAATCGGTTGGGGATACCCTTCCGGATATTACGATCCGGATTATACGGTGGCGAACGGATGGCTCAACGTTCCGCAATTCGGCAAATACGCCTCGATCTACTCGGGCGTGGTCACGGTCGCCAAAGCGGACGGCGGTGACAACTGGTTCACTTTCACAGTGGATGGCCGGGATGTGCTCAAGCACCGCATCACGGGATCGTGGACCGGTCCGGTCTGTCTCGGAAATACGGATACGCCCGTCGTACAGTCGGGGGCAGCGCCGCAGACGGCCGCGGAACGGAAAACCTCCTCTTTCCGCGAGCTTAAATCCTGCATCGAGGAGCAGCAACGGATTTCCGTTTACCGGCAGTCATTCAAATAAAGCGTCAGGAAGTGCGGACGCCGCAGTCCGCACTTTATTACACCATAAAATTTCATTCTTATGAAAAAGACAGATTGGTCAAGACTGCGTGTCCTGACATGGGCGATTCTTTTTGCAGCCATGTTTTTCGCCTCCTGCGCGGACGATAAGGAGGACACTCCCCTGCCGCCCCCTCGCGAACTGACGAACCAGATCGAGTACGACGGAGGCGAACCCATCGCCATCGAATCGGCGATCTTCGGCGTGGAAGATACCGACCTCTACACGTTCTATCTCTCCCCTTCGCCGGGCATCACCGACATTGCGAGCATGGAGGCCGCAAAAGATTATCTGCGTATCCTCGTGCGCAATCCCCGAGGCACGGTCGATACGGCGAGCGAGCCGTTTGAAATCTCCTACAAGGACATTTTCGTAAAGGGACAGAGCGTGAACGACGCGGTGAAAGTGGAGTTATCGGCCGACTTTGCGGCCGGAACGTCGCTGCTCGACCTGAAGGTGGGCGTGACGCTCGAGTCGGGCAGAACGCTGCGGGTGCGTTACAACCACACCTGCCCTGAAGCTGCGCCGCAGCCGCTCGACAACCAGTACGAACTCGACAGCGAGGTTTCGGCCATCGGCAGCGTCGTGAAGTGGCGGTATCCGAAAGAAGGTGTCACGACCTACTATTTTTATACCGATAGAGGCGTCGAAGCTCCGTCGGTCTCGAAACCCGCAGGTCTGGAGATCACACTGGCCGATGGCGTCGAAGCCGCGAATATCGACCTTTCGACGGCCGACCCCGGGCAGGTTTCGATAAGCTGCGGCGAGTTCGGCAATACGGCCGGTACGACCGGCACGCTCGGCATCGTTGGGAACGAAGCGGGAGCGGAACTGACCGTCACGCTCGATGCCCGGAAAGGCGGCAGCCGCCTGCGTGCCCGCTATGCCGGTTCGTTCGCCTCGGGATACGAGAGCAGCGACCGCATCCGGATCACGGCCGCCGGAATCTCGGATGAAGCCGACCTGCACCGGGTATTCCGCTACAAGGAGTCGATTATGAACAACTATGCGTTCGGACTTGCGGATGCCGAGTCTCCTGCCGACCTTATGGCGGGCCGTTATGCCGTAGAGTTGGGGCTGAGTAACATTGGTATCGGCACGACGATCGACCTTGCGACGGAAGCCAGCAGATGCACGTTCGTATTGCACGACTATGTAAACTATATGTCCTATGATATCTCGAAAGATTCGGGCCGGGGCGCCACGGGCACGATCACGACAGCCGGAACAGCCGAACGGATCTACCTGCGCCTGTCGGTTGCATTTCCCGATGGTCCGACGGTCGAAGGCGAGTGGTACGGCGAGGTTACGAACGCGGAGGAGATGTTCGACCTGCGGCCGGTAAAGCCGTTCGTCCCCCATATCACGATCGTCTCCTCCGAAGGCGACGTGCTGTCGGAGCAGAATTTATCGGCGATGGAGGTGCGTTTGGAGAACAATTACCGGCTGCGCGGCGGCGATCCGCAATACGGCGGCGCCACGTTCGATGCGTACTTCATCTATTTCCGACCCGAAAATTCGAGCTCTTCCATCGAGTCGTTCGATGAAGTACCCCGGCTGATGATTCCCGCGTCGTATCTCAACTCCTCGGATCTCGATCTGTCCGCGCCGAGGGATGATCTGCATTGGAGTTTCAAGTTCAGCAACAGCAATCTCCAGCAACCCGAATATTCCGAAACCTATACGATGTATGGAATGATCTCGGGATATTGTCCCGACGAGGTGCGGACCACGGTGGTGCGCAACGCGGATAAGACGTGGACGGTCTCTTTCGCAATGAAAGACTCCTACCCCTCGACCTGGAATCCCGACCGCAAGGAGGGCTATCAGAATACGGTAACGGTCGAATGGGAAGGGCCCGCGACCAAATATTCGGGTCCGAACAAGAACGACCTGACCGACGACGACTATTGACCTTAGCCGGCGGAGACCGTTCGTCGGCGCTCCGTGGACGACTTACCGATCTCGATCCGTATCCATATACGGACTATTTACACCGAATCGGCATGAACAGACCCCTTGTGGTATGATTGAAAAAGCCGCTCGACCGAGCGGCTTTTTCTTTCGACGGATTTCGTATTTTCTTCCCGAGGCGTCTTCTTGGTCTTGTTTGGGTTCTGCTTTTTATTCAGATCGGGGTTCCGGCCACTCTTTAAAAGAGTCATTCATTATCGATCCGGATCGCCTTAACCGGTTGGAATTACCATTATAATTCCTTAAATTTGACAGAGCGCGTAACCGACAAACGCTTGAATACCTTAGCGGTCTACCTGTTGAAATGGTATAAGTTTAATCGGTACAGGTATTCAAATGTTAATTATTTACTGGATAAAATTTTTATTTAACGATGAAAAATAATTGCATTATTATTCTTTACCCTGCTTACTTCTTGTCTTTCAGCATATCTCTTTGTAGTTTGAAAATTATATTATTTCTCTTGATTGGATGCAGCTTGGGTTGCAGTAACCATTCATCTTTTAACCGAGATAATGTTAAGACAGATGTTTACAATTGTTATCCTGAGATTATTAATAAAGAATTAAAGGAAAGTATTATACAATATGTAAATGATCGGGTTTTAGAATTCCAAGCTTATAATTTCACAAATTTTAAAGATATAAAATTATTGACAATTACATTCAACATAAATAATAATGGTAATAAAATATATACGATTCGCGAAAGTGGTTTAGGATGGATATTCGATGATCCAAGACCCATTTTTATAGGTAGTATCGGCGATATTTATTTTGGTTTTTATAATCAGGATAATCATGATTTTCAAATGTCAATTGAATCCATGATAAATGTATTGGGGAAAGATTATCCTTATTTCAAAACAGATTACGAGGAATACCAAAAGCGACTAAAAAAATTCCCTAAAGAAATTGGTTATGCTTTAGCTGCCTTTGAATCTTTCATATATGAGGGTGATTATTGGATATTGGAATTTTCCGGAAATAAGCTCGTGTCCAAAACGATAGTTATGGAAATGAATGGTACTAAACAAGAATTCCGATACGATTAGTCCAAATTTTTTAGTCAATATTCAGTAATTACTTCCACCTATCAAGTCTTATCTACTCCCGGTCGATGACCGGGAGTTTTTGTTTGCACCTGCCAGCCTATAATTAACTATAACAAACTTAATTGCTATTCTACTGCATGAATTCGCCGGATTGGCAATTTCAGCGGAATTTATGAAATACCAACTATCCACCTTCTGCCATGACTTGCCCTGTCGTCTTTTCGCGTTCGGTGACGGTTGATCTCCAGCAGTTGGATATACTATTATTATTTCTTAAATTTGACCGTGCGCGTAACCGACAAACGCTTGAATACACTGGCTACCTACAGCTATATGCTTTTATCCAAAATTTAATTTGCCAGCTGGAAACCACGATTAGAATTTGAAAACAGGTGAATTTAATCCAATCTATAAAAATTAATGAAAAGAATCAATTATAACCCATTTTATACTGCTATTGCTGGCCTTGTTATTTGGCTGTTTGTAATGATTGGTATAATACCCACCTTTTTTGAAATGTTTGGTTTTGGGGGTGGGGATTTCGGCTTTTTTGTTTATGGGCTTTATCTTTTGCCAGTGGTATTTTTAATTGTTTTTAATGGAACCTTATTTTTCAATAGGTTATGGACACGAAAGCATATTTTGGCAATTATTGCAACTAATTTAGCTGTTGTTGTTTGGCTAATTAATTCTTACTACGCTTTTGTAGAAAGGGACTTTAGTGAGTTATGGTTTTTTCAGTTGTTAGACTTAATTAATGAATAGTAGTGTTAAGCGTTACGCCGCTAAGTTACGTCATTCTTCCACCGGAAATTGCTATATCGTGCGGAATTTTCATTTTTGTGGATACCCGCTTCAAACCCATATCTACGGTCGCACGGTCGTCTCATTGCGTTCCGCGTTGGTTGATCTCAGGACAGTAGCAATTCCTTTATCGCAAATCGCTCGCGTTGGAAACCGAGGTGAACGATGCGCTGGAAATGGGTTGAAGAAAGAGTGAGTCGAGGAACGATATGCTTATTAATATTTAATGATGAAAAAAATTATTGCATTATTATTCTTTACCCTACTAACATCTTGTCTTTCAGCACAATCTCTTTGTGGTTTGAAAATCGAAAAGGGGGCAAAAGTCAATTATCATTACCTAAATTTCAGAGGTGAGGATTCACTCATTGTATCCAAAACCTTGTTAAATTGGCCTATTCCTGGAGAGTTGGATTTTGATGACCTTATCGAAGACATTACTACCAAGATATTTAAGAATGGTTTCCAATATGACAACCAAAATGATACGGTCTTATTGGCATCCAATTTCGGACGTTTGCGTGTTTATACAAAAAACCATCGATACCAATATATTTGTAATAATGTTAAGTTCGAGGTTGCAGATTTAAGACTTACCAAAGGTACACTGGAAAATGATTTTGCAATATATCGGGGTGATTTTGATAAAGTGAAGACAAATATCGAAAATCGAGGTTATGTTTTGACTTTTGGAGCTGGATATGCAATAAGATTTATCATTAAGGACGGTATGATTCAGTATCCCTTTGATTTTTGGAGATACTACTATGTTCAATAAATCTCTTGTAAAGAACAGTTCTTCCGCCGGAATTTGTTATATTATACGGAATTTTTAATTTTGGTGGAAGACCCGCTACAAATCTATGCAAATTTGATTAAGTGTGTACTCGTCAAGCGCCTGAAGATATATGCATTGAATCAAGCTATTTTGTTACAGTTAAAGGGGGTGGTTAGTTCCAAGGTGTCGCATTTTCCTCGAGGTTTATTATAATTTTGAGACGGGAGAAGTAATAACAATCTAAGAAAATGATTAAAACGAATTTTAATCCAATTAAGGCGTTAGTTATAACACTTGGAATTGGGCTTCTGATTACGGTAATATTAATTCCTTCTTTTGAAGAATTACTCGGTTACAGTAGCGGTACTACATATGGTTGGATTCTTTGGGGAATCTGCCTTTTACCATTAGTGTGTCTTTTAATCTATAATATATTTATAATCATTAATCGAAATTGGACCCATAAAAAAATTGTAGCAATAATCATTATTAATTTAATATTGTTATTCTGGCTTTCTAATTCGATTAAAGCGATATACCAACATGACCTTTCTACTTTGTGGATATTTTACTTATAAAGTAATCATGGGCACAGAAGAATAATTCAATTTTTTCCTTTATACATAAATAGTTATTATGAGCGCACAAAAAGCAGGTGCAAGAACTCTAAAAGATGGAAGTCCAATGTATCCTACTTTATATAAGGTTAAAATATTATGAAAGCATTAGTATTTATAACATGTTTATTTTGCATATCCTGTGAAGGAATTTTGGATTATGACTGGGGACAAGAATTCTTAAATAATTCAGATCAAGATTATTTATTTTACCTTCATTATTATGATAGTGGTAAAATTTCTTGCCCAGCATATGATCAGCTATCCACTAAACCATATCTTCATTTAATCAAATCTAAAGAGTGTGGTGGATGGTCCATGTCGCCGACAACTTTTGAGTATGGCACCTTAGGTCATATGTACGCATTCAGTCCGGATACCCTTGCCCGCTATTCCTGGGAAGAAGTGCTTGCCAACAAAAAGTATTGGTTTACCGCGAGGCCCTGCCAACTTGAGCCGATACAATTTCCCGAGGAATTCGAGTATATGGGCGATATGTAAC
>ENA-OZKZ01000970-OZKZ01000970.1-human-gut-metagenome-genome-assembly--contig:-NODE-970-length-12525-cov-5.903849_pt1 | contig 12525 bp, 8 predicted proteins | sample MGYA00244828_ERZ653768 | MGnify/ENA primary metagenome ERZ653768 (study PRJEB26926, sample SAMN06165273) | human gut metagenome | biome: ENVO:00009003; feature: ENVO:2100002; material: ENVO:00002003...
TCCCAAAAGCAGGAAATCTTGACTCTTTGAGCGCTGTTTTTTTACAACGCCTTTTTTGTTTGCCGCCAGGTGTGGTCTTGACGCAGGGAGCTGCGATACGCCTTATGGCTTGACCTTACGGTATAATTATGGTAATATAAAATCGTACATAGACTATGTTATAAAAGGACGTGAAAAAATGCGGATCGCAGTTTGTGATGATAATGCTGTTTTTCTTCATTTTTTTAAATCTATGCTGGCAAATGAACTTGAATCAAGGTCGGTCAAGGCTGAAATAGAAACGTTTACCAAAGCTGAGAGCTTTTTTTACTGCCATGGGAAAAAGCCTTTTTCGGCTATATTTCTTGACCTTGATATGCCTGAAATGACCGGTTTTGAAGTCGCGCGTCAGCTGGGTCAGAATGGTAATTGCTTCGTGATCTTTGTGACAAGTCATCAGGAGCTGGTTTATGACAGCTTTAATTTCAGACCGCTGAATTTTATCTGCAAAGATCCTGACGCTGATGTTATGAAGGATAGGCTCCATATGGTAGCAGGACAGTTGACGGACGCACTGAAGCAGGAAAAGACAGTGGTTTTGGAGAATAGGGAGCAGGGAAGGATCTCTGTAAAGCTTCGGGATGTAACTTATATAGAGAGCAATAGCCACAGCATCATATATCATTTTGCAAATAATAAGGATACTATTGCAGTCAGAGATAGCATTGGCGAGATAGAAGAAGCTTATCGTAAATTTGATTTTATACGGGTGCATAAAAAATATATCGTCAATCTGAAATATGTTTTTAACATAAGCCGTTCAAATGAAACAGTGATCTTCAAAAGCGGTTCAGAGCTTCCCATGAGCCGAGGATATAAGAATGCAGTTGACGACGCTTTGACTGAATATCTGAGGAGAAAGTGATGACTATTACATTGTGGACGATATTTGAGATCTTGATAAACTTTTATCAGGGCGGTCTGGAAACATGGTTTATATATAAATTTCTTACGCCAAGATCTCATGAAAGGGCTAAGATATGGGCTGTTATATTTGCCGTTTGTGAAGGCTGTCTGGTCACTGCTTTTAATTATTTCACTGTATTTGAGGGCTTTGAAAGTGCTTTGTACTGGGCAAGCCTGCTTGTTTTTGCGTTTTGCTTTTTTATTGACAATGCAGTAAAGAAATTTCTTTCCATATCCCTCTCGCAGGTTGCGATCTTGTTGATAACGTCATTGGAACTAAATGCTGTATCGTCATTTTTTAAAATATCCCTCAGGAAGCTTGTGGTCGAACAAAGCTTGCTTAGATTTGTGACGCTTATAATGATCCAGATTTCTATATTCATTGTATTTAGATTAATACTGATGGCCTTTAAACATACAGATGATTATACGGCTTCAGATTGGGTGACGATCATTGCAGTGCTTATTATTTCGTTTTTCCTCGTTATGGTAATACATGAACTGTCCCTTTCGGCAGACGGTGGCCATAGGCTGTATATAAATCTGTCATATATGCTTGTCTTTGTTCTTAATATACTTATATTCTGGATAATAAATTCTTTGATAAAAAAGAATCGGAAGCTCAAGGAAATGGAGATAGTCAAACTAAGAGAGCAGTATCTTGAGCAGTTTATTGGAAATGCCGAGTCGCAATATGACGCCATGAGAAAACTAAGGCATGATATAAAAGACAAATATGAAACGGTCAATGAACTGTTGAAAGTACAAAAAATAGATGAAACGAGAAAATTTATCTCAGAAAGCTTTGACCTTATCGGAAAGTCGGAGTCCTATGTTAAAACGAAAAATAATATTGTAAATGCTATCGTTAACGCAAAGCTTACGATGGCTTCTTCCTTGGGGATAAAAATATCATGCATAACAGTTTCAGATTTTGAGGGAATAAAGGGAACTGACCTTTGCGACCTGTTGAGCAACACGTTGGAGAATGCTATAACGGCATGCAAGGAAATAGCCGACGACGCAAATAAATTTCTGTATCTGAAGATCGACCGAGAAACGGATACATATACGTTTTTGATAAAAAATTCAATAGATCATTCTGTTATGGATAGTAATCCAAGGCTTACGACCACAAAGGCTGATAAAAAACAGCATGGTCTGGGGACCTCAATAATCAGAGAGATAGCAAGAAAATATAATGGCAGATGCGATTTCTATGAGTCGGAGGGAATGTTTTGCTGTCAGGTAACATTGATGGCAGATACAACGGTCCTGAACTAATTGTTCCGGACCGTTGCTGCATTTCGTGACAAAAACCTGCAACTCATTCCAAAAAGCTTGACATATTGCTGTTATTCTAGTAAAATTCAAATTAGGGTAAGACAAAAGCGAGGCGGTAGTTTATGGATCTTGTTGTATCGGGTATACTTAATTTTTTGACCGAGCAGGAAGCTATCGGCAAAGCGGATGAGGTACAGGCTTTTTATCGGTATGGCATAGAAATAACTATCTCATCAATGTTAAACATTGTGCTTGTATTGCTTATGGGAGCATTAACAGGGCATTTGCTGGAAAGCGTAATATATTTGGCAGTGTTTATTGCTGTCAGGGTTATTACCGGAGGGTATCATGCAGATACATATTTCAGATGCAATCTGCTGATGTGTTCAACATTTATTGCTACAGCTTTTCTTAATGACAAGGTATGCGGATATATAAATATATGGGTGATAGCTGCCTTTGTGGTGTTTGAAGAGATAATAGCTTTTGTATTCTGCCCTGTGGAGAACAAAAATAAGCCTATAGAAAAAGATAAAAAGCCAAAGTTCAAAGCGATGGGAATGATAGTTTTTCTGTTGCTTGATCTGTTTGGCGGGGCGATTATCAATAAATATCAGATGGTTGGATCTATGATCCTGTTAACAAATCTATTAATTGCAGTTTTAATAATATCAGCGAAGATCAAAGAAAAGAGGTGTGATAAGAATGAGATCATTTAAGAAATTGCTTGCCAGCCTTATTGCCAGAGCAACTAAGAGAATGGGTATAGCTGCCTGCGGATGTGCATCAATGTATGGTGGCTATCAAACTAAAGAGCCAAAAAACATTTACAAGAATTAAGCGTAAAGCTACAAGAATTACGATAAGCATTACAAAGACTTTATCATTTCCCCTTTAAATCTTGTGATACTTGTAAATGAGGTAACATTAGCAGGAAAATAACTTCCTGCTGGTGTTACCGTTTTTTTGTAGTGAGTTCAAGCTTTTGACAGTGAGTAAATTTGCTTTTAGGCACAAAAAAATTCCGCCCTACAAAAGGATGCGCTGTACTATTCGGTTTTCAAAGAACGGGCGGAGGCCATAGAGAAAGCTCCCTCACTTTCCATGCCGAAAAGTTGAGGGGGCTACAACCAAGTTTTTTAATTTTCTAAAAGATTTTTGAGCTTTGCTCTGATTTTTGTCGAAGGCATAAAGAAAGAGCGCCGGAGATTGCCGTCCCCGTTCGGCTGGGGATACACGGTCAGAATGTGGGTGTCGCTTGCCGCCTTTCGGAAAGGGACTTGCTGGCAAGCTCGCTTTCAGGAAAATAGGCGGTGGCGGAATGATCCGTCACCGCCTATTGTGTTTAGGCTATTTTGATTTCGGAAGCGTCGGCTTATTTAACCTTGGATTCCTTTCTCTTTTTGCCGCTTACGCCCAGCAGAGTCAGAACGCCGCACAGAGCAGCCAGCCAACCGATGTGGTTGCTGCTGTCACCGGTCTGAGGACACTTGGTGGAGTCGTCATTTCCTGGCTTATTGGTGTTATTACCACTGCTGCCTGTATTGCTTGTGTTGCCGCCGTCGGGAAGCTTGTCGATGACCGTATTCTCGCTGCGCTTGGCGCCGCAAACGGTGCATTCCTCGTGCTTGATGCCGGTGGCCTCCTTGGTAGCGGCCTTGTCGATCTCCCACTGGAAGTTGTGTGCTGCCGTGTCGGCCTTGTCGCCGCACTCGCACTCATGCCAGTGGTTGGTGCCGTCATACTTCCACTCTGTACCGTAGCTGTGGGTATGATTGCTGCCTGTTGCAGGGATCGGTGCGGTTTCAAGAACCTTCTTGCAGACGGTGCATTCCTTATGCTTAGTTCCGTCGGCGGTTTCGGTAGCTGCCGTGTCAACGATCCACTCGCTGGCACTGTGAGCCTCAATATTGGCCTTATCGCCACACTCGCACTCATGCCAGTGATCGGTGTCGTCATACTTCCACTCGGTGCCGTAGCTGTGGGTATGGCTTGGAGGCGCATCCTTATAGGTGGCCTCGAGCTTCACATCATTGCCGGGCATGGTGAAGGTGGTAGTTGCCTTGGTGGCGTCTGCCAGAGTGACATTGCCCTCCAGCACGACCCACTTGTCAAAGACCTTGCCTGCCTCCGGTGCGTCCGCCGTAACGGTCACAACGGTGTTCTGCGCGATCTTGTCCGTGATGAGTGTCCCTGCGGCAACGGAGGCTGTGCCCTTGATGACCGTGACTGTGAACTCGGTCGCGGCGGAGCTTCTGACGAACCTTGTCTCGCCGCAGTCGGCACGCTGGCAGGTGTAGAGAATTCCTTCGCTCTTGCCCTGTTTTGCAGGTTTGCCGCCGTCCCAGTCGTGGCTGAGCTTATTAACGACATGACCGTAGCGGATAATCTGTCCGCAGCCGGCTGTGCACTGCTGGTCGCCGCTATAGCCTGAGGTGGTGCATCCTGGCTTAACCTCATTGATCAGCTTGTAGTTATCGGCAATTTCGTGGAGAGACGGGGTTGAGACGCCCTTATGCGCGATCCTGTCGCACGATGTGCAGTACTGGTTGCCGGAATAGCCCCTCTCTGTACAGGTCGCCGTTCTTACATCCCACAGTTCAAGGGGACCGCTATGCCTGAAGTCGCCAGTCTCGCCCTTTACGGTGCCGCCGCAAGCCGTGCAGCGGTAGTCGCCCTCATAGGCGCGGTGCCTGCAGTCGCCCGATTTGGCGTTATAGCGTTTGCCGCCATGGCTCGCGTCCGTGGTAGCCGAGTTATTCGTGCCGTAGTAGTACAGCGGCTGCAGCGTACCGGTATGGCCGGCGTTTGCGGGCGGGTAGATATACGAACCGGGCTTGATGACTTTGCCGCAGTCGGCGCAGGCGGTGTCGCCGGTGTAGCCCTTGCGGTCGCAGACCTGCGGCTTCGCATTGAGCAGCGTGGTGCCGCCGCTGTGGTCACAGCCTGCATAGACCGGCTCAAAGAAGAATTGGCCGCCGCCGGGTGCGCTCATGGCGCTGAACGCCGGGATCGTGCAGCCCCACTCGAGAGCCGAGCCGTTGGTCACCAGCTTGAACAGGGTCTTCGCCTGGCTGTAATTCCATTGCTTGCTAACATAAGTTCCTTCGTTGTATTGGCGGAGATACTCCACCTTCCAGCCGATGGCCTTCTGACCTGCTTTATCATCGGGATAAAGCCTGATCTTGTCGCCGGGCTTGACGATCATACGGGTTGCCCGGCCGTTTTTCACCGTCACAAGGGCGGTGTCCTTTGTCCAATGGTCGATCTCTTCGCTGTCATTGTCCTTATCTATTTTCGACTTAAAATATTCGCAGACGCCGCACTCAGCCGCCATGCCGCCTTTGCTGCCAGCATTATCGGGATTTGCGGCCACATGCCAGTAGCTCCAGCTATGGGGAACCATGATGAACTCCTCGCAGCCGGGAACCTTGCACTTTTCGGGGTGGGCATAGCCGGACTCAAGGATGAGCTGCTCCACCGTCTTGGTCGAGCCGCCGATGTTGAAGGTATACTTATAGATATTTTCGAAGCCGGTGCAGTCCCAGTTCCAGCCGTAATCATGGACATGGCTCTTCACAGGAACTTCATATTCGCAGACGGTGCAGACGAGCATGTCAACCCTGCCGCCGCCCACCGCGTCATAGCTTCTGTCATACTCAAACTTATGCGGGAAGATGCGCTCCTTGGAGCCGCTGGTCATATAATGCGCTTCGTATTCGCCTGCTTCAAACAGGCACGGGAGCTTGTGGCCGTCGCATTTCGGGTCACCGCCCACGACACCGTTATGGGTATTCCCATTCTTATCGACCCAAGTGACATTGTATTTTGGCGTTCTCTCGCCGTCGTCCGTGGGCACAGGCACACCGGCCTGCTTATAGCTGTAGGCATGGGCGGCAGTCAGCTTTGCCTCCGCCGTTTTCATGGTGTCCGAAGGGTCGTTCTTTCTGCCGATGACGCAGTAGTAGGAGTAGTCCTCCAGGCATGCCTGGGTGGAAACCGGCATCTTCAACGTGGGGGTGTTCACGCCCGTGTAAAACCTATCCTCCGGCAGCTTGTAGGGCGCCGCCGTGGGATTCTCATTATCCTTCCGATACCACTGATAGGTCAGCTCGTCGCCCTTCAGGCTCTTTGCCGTGACGGAGAAGGTGACCGGGTTATTTTCATAGAACAGCAGGCCGTTTTCCGGCTCTTCGTTATAATCGTCGTAGATAGAGGTCTTGCACTTGACGCTCTTGGGCTGGCGGCTGATGACGATGGAGCTGCCGCTGATGTAGCCGCAGACCTTGCACACGCCCTTGGCGTCATATTCATGGTTGGCGGCATTCAGCTTTTTATCGTTACAATAGCGGCAGGGATGCCAGTGCTGCGTTCCGTCGGCTGACCAGCTGGAGGAAGCGATGTGGGTATGCCCGACGCCGGAATGCTCCGCTTTCAGATGATTCTCAAAATCAGAGTCGCTGAAGCACCAGTCGTCATGATCGCAGCCCATAGCGCTTACGGCATCTCGGCAGCAGTCCTTGCAGCGCTGATCGCAGCCGTCCTCGCAGGGATCGCTGTCGTGGAAACACAGGCCGCAGTCCTCGCAGAAGTGATCCGCATAGTCCGTGTCCATTGCGCACATCCCCTCGGAGCAGTCGGAGTTGCCCTCGCAGCACTCCTTGCACAGCTCGCAGATACCGCAGAACTCGTCCTCGTCCTCCTTATCCGTGACCCAGCCGTCGCAGCCCGGGCAGATGTGCTCGTCCCACTCGGCGCTTTCCACGCAGGTCTCGCCGTCCGGGCAGCCACCGCCCTCGGAGTTATCTCGGCAGCACTCCAGGCAGAGGCCGCAGTCCTCGCAGGACTCCTGGTTCAGCAGGCATTCCTCGCACTGCTCGCAGGCCGTGTGGCAATCGACGCAGTGGATGACGCCGGTATCATCGTCGTCCACGCACTCGTCCACCGCGCCGAAGCAGGCGTTGCACAGCGAGCAGTGCATCGGGTCACTGTCATCGTTTGCACAGTCGTCGCAGAAGCCGCAGGAGTCGCAGATGGTTATGGAGCAGCAGGGGCCCTTATGGCATTCGCCGCACAGCTGGTCATCCTCGCCGATGTAGCACTTGGCGCAGGTGGAGCAGTGCGTGTCCTCCATGCACTCCGCGCATTTATAGCACTCCTCGCACCAATAGGGCGTGTCTCCAAAGCACACACCGCAGTCGTTACAATGGGTTTCAACCCAGCACTCGTAGTTACAGTCAATGGTGCAGAACAGGCAGTCACACATATACTCGCTGCCAAAATGGTAATGGTCGCAGTTAGGACAATCGAAGCCGTCGTCGTAGTCGTCCCAAAAGGCGTGGGCGGGAAGCTCCAGACTCGGCATCAGTGAGAGCAGCATCACAAGCGCCAACAGGACGCTGGCGACGCGCCTTCGTTTGTTCGTTTTTGTCATACTATTATTCCTCCCTCATAATTATTTTGAAGATTTTTATGCTTTTTGTGTTGCCTGATTTAAACACTGTCGATCACCGAAGCAAAGTAGTTTTCGGATACCGAACCGAAGAGAAAAGCGTCTATCAGACCCTCGCGCTTTGCCTGCCGTACCTTTTCGGTCAAATCTTCATCTGTATCATCATCCACAAAGAGAATGACACGACAGCTTTCCGTGTTCCGTTTTACCTTGTCACGGATTGCCATTCGTTCTTTGAACATCCAGGGCGAATACGCCTTGACCTCCATTAAAAGCACATCCGGTCGATGCGTTTTGCACCACTCGGCGGTTGCGTCAGGCGACTCGGAAATCACAACTTGGCAATCGTCCAATTTTTGCATCAGCATTCGCTCCATGGTGTGCGCATGGATATCGCTTTGAATGTCCAGAACGATTTTTTTCATCATTCATCACCACCTTCTAAAAGCACAATCCTAATCTTACATTATCTATTATACTGATTTTTTGGCGTTTGTCACTGGCACTTGTGCCAGTAACAGAAGAAAGATCTCGTTTTTTTCAAAAGATTTTTGCCTTTTGGGCGCGAAAAACCCCTTGACCGTACAGCCAAGGGGTTCAGTTTTGCTTATTCGTCTTTTAAGGTGATCACCATGAGCTTGTTTTCAATGGCGGTTGCAACCAGCGCTTCTCTGCTTTCAAAGCCGCTCTTTTCCACCATATCGCCCAGGTTCCAGCGAACGCCGTTTTTGGAGATGCCCAGCTTATCGGCAATTTCCTGATAGGTAAATCCCTTTATATAAAGGCGTAGGATGTCTAACTGCCGGGGCGAGAAGACATCGGACATTGTACCCTCCATTTCAATGGCCGGAGCGGTATCGGGGAATACCTTTTCGCCTGCCAGGGTGCGCTTTACCACGCTCATCAGCTCCTCTGTTCCGTGGTCCTTATACCACAGGCTGTCGGCAGCACCCATTTTGGCTCTTTGCAAAACTTCGGGATCGACAAGCGAGGTAGCCACAACGATTTTGATTTGCGGAAAAACCTTTTTGATGCGCTCTGCGGCTGCAAGACCGGAATGCTTATGATGCGTCTGCACATCCATAAGGACGAGCTTTACGGTGGCGTCGCAGTGCTTTTCCGCTTCAAAGGCGTCACGGAAAACGCCGACAAGATGAAACTCGCCGTCTGCCGCAAGACGATCGACAAAGTGCTTTTGGATGTATAGATCATCCTCTACAAGTATGGTGTTTATCATAGGCTGAACTCCTTTGTGGGAATCGTAATAAGAAGAGCAAAGCGTGGATTGTGCGAAATATGCATTTCACCGCCGGAGCTTTCAATACTGCGGCGAAGCGTTGATAGGCCACTGCCTTCCTTTATCGGTTCTGTGGGTATTTTGCCGTTGTTGGTTATGGTAACATCATAGCGTTCGCCACGCTGGGCTATGCGGATATATACCTCATTCCCGTCTGCGTGCTTGATGCAGTTGGTCACGCACTCCTTGGCGGCAGCAACGGTCAGCTCCTCGGCTGCGGTATCACGGGGCAGGTAGCCGTCGATTTTTACAGCCACGCCAAGCTGCTGTGCGGTTCTTTTTACCTCGTCCATTGTGCTGACAGAGGTGACACGGTTGCTTGCCAGCATACCGATGGCATTTTGCAGCGCCTCAAGCTTTCGCTCAGTATCCTCTCCACTGTCTATGATGTCACGGATGGTCAGGAGGCTTCGCCCGATGGTATCGTGAATATAGACCTTTAGGTCAAGGCTTTCCTTCTCTTTGACATCGTTTTCCATGCGAGCGTACATCTTCCTGAGCTTTCGATTGACTTCTGCCAGTTCTTCATTTATTTCCTCTTGCTTTTGGTAGCCGTTATACAGCTCGGTTACATTGTGCGCCGTTATCTGCTGCCAGCGGTCATCGCTGTCCACGGTGATATTTTGTGTGCGAAACTGCCAGACGGTCTTGTCGGGCAGAATGTAGCAATCATCCTTGACGGTTACGGATCTGTCCGGCGCGCTCAGGGCATTTTCCATATCGCTTTTGATTTGCAGCTCGTGGCCGCAAAGGGCAAAGGAGAGTCTGCGCATACGGTTGTTGCACAGGATGATCCTGCCGTTCGGGTCGGCAAAGCAGATGCCCATAGGCAGCTTATCGGTTGCTTCCTTAATGGAGAACGGCGAGAGCTCGTTCTTTTTACGGCGGTATTCCCGCGGCAGAGCAATGGCAAAGTGAACTGCCGCAAGGAAAATGGCAGCGGCAAATATCAGCCACGGTGCGTCCAGCAGAAATGCGTCCCCGATATTATCGGGATCTGCCTGAGAAACGGAGAATAGCAGCGGGATCATCACCGCCATGACTGCCAGACTCAGCAGGCTGCGCACCGGCTTATTGCTGCGAAGAAGCTGATACATAAACAGCCCGATCTCAAGGACGATCTCCACAAGCATGATAAACGGCAGCATGGTCTGCCAAAATTCAGAAAGGGAAGAAAATGCACTCATTTCCTGTCACCTTCTTTCGCTTCAAATACAAGGTGCTGGTATTCCTCGTCATCCTCTTTTTCACAGCGAATACAGTCTCCGCTTACCAAAGCGGAAAGGTCGGCTTTGCAGCACACATTCAGTGACAAGCGCAAGCCGTTTGCCTTTATGAGGCTTACCTGTATGCCTGTTAAATTCAAAATGTCGGCTTCAATAACCGATTCATAAAAATCAAATACAGCAGTCGCCGTTTTGCCGGAGAGCATGGAAAGAGATTCGTCCACATAGAGCGAGCTGCGGACGCCCAACAGCTTCAGCGTTTGGAGGGACTCATTGAAGGCACGGTGGAGTTCCGTTTCCGCTATTTTAATATCTCGGTCGGTAAGGAGCGTCAGATGCTTGCGGCGTTTAATATAGCTGCACAGCACGGCAATCTCGGCAAGGAGCGTTTTGGCACTGTCGGGATCGGTGCTTGAGATTCGGCGGTATTCCTTAGTGAGCTCTGCAATGCGGTCGATCTGCGTCTGCGTAGCGGAACGCAGGAGATCATACAGGCGGTTTTGCTCCTCCACCTTGCGGCGCTTGGCTTCACGCTTGTATTCATAACGGAGTATTTCGTTCCTGTCGGCAAGCTCGTCTGCAAGAAGCTTAGAGTCCTCCTTGATGTCACGCAAAGCCGACACATCCTCTGTCCATACGGCATAGCCGCCATCAATGGGCATGGTGTGAACGGTCAAGCCGCCCATCGTGACCGGGCTTTGCTCGGCTTTTTTCATCGTTTCCTTTGAGATAGGCGCAGTGTTTACAGCTGCATACCGAACGGTAAAGCCCTTGTCGGTGATCTCTGCCGATGTGCCGACAGAGGAGGCAAACAAGTCCACATAACGGCTGTTTGAATGTATATATCCACAGGCGATGCAAAGCTCAAAGGTCAGAATATACATCACACTTTGGAATGCGGCAATATCGCCGAACAAGTGGAGCAGCCAATCCGCACCCGCATAGTAAAGCACGCTGTAAACGATCGTCAGCAGCATAGGAACAATGGGCAGAAAGTGGAGCCTTCCTTTTTGCACACGGCATTTGAAAAACATAATTACGAGTGCGGCAAAGGCACACAGCACCTGCCAGCCTACAATAATGAAGTAGCCTATCGAGTAGCCGTTGTTTTTGTCTGTCCACACGGCGGCGTCCTTCGGAAAGGTAAATACGAATTGGTGCAGGTCATTTGTGAGCACGAGCAGAAGCAATGTGCCGGAGATGATCCACAGAATCGACATTCCCTTGGGAAATTTGTATTCGTCCGGCTTTCCCAATGACATGGCAATCAGCAGCGCCAGCATAGGCACAAACAGCATGGGCAGATAGAACAGATACCACAGGTAACGGACGGCATCCGGCTGCCAGAATATAAAATACTTTGCCGAACGGACTACCATCCATATGATGAGCAGTACTGCGGTGACCGTCATAAACCTGCACACCTGCTTTTGCACGATCCGCTGACGGACGGAGAGCCCCCAGGCGGCGAACAGACCGATATAGATAAAGCTACGCAGATAGGAAAACAGCATCGGGTAGAAGCTGCCCCTGCCCACAATTCGTAAGCAATATGCCAGTATCACGGCAAGTACAGCGATGCCGCTTGTTATGATAGTATTCTTTTTCTGTTCGGTCATAAACAGACCCCATTTCGCCTTCATTCGTGTTTGTTTACCTTTGGGTAGCAAAAAAGCCCGATATATTCGGGCTTTTCGCAGGAGACATCTTTTTTGTCTCCACATTATGGCGTTCCCGAGGTGATTCGAACACCCGACCTACCGCTTAGGAGTATGGCTTACCATGTGATACACGGTTCGGATGTAACTTCCAATATCATCCCTTACGCAGAATGACTTGTAGTAAACGAACTTTATGGTGCAAAACACCTATTCTGACGCAGTTTTATGTGTCCGTTGGGTGGTCCTATTAGCAAATTCTTAGCAAGAGGCCATCCCGCCAAAGTTGATTGCTACTGCCATTCTTCATTCCCTTAGTTAAAATGACAAGGCAAATACATGGAGGTTACTATGAACAAGAAAGAGAAAAAGTCACTGCCGGAACCGCGCACATACACCGTGGAACAGATTGCGGCCATGCTCAACATTGGCCGCACAACCGCATATCAGCTCGTCAAGCAGGAGGAGTTCAGGATCGTCCGCATAGGAAATGCGATCCGCGTTTCCAAGAAATCTTTTGACGAGTGGCTGGAAAGTTTGGAATTGTGAATATCGCAAGAAACGCCGTAGGCTCAAAAAACCTATGGCGTTTTTTTATACCCATTTTTGAAGGAGGCTGGCAATGAAACTGACAGAAGCAGAAATGAGGATGGTGTTTCAGAT
>ENA-OZKZ01000988-OZKZ01000988.1-human-gut-metagenome-genome-assembly--contig:-NODE-988-length-12425-cov-4.142199_pt1 | contig 12425 bp, 8 predicted proteins | sample MGYA00244828_ERZ653768 | MGnify/ENA primary metagenome ERZ653768 (study PRJEB26926, sample SAMN06165273) | human gut metagenome | biome: ENVO:00009003; feature: ENVO:2100002; material: ENVO:00002003...
CGCCGGGGCAGCAGCAGGGCGGTGACCAGCAGGCCCAGGCCCGCCCCGGCGGTGACACCGCCGATGGCCCCGGCGGCGCACAGGTCCGTCCCCGCACCCTGCCGCAGCAGGTACAGGCACAGCCCCAGCCCGATGAGCAGCTTGCCGGCGGACTCCGCCACCTGTCCGGCGGCGGTAGGCACCATATCGCCCAGCCCCTGGGAATAGCCCCGCAGCGCCCCCGACAGGCATACCAGCAGCACCGCCGGCCCCAGCGTCCGCAGGGCCGGGGCCGCGTCCGGATCGTGGAGCGCGGCGGCCAGGGCCTCCGGCAGCAGGCACATAACGGCGGAGCACACCAGCCCCAGCGCCGCCAGCAGGGCCAGGCCCAGGTGCAGGCAGCGGCGCACGGCGCCATAGCGCCGCTGGGCGGCGGCACGGGACACCATGCGGCTCAGGGCCACCGGCAGCCCCGCCGTGGACAGCACCAGCAGCAGGCTGTAAATATTGTACGCGGCGTAGAAATGCGCCATGCCCTCCCGGTCCAGCAGGTTCCCCAGCGGGATCTTGTACAGGGCACCCAGCAGCTTTGTCACCGCCACAGCCCCGGCCAGAATGGCCGCGCCGCCCATGAAGTTTTGCCGCCGGTGGGTCATGGTGCCTCCTTATCTCACCGCACCATCTCCTGATGGAAGCGGCGGAACGCCTCTAAATTCTCCGTCAGCTTTTCCGGCCGCTGGATATACTCCAGCGGGAATTTGGGGTGGAACACGCGCTCGATGCGGTTCCGCTTTGCGTCCACCATCTTGGTGGAGCCGCCTGCGCCCAGGGACAGGATGCTGTGCAGCTCCTCCATGATGTAGATATTATACAGGCCCTCTGCCCCGGATATGCACCAGCCTACATTCTCAAAGCTGCCGGACATATATTTCTGGCGGTAGAGGTAATAGGGGGCGAAGCCCTTTTCCCGCAGCGCCGGATCGGCGTAGTCCAGCATGGCCGCCACGTCCTCCGCCGAGGGGATAGGCAGGCCCTCCAGTAGGATGCGGCTGCCCTTCTTCAGACTCAGGGTGTGCACGGTGATGTTGTCCGCGCCGAAGGTCAGGCACGTATCCAACGTCCGGCGAAAGCCCTCCGGTGTGTCGGCGGGCAGCCCGGCGATCAGGTCCATGTTCACATGGGGAAAGCCCATGGACGTGGCCAGCTCCATGGCCTTTTCGATATCCTCCGGGCTGTGCTTCCGGCCGATGGCGGAGAGCACCCGGGGCTCCAGCGACTGGGGATTTACGCTGATCCGGTCCGCACCGTGATCCAGCAGCACCTGCAGCTTCTCCCGGTCGATGGTGTCCGGCCGTCCCGCCTCGATGCAGTATTCCACGCAGTCGGACAGGTCGAAATTCCGGTTCACCGCCGTCAGCAGCGCATCCATTTGACTGGCGGACAGGGTGGTGGGCGTGCCGCCGCCCATGTAGAACGACTTGATCCGCAGGCCTGCCTCCTTCACCATGCGGCCCGCGGCCTCCACCTCCGCCGTCAGCGCCGCCAGATACGGCTCCATCAGCTTAAAGGATTTTTCCACCGACGCCGACACGAAGCTGCAATAGGCGCAGCGGGTGGGGCAGAAGGGGATGCCGATGTATAGAGAGATGTCCTCAGGGCGCAGGCCGTTCTTGGCCTTAAGGCCCGCCTCGGCGCTCTCCAGTGCCAGCCGCCGCCGCGCCGGAGAGACACAGTACGTGTCCCGCAGCACCCGGTCCGCCTGGGCGGGGGCCATGCCGTCCTCCAGCATGGTCCGCACCAGCTTGGCCGGGCGGATGCCCGTCAGTGCGCCCCAGCTGGGCGTCACGCCGGTGACGTCCCGGGCCGCCCGGAAGAAGGACAGCTTCAGCGCACGCTGACGCAGGCGTTCCCGTTCGTATGCGTCGGAAACGCCTGCGGTCCGAACGCGGGCCTCGCCTCGCGCCGTTTTGCCGCCATAGGTCAGTGTCGTGACCCCGGTGGCATATACATTGCCCTCGTGCAGTGTGACCTCCGCGTGGCTGTCCCCGTCCTCGCCCTCATATACCGGGCGCTCCTCCGGGAAAAAGGCCAGCAGGCTCTGCTCGATGGCGTAGCGGTCCTCGTGACCGCGCAGGTTCAGCTTCATTGCGCCGTCCCCTGCCGCATATAGGGGTTCATGCGGCGCTCAAAGTCCAGCGTCGTTTCCCGGTCATGGCCGGGCAGGACCCGCCAGTCGCTCTCCAGCGCCGCCAGACGGCCCAGGGAGGCGAGCATCTTGGGATAGCTGCCGCCGGGGAAGTCGCATCGTCCGCAGGAGCAGCGGAACAGGGTATCCCCGGCAAAGATCACGTGCTCCCGGTCCAACAGCAGACACACGGAGCCCTCGGAGTGGCCCGGTGTTTCCATGACCCGCAGGGACAGCCCGCCCAGGGGCAGCACGTCGCCCTCCTTATAATACCGCTGGTGCTGCTCGTCCACCCGGGTGAACAGCAGCTCGCCGCCCCGCCCGGTCACGCTGTCCTTCTCGTGGATGTACACCGGTACGTCCGGGTATCTCTCCAACAGGGGCCGCACGGCGGAGGTGTGGTCAAAGTGCCCGTGGGTCAGCAGGATGTACTTGAGTGCGCAGCCGCTTTGGCGCACCAGCTGCTCCACCCGGGCGGCATCGTCGCCGGGATCGATCAGGGCACAGACCTTCGCGTCCTCGTCGCACAGCAGGTAGCAGTTGGTCATGATAGGGCCCACTTGCAGTGTTTTGATGGTCATGGTGTCCTCCTTACAGAGTGTCGGTGTCCAGAATGATGGTCAGAGGTCCGTCGTTCAGGCTGTCCACCTGCATATAGGCGCCGAATTCACCCGTCTCGGTGTGAAAGCCCTTGTCCCGGCACAGCTGCACAAACTTTTCGTACAGGGGGATGGCCACCTCCGGCCGCGCCGCCGCCAGAAAGTCCGGCCGCCGGCCCTTTTTGCAGTTGGCGTACAGCGTGAACTGGGATACGATCAGCAGCTCTCCGCCCACATCCGTCAGGCTGCGGTTCATTTTTTCATGTTCGTCCTCAAAGATACGCAGGCCCGTCAGCTTGTCGGCCAGCTTTACCGCCTGTGCCTCGGTGTCCTCATGGGTCACACCCAGCAGCACCAAAAAGCCCTCGCCGATCTGTCCGATGACCTTGCCGTCCACGGAAACGCTGGCGTGTTTTACACGGGTCAATACAGCACGCATAATTCTATCTCCTTTATACTGTTTGTATTCACATTGGCCTTATCCGGCCGGTCTTGTTACCCGCATGACGCCCGATATCTGCTCCAGCCGCCGCATGACGGTCCGCAGCTGCTCACTGTCCGGCACGTCGATGTCCAGCGACAGCAGGGCAAAGCCGTCCGGCGTGCTGCGGGCGTTCATGGAGGAGACGTGAGTCTTGGTGCTGGACAGCACCGTGGACACGTCCATGATAATGTTGATGCGGTCCTTGGCGGTGATCTCCAGCGTGGTGCGGTAGCTCTCCCGCGTGTCGCTGCCCCAGGAGACCTTGATCCACCGGCCCGCCTCGCTGGGCTTGCGCCGGGCCGGGTCCGCGTTGGGACAGTCCGCCCGGTGCACGGAAATGCCGTAGCCGCGGGTGATGAAGCCCACGATATCGTCTCCCGGCACAGGGGTGCAGCACTTGGAGAACTTCACCAGACAGTTGGTCAGACCCTCCACCACGATCCCCTGCTCGCCCTTGGCGCGCTGGGGCACAGCGGGACGCATGAGCTGCGGCTGGTCCGCCACGGGGACCTCCGCCTGCCGTTCCGTCTGATGCTGGTGGATGATGCGCTGGATGTCCTCCCGCAGCCGGCCGACGACCTTCAGTGCAGAAATGCCGCCGTAGCCGATGGCGGCGTACATATCGTCCAGTGACGTGAAGCACAGCTTCTTCAGCACGCCGGGCAGGTTCTCCTCGTTGGTCAGCTCCTTCAGCGTCACGCCGGTGCGCTTCAGCTCCGACTCGAAGCTCTGCCGCCCGTTGACGATGTTCTCGTCCCGCTTTTCCTTCTTGAACCACTGGCGTATTTTACTGCGGGCGTTGCTGCTGCGGGCGATCTTCACCCAGTCGCGGCTGGGGCCGTGGGCGGATTTGCTGGTCATCACCTCCACCACGTCGCCGTTGCGGAGGTGGTAGTCGAACTGCACGATCCGCCCGTTGACCTTGGCGCCCACCATGTGGTTGCCGATGGCGGAGTGTATGGTATAGGCGAAGTCGATGGGCGTGGCGCCGGCCGGCAGGTTGATCACGTCGCCGTTGGGCGTGAACACGAACACCTCGTCGGCGAACATGTCTACCTTCAGAGAGTGGATGAAGTCCTCGGCGTCGGCGTCCTCCTGATTTTCCAGCAGGCGGCGCACCCACTCATAGCTGCGCTCGTCCCCGGCGCCCTGGCCGTTCTGCTTGTACTTCCAGTGGGCGGCCACGCCGTACTCCGCCACCTCGTGCATCTCCTTCGTCCGGATCTGTACCTCGAAGGGGATGCCGCTTTCGCCCACCACCGTGGTGTGCAGGCTCTGGTACATATTGGGCTTCGGCGTGCCGATGTAATCCTTGAACCGGCCCAGAATGGGCTTGAACAGGTCGTGGATGATGCCCAGCACGTTGTAGCAGTCCGCCACCGTATCCACAATGACCCGGAAGGCGAACAGGTCGAACACATCGTCCAGGCTCTTGTTCTGGGTGTACATTTTGCGGTAGATGGAGTAGGGGTGCTTCATCCGGCCGTAGACCGTGGCGTCGATGCCCTCCTCCTTCAGCCGCGTGACGATGCGGTCGTGCACGGCGGACATGAACCCGTCGTACTCCGCGGCCTTTTCGTCCAGCGCCTCGGTGATCTCCCGGTAGCCCACCGGGTCCAGATACTTCAGCGACAGGTCCTCCAGCTCCCATTTCATCTTCTGCATACCCAGTCGGTGCGCGATGGGAGCGTAGATCTCCATAGTCTCAAAGGACTTCTGCTTCTGCTTCTCCGGCGTCTGGTACTCCATGGTCCGCATATTGTGCAGCCGGTCGGAGATCTTGATGAGGATGACCCGGATGTCCTTGGCCATGGCCATGAGCATCTTCCGCAGGTTCTCCATCTGCTCCTCTTCTTTGGAGGTGTAGTGTACCCGCGTCAGTTTGCTGACGCCCTCCACCAGATCCGCCACCGTAGGGGAAAACAGCTTTGCCAGCTCCTCGTGGGTGGCGGTGGTATCCTCGATGGTGTCGTGCAGCAGGGCCGCCACAATGGACTCTGTGTCCAGGTGCAGCTCCTCCGCCACGATCTGTGCCACCGCCAGGGGATGTGTGATAAAGGGCGAGCCGTCCTTGCGGTTCTGCCCCGCGTGGTGGGTATCAGCGAATTCATAGGCGGCGCGTATCTGGTCAAAGCCCGCCGCCGGGTTGTAGCCCTTTACCGTCTCCACAAGATGTTCGTATTGCTCCTGAGGTGTCACAGCGCACCGCCTCCCTTCTCGTTATCGTTTTGCAGCGTGTTCATCAGCGGCGACTGATCCAGTGCTACGTGTTGTCCCCGCCGCAGGTGCAGCGTGATGGCGTCGCCGTTCAGCTGCCAGTCCAGCAATCCCCGTTCCCGGAACACCGCGGCGCACATGGCTGCCCGCAGTACCGGTTCCGCGCCGCCCAGCTCCGCCGCCATCAGCCGCAGCAGCGGCAAGCGGTCTGTGGTCAGCCCGTCCTCGGGCACGGTCCGGTCTAAAAACCGCCAGGCGGCGGCGAATTGCTCCCGGGTGGGCAGCGCCCGCCGCGCCTCCCGCAGAGAAACGGCCTTTCCGGCGGCGCACCGGTGGGCCAGTGTCAGGGCCTCCTGCTCCCGCCCGCTGGCGCAGAGGGAGGGCCGGATGTCCACCATCTGCAGCTGTACCGTCCGGCTGCCCCGGAACTCATTGATCTGCAAATAAAATGCCGCGTCCACCCGGTCGCCCGGATGGCACCCGCAGCGCTCGGCCACGGTGGAGAAGAATATGCCGTCGAACTGGGCGCAGCCCTTGCCCAGCCGCAGCTTCAGATGCCGGTTCTGGCCCACGTTCTGGGTCCGCAGCAGCGTGGCGCCCAGCAGGCAGAACAGCGGTCTGGCGTTGCCGTTGCCATAGGGCTCCAGCACGGACAGGGCCTCCAGCTCCTCCAGCGTCACCGCGGCGGGGTGGGCGATGGCCACGTCGATCTCCAGCGCCGACTCCGGCTGCTGTCCGCCGCAGTAGCTGCGGGCATATTCATTCATCCGGTCCCGGAAGGCCGGTATGTTGTCCCGGTCGATGGTAAAGCCCGCCGCCAGCTCATGTCCGCCGAAGCCCAGCAGCAGGTCCTTGCAGTTTTCCAGCGCGGCGAACAGATTAAAGCCGCCCCAGCTGCGGCAGCTGCCTTTGCCGGTGCTGCCGTTCAGATGGATCATAAAGCTGGGCCGGGAGTATTTTTCCGACAGGCGGCTGGCCACGATGCCCACCACGCCCTGGTGCCACCGGCTGCTCTCCAGCACCAGCGCGCTGCGCTGGCGCTCCGGCATCCGGTCGATCATCTCCTCCGCCTGGGTGTAGATATCCTGCTCTACGTTCTGGCGCTCCCGGTTCAGAGCGCACAGCTCCTTAGCCATGGCCTCCGCCGCGGCGGGATCGGTGCACAGCAGCAGCTCCGCCGCCTTGTCCGCCGCGCCCATGCGTCCGGCGGCGTTGATCCGCGGCGCCAGCACAAAGCCGATCTGCACCGAGGAGATCTCCTTCCCGCTCAGACCCGCTTCCCGCAGCAGGGCGTGCAGGCCGATAAAGTCCGAATGCTCCAGCGTGGCCAGCCCGCGGGAGACGATGGTGCGGTTTTCGCCGGACATCTGCATGACGTCCGCTACCGTGCCGATGGCCGCCAGCGTGCAGTACCGGGCAAAGAGAGGCTCCTCCCGGTCCGGCCCGCCCAGGGCCAGCACCAGCTTCAGCGCCACGCCGCAGCCGGCCAGATGCTTGAAGGGGTACGCGCAGTCCGCCCGGTGGGGGTCCACCACAGCCACGGCCCGGGGCAGGACCTCCCGGCACTCGTGGTGGTCGGTGATGACCACGTCCAGCCCCAGTGAGTTGGCGTAGTCCACCTCCTCCACACCGGTGATGCCGCAGTCCACCGTTACCAGCAGGCGCACGCCCTGGTCGAAAAGGCCCTTGATGGCATCACGGCTGAGACCGTAGCCGTCCTCGATGCGCCGGGGAATGTAGTGCACCACGTCGGCGCCCCGGCTCTTGAGATAGTCTACCAGAATACAGGTGGCGGTGATGCCGTCCACATCATAGTCGCCGAACACGGCGATCCTCTCGCCATTCGCGATCGCCTGCTGCACACGCGCCGCGGCCTTGTCCATGTCCCGCATCAGGAAGGGACTGATGGTCAGCTTGTCCTCACGCTCCAGAAAGGCGGCGGCCTGCTCCGGCGTTTCGATGCCGCGGGCGGAGAGCACGGCGGCCACCAGATAGGGATAGCCGGCCGCGCGCAGACATGCCTGTGCCTCCGGCTTTTCCGGCGCGATATGCCACTTGCTGAACCGCACGGCGGTCACCTTCCTCTCTGCATGATAAATGGAACTTTCATCCCATGATAACATTACTAATACTTTATTATATCAACATCGTGCGGAAAGGTAAAGAAAAAATTTCTTTTCCGCACCTGTTCGGAAAAGAAAACAACAGCTTGCAATCCGCGGCCATATGGTCTATGATGGATACAATACAGACAGAATCGAGGAACTGCTCATGCGCCCTGACGGAAAGCGAGTAAAGGACCTGCCCCCCATCGTGGCAGCCATTCCCTACATCATGCCCAAGCGGTACGATGCCTGGAACACCATCACCGAAAACATCGACGAGGAGGGCATCAAGGCCTATATCCGCGAAAAACGGCGCGCTGGGATCCGCATCAACCACATGGCGGTGATCATCGCCGCCTATTACAAGGCCTATCAGACCAACCCCAAGCTCAACTGGTTTGTGGTCAACAGTCATCTCTATGAGCGCAACCATTTCTGCGTCTCCTTTGTCATCCTGAAAAAGCGGGCCGACGGCAGCCCGGATGAGACGACGCTGAAGATCTATCTGGAGCCCAAGGACACTATTTTCACCATCAACCAGAAGATCGCCGATGCCATCGCCGCCAACAGCCAGACAGAGCAGAAGAACAGCACCGACAAGTTCGCCAAGATGATGTTCTCCATCCCCGGCCTGCCCAAGTTCGTGATTTGGCTGGCCTACCATCTGGATAAGCACGGCCTGCTGCCCCGGAAGATCATCGACCTGAGCCCCTTCCACACCAGTATGTTCATCACCAACCTGGCCTCCATCAAGACCAGCTACATCCACCACCACTGCTATGAATTCGGCACCACCAGCGTGTTCGTCTGCATGGGCAAGCCGGTACCTAACTACATGAACGGTGACCTGACCAAGAAGATGATGCCTTTGGGCATCGTTATGGACGAGCGTATCTGCACCGGTTATGAGTACGCCGCCTTCTGTCACGACTTCCGCAGGTGCCTGCGGGACCTGACCTGTCTGGAGACGCCCTTCGACGGCAGCGCCCCGGCTGAGATGCCGCAGGCAGAGGAAGCGGCTCCCGCCGAAGCGTGAATACAACAAGCCCCGGAGCGATGCCCCGGGGCTTGTTCTCTGCATATTACCAGTTGTCCTCGCCAAAGGGGTCGTGGGGACGGAACTGATCGTCGTCCTCCGGCCGCGGCGGGAAGAAGCCTACGCCCTTGATCTTTTTGATCTCCTGGAAGAAGGCGATGTTGCTCTGGGCGATGTACGGCGCCACCCAGATATCCAGAATGCCCAGCGTCAGACCCACCAGAATATTCCATCCGATAAAGCTCAGATCCAGCACGAACAGCTGCCACTTGAAGCCCAGGGTCTGGGCTTTGCTCATGTTGAGGGCCTCCATGACGCCGATCTCCGGGTTTTCGCACAGGTTCAGCATAGCAAAGCGGTAGCGGTAGGCCGCCACGATGCCGGGGATCACCAGCAGCAGCGTCCACAGGGAGATGAAGATGACCTGCACGACATACAGCAGAATGATCTTCCCGACGAAGGCGAAGCCATCGAACAGGGTGACGAAGGGCATCTCCTCACCCCGACGGATGCCCAGGTGGTACAGGGACGCACCGACGTTGAGCACTACGCCCAGCAGCGTGCACACGATAGACACGAACCACACCGCAAAAGCGGGGAACGCCCGGTGCAGCGCCAGGAAGCTCAGATCCATATCGAACCGCAGGGAGTAGACATAGGCGAACTCGTCGTCCATCTGCACATAGTCGCTGATGCCGTTGATGACGAACATGATGGCCAGCAGCACCAGCGTAAACAGGTAAGGGCTGACCTGTGCGGTTTTCAGCAGCACCTTGGACTCCCGCTTCAGGGAACCACGGTCAAGTACCATACTAAAATACCATCCTTTCGGAATAGAGTTTGATATCCGGCGGAGGACCGTCTGCCGCAGTGCAGGAAGTTTTTTCCGGCGGTGTCCGTCCCTCTACCGTATAGTGTAGCACAGCTGCCCGAAAAACACAAGAGGCGGTCTTTGCCGGTGAAGTTTCCGACAAAAACCGCAAAAAAACGTGGGAATTTCAACGCGGGGCTGGACAAGAGAAAAGTTTTGTTGTAATATTTAAGACAGTATACGGTGGCATAGCGCCACCCGGTAGTAAGATGAGGTGAAGACAATGGCACAAGCATTCTTTGGCGGCGTTCATCCCAACGACATGAAGGCCGCAACCAATGAAAAGGCCATCGAAAAGCTGGCGGCGCCGGCTGAGGTGGTCATTCCCATGTCTATGCACATCGGTGCGCCTTGCAAGCCTATTGTAGCGGTAGGCGACAAGGTTAAAATTGGACAGAGGATCGGCGAACCCGGCGGATTTGTTTCCGCCCCCATCCACGCCAGCATCTCCGGCACGGTCAAGGCCGTGGAGCCCCGTCCCTTCTCTATGGGCGGCAAGATGATGTCCGTGGTCATTGAAAACGATTTCCAGGATGAGGTCTCCGAGGAAGTCAAGCCCGTGGCGGATCCCGACAGCCTGACGCCCGAGCAGCTGGTGGAGATCGTCAAGAACGCCGGCATCGTCGGCCAGGGCGGCGCGACGTTCCCCACCCATGTGAAGATCTCTTCCGGTCTGGGCAAGGTGGACTATGTGATCATCAACGCCGCGGAGTGCGAGCCGTACATCACCGGCGACCACCGCACCTGTCTGGAGCGTCCGGAGCAGGTCATCAAGGGCGCGACCCTGCTGGCCAAGTGTTTCGGCGTGGATAAGGTGTACATCGGCATCGAGGCCAACAAGCAGAACGCGGCTGACGTCCTGAACGCCAAGATCGCGGAGCTGAACGCCCCCGTGGTGGTGGAGGTCCTGCACACCCGCTATCCCCAGGGCGCTGAGAAGCAGCTGGTCCAGGCCGTCTCCGGCCGTCAGGTGCCCAGCGGCAAGCTGCCTGCCGACGCGGGCTGCTGCATCTTCAACCTGAATACCACCTGCGCCATCTACCGCGCGGTGTATGAGGGTATGCCCGTGGTCAACAAGATCGTCACCGTCTCCGGTTCCGGCGTCATCGAGCCCAAGAACATCGAGTGCCCCATCGGCACCCCCATTACCAAGCTGTTTGACGCCTGCGGCGGACTGAAGGACGAGACCTACAAGCTCATCATGGGCGGCCCGATGATGGGCCTGGCCCAGTACGACGTGGACGTCTCCGTGGGCAAGGGCACCGGCGCCATGCTGGCCTTCGCCGACAAGGAGGAGCAGTACGTCGAGGATCCCCAGTGTATCCGCTGCGGCAAGTGCGTGGGCGTGTGCCCCATCCGTCTGGAGCCCATTTTCATGTACAAGTACCTGATGAAGGGCGACGTGGACACCTGGCAGAACGTGCTGCACGGCATGGACTGCATCGAGTGCGGCGCCTGCACCTACACCTGTCCTGCCCGCCTGCCCCTGACCCATGCGTTCCGTCTGGGCAAGCAGGAGGTCAACAACGCGAGAATGGCCGCCAAGGCCAAGGCGGAGGCCGAAGCAAAGGCCGCTGCCGAAAAGAAGGAGGCGTAAACTATGACTGATTACAAGAATCTCAAGCTGATCGCGTCCTCCTCTCCCCACATCCGTTCCAACGAGGATACCCGCAGCATCATGCTGGACGTGATCATCGCGCTGCTGCCCGCGCTGGCCTGGAGCGTGTACTGCTTCGGCTGGAAGGCTCTGCTGCTGACCGCTGTCTCCGTGGTATCCTGCGTGTTCTTTGAGTGGGCCTACCGCAAGGCCATGAAGAAGTCCTGCATGGTGGGCGATCTGTCCGCCGTGGTCACCGGTATCCTGCTGAGCTTCGTGTGCCCCGTTGACCTGCCCTGGTGGGTCATCATCATCGGCGCGTTCTTCTCCATCGTTGTGGTCAAGCAGCTTTACGGCGGCATCGGCTGCAACTTCCTGAACCCCGCGCTGGCGGGCCGTGCGTTCCTGCTGGCCAGCTATGCCACATGGATGACCACCTGGGCCATTCCTCAGATCCGTCCCGATGTCACCTCCGCCGCCACCCCCATGGCCATTATGAAGGAGGGCACCGAGGAGGCGTTCACCACCCTGATGAGCAACTACTCCATCGGTGATATGTTCCTGGGCAAGGTCGGCGGTTCCCTGGGCGAAGTCTCCGCCCTGTGCCTGCTGGTGGGCGGTGTCTACCTGCTCATCCGCAAGGTCATCTCCTGGCAGATCCCCGTGGCGTACATCGGCACCGTGGCCATCCTGACCCTGATCGCGGCGCCCGCCGGTATCGACAACGTGCAGTATATGCTGTACAACGTGTTCGGCGGCGGCCTGATGCTGGGTGCCATCTTTATGGCTACCGACTATGCCACCTCCCCCGTCACTAAGCCCGGCCAGCTGATCTTCGGCCTCGGCTGCGGTCTGCTGACCTGCTTTATCCGCCGCTTCGGCTCCTATCCCGAGGGCGTCTGCTATTCCATCCTGATCATGAACTGCACCACCTGGCTGCTGGATAAGTACATCCGTCCCGTCATCTATGGTGCGCCCAAGAAAGAAAAGAAGGAGGCGGCGAAGTAATGAAGATCTCCGGTAAGTTTATTCTCAAGGTCGCCGGCACCTTGACTGTTATTTCCCTCGTTGTGGCCGCCCTGCTGGGTCTGGTCGACAACGTGACCGCCGACAAGATCGCCGCCATCGATGCGGAGAACACCCGCATCGCCATGAGCGCTGTGGCTCCCGAGGGCAGCGAGTTTGGCGACAAGCTGGACATCACCGACGACATGACCGCGGCGGCTGCCTCTCAGGGCGGCAAGCTGGTGGAGCTGTATCCCATGACCACCGCCGGCGCCGACAACGGCTATGTTATGAAGATCTCCGCCTCCGGCTCCCAGGGCAGCATCGTGATGATGGTGGGCGTGGAC
>ENA-OZKZ01000993-OZKZ01000993.1-human-gut-metagenome-genome-assembly--contig:-NODE-993-length-12370-cov-5.328380_pt1 | contig 12370 bp, 9 predicted proteins | sample MGYA00244828_ERZ653768 | MGnify/ENA primary metagenome ERZ653768 (study PRJEB26926, sample SAMN06165273) | human gut metagenome | biome: ENVO:00009003; feature: ENVO:2100002; material: ENVO:00002003...
GATGTAGCTCCGTCTCGTGGGCTCGGAGATGTGTATAAGAGACAGATATAAGGGTCTATCAGGATTGCCTTTCCATGATTCCGATACAGTTTCTTTTCTCTTTCGAGATCGGTCAAGTCCTTTCGTATCGTAACTGACGAAACGTTGAGATGCGTAGCTAAGTCTGTTACTAAAATAGAATCGTGTTGCATTAATAGCTCTAATATGAGAGCCTGCCTTTCTTCTTTTGTCATAATCGGTCTGGAAATTGTATTTTATGCGCTAATATACTTGAAAAAAATAGTATAAAGAAACTCTCAATGCTAAGAAATGGTAAAACGTCCGTTTGGTAGTGCTTTCTTTTGAAATGTAAGCTGAATCGGGGCTTTTGGGGGAGAAACTTCTCGTTTGAAGAGTTTTTTTCTGGTTTTTAGCAAAAAAATAAAGAAAAAGTTTCGCTATTATAAAAATAGAATTTATATTTGTTGCGAAATGAAACCTGAGTTGTTTTGGTAAGAAAGAAAAGTGACTGTTGCATGGATCTTGAATCCCAAACAATATTAACTAATATTATAAGAGGCATGGTACTTAATAGCGGAACTAACGAATTTGATATCATTATTATTGGTGGAGGTGCAACCGGAGCCGGTACGGCAAGAGACTGTTCCTTGCGTGGAATGCGTGTCTTGCTTGTGGAGCGCTTCGATTTTGCCGCCGGTGCTACCGGGCGCAATCATGGATTGCTTCATAGTGGCGCCCGTTACGCGGTGACTGATAGAGAATCGGCCGCTGAATGTATTAAAGAGAATATGATTCTTCGGAAGATAGCACGTCATTGCGTGGAGGAAAACGGCGGTTTGTTTATCTCTCTTCCGGAAGATGATCTTTCCTATCAGAACCTGTTTGTGGAGTCCTGCCGGGCGGCAGGTATTAATGCCGAGACGATTGATCCGGCTGAGGCGAGGCTGATAGAGCCTTCTGTGAATCCTTCAATAATCGGTGCGGTGAAAGTTCCCGACGGCTCGATAGATCCTTTCAGGCTGACTTTGGCAAACGTCATCGACGCTAAAGCTCATGGTGCAAAAGTATTGGTATACCATGAAGTGACAGCTTTGATTCGGGAACAGGGAGCTATTGTGGGAGTCACCGTATTTAATCATAAAACAAAGACTGAACATAATTATTATGCACCTCTGACTATCAATGCGGGAGGTATCTGGGGACATGGCATTGCTGCAAAAGCAGGCATAAGGGTGGACATGTTCCCTGCGAAAGGCTCATTGTTGATTTTTGGGCATCGAATCAATAATGTTGTGCTGAATCGCTGCCGCAAGCCCGCCAATGCGGACATTCTCGTTCCGGGGGATACAATCTGCCTGATTGGAACGACTTCAAGTCGTGTGGGTTTTGACGAGGTGGATGATGTGAGGGTTACGTCGGAAGAAGTTGACCTGCTGTTGTCGGAAGGTGAAAAGCTGGCTCCTGCATTGGCAACAACCCGTATTCTGCGTGCATACGCCGGCGTTCGTCCGCTGGTGGCTGCCGACAATGATCCTTCCGGCCGTAACATCAGCCGCGGCATCGTATTGCTGGATCATGAGACACGTGACGGTGTGGCGGGTTTTGTAACTATTACCGGCGGCAAGTTGATGACTTACCGCTTGATGGCGGAGTGGGCTACGGATCTGGCCTGCAAGAAACTTGGTGTTGATAAGCCTTGTACTACCATGAATGAACCTCTTCCCGGTTCGCGAATGGAAGAAGGAGAGTCCAATGGCAGGCAGGTAGTGGCTGATCAGCCTAAACGTTCTTCGGTTGGGCGTCATGGTGAAATGGCTGCAAAGATTGCGTCGGAAAGCAAGTATGATAATAGTCTGGTTTGCGAGTGTGAAGATGTTACAGTGGGCGAGGTCAACTATGCGGTGAACGAGCTTGATGTGCACAACCTGATAGACTTGCGTCGTCGCACGCGTGTCGGTATGGGGACATGTCAGGGAGAACTTTGTGCTTGTCGTGCGGCAGGTTTGTTGGGCGAGGCGCATAATTGTTCGCAGAAGGCGAAAGATGATTTGGCTTCGTTCCTGAATGAACGTTGGAAAGGATTGTATCCTGTGGCGTGGGGCGAGGCGTTGCGCGAAAGCGAATATACCCAGTGGATATATAGCGGAGTTTGTGGAATGGAATAAAATGAATAAAGATGAAATTTGATGTTTTAATAATAGGTGGGGGACTTGCCGGCTTGACATGTGGAATCCGTTTGCAGAAGAACGGTGTGAAATGTGCTATTGTTTCCACCGGACAAAGTGCGTTGCACTTTTCTTCGGGTTCGTTTGATTTGCTTAATGAGCTTCCTGACGGTACGAAGGTGGATAATCCCATGGCTGCTGTTGGGAAAGTCAGTGCGAATCATCCTTATGCCAAATTGGGTAGTGAGTTTGCATATTATGTTCATGAGGCTAAGCAGCAGTTCCTTGATTTGGGGATTGAGGTGGCCGGTGATGCTGAACAGAACCATTTGCGCATAACCCCTATGGGTACATTGAAACCGACTTGGCTGACCTTCTCCGATTTTACGCCTTTCTCATCGGCAAGTGACATGGCCGGCAAGAAGATTCGGGTTGTCAATATAGCCGGATTCCTTGACTTCAATACGAAGTTTGTCGCTGACAGCTTTGAGAAGTATGGGGCAAAGTGCCAGATTTCTTCCATAAATCTTCCCGAACTGGAAAGACTGCGGATTAGTCCGACAGAAATGCGATCCACTAATATTGCCAGAGTTTTGGAGAATGAAAAAACGCTTGAGGCCCTGATAATGGAATTGGCAGGAACGGTTTCCGGTTTCGATGTGGTTGCTTTGCCTGCCGTATTCGGACTTTCGTCTGTGGCGCCGGTAAGGAGACTGAAAGAAGCGTTGAATATTCCGGTATGGCTGATACCGACAATGCCGCCGTCTGTTCCCGGTATTCGTGCACAGCAACAGCTCCGTCGTTCTTTTGAAGAACTGGGGGGAGTATATATGCTGGGTGATACAGTGGTGAAAGCAGATTTTAAGGGCAACAAGGTACAATCGGTATATTCCGTCAATCATGGGGATATTTCATTTGTGGCGGAAAACTTTGTTCTGGCTTCGGGAAGTTATTTCAGCAACGGATTGATTGCGCAACCCGATAAAGTTATCGAGCCGGTCTTCGGCAGTGATGTCGATTTTACTCCCGGACGTGACAGTTGGTATGACAAGTCGTTCTTCAATAAACAGAATTATATGACATTCGGCGTAGCTACCGATGAAAAGTTGCGGATAAAGATCAAGGGCGATGTACAACAGAATCTGTTTGCGGTCGGATCTGTTTTAGGCGGCTCCAATACAATATACGAGGGCTGCGGTGCAGGTGTCTCTATGCTTACGGCATTATATGTAGCGGATAACTTAATAAATGGATGAGATCATGAATATGCAGCAGAACAATATAAGCGAGAACAATTTTGAGCAATGCATAAAATGTACTGTTTGTACAGTGTATTGTCCGGTTATTCCGGTGAACCCCAAGTATCCCGGTCCGAAGCAAGCTGGTCCGGACGAGGAGCGCCTTCGCTTGAAAAGAGGTGAATATTTTGATGAGGCGCTGAAATATTGTTTGAATTGTAAACGTTGTGAAGTGGCTTGCCCGTCGAATGTGAAGATTGGAGACATCATTCAGCTGGCACGCATCAAATATAGCAAGAAAAAACCGGCATTGCGTGATATCATGTTGGCCAATACGGATTTCGTGGGCACTATGGCATCTGCTTTCGCTCCTGTGGTAAATGCCACATTGTCTTTGAAACCGGTGAAAATGGTGATGGATGGAGCGTTGAAGATAGATCATCGTCGTGTCTTTCCGAAATATTCTTCCCAGACATTCGAAAGTTGGTTCAAGAAGAATGTAATGGCTTTGCAAGAGAACTATAAGAAACATGTGACTTTCTTCCATGGCTGTTACATCAATTATAATTTCCCCCAACTGGGTAAGGACATGGTGAGTGTGCTCAATGCGATAGGCTATGGAGTGCATTTGCTTGAAAAGGAGAAATGTTGCGGGGTGGCTTTGATTTCCAACGGCTTGATAAATCAAGCGCGTAAGCAGGCTGAGTCCAATCTCCGTTCCGTTCGTAAGTCTGTTCTGGAGGACAAGCGTCCTGTTATCGGAGCCTCGTCAACCTGTATTTTCACGATGCGCGATGAATATCCTCATTTACTTGGAATTGACAATGCAGATGTGCGCGACAGCATAGAGCTGGCCACCCGTTTTATTTTCCGTCTGCTTGAGGAAGGAAACGTAAAGTTGAAATTCCGGAATGATGTGAAGATGAAGATAGCCTATCATACGCCTTGCCATATGGAAAAATTGGGTTGGGCATATTATTCCATTGCTTTATTGCGCAGTATTCCCAATGTGGATCTTACCGTACTGAACTCCCAGTGTTGCGGAATTGCAGGCACGTATGGATTTAAAAAAGAAAACTACGAAACATCACAGGGAATAGGCGCTTCACTGTTCAACCAGATAGAAGAAGTGGCAGCGGATTTTGTGGCTACCGATTGTGAAACCTGCAAATGGCAGATTGAAATGTCTACTTCGGCAAAAGTAAAACACCCCATCTCGGTACTTGCGGAAGCTCTGGATTTAGAAGAAACCAGAAAATTGAATTGTAATAAATAATATTATCATTAAATCTTTGTACTATGTGGAATTTTTTGGCACCACCTGCTTACAAGCAGGAGTTACCGGCAGAGAAGATTGACTCTGTATATAAGAGTTATCGCTGGCAGGTCTTCTTAGGCATTTTTATCGGTTACGCAGGTTTTTATATTGTGCGTAAGAACTTTTCAATGGCTATCCCGGAACTTGGCCAGTTTGGTTTTGAAAAAGGAGAATTGAGCATCGTGCTTTCTATGAATGCGGTTGCTTATGCTTTGTCCAAGTTTTTAATGGGAAGCGTGTCCGATCGTAGCAATGCGCGTGTATTCCTACCATTAGGATTGGTTTTGGCGGCTGTTTCCATGATGTTTATGATTGTACCGGTACAATTCTTCGGTCCGGAACAAAAATCATTGGCTATCATTGTAATGGCTGTCCTGAATTTTTTGGTAGGTTGGTTCAACGGTATGGGATGGCCTCCTTGCGGACGGGTCATGACACACTGGTTTTCAGTGACCGAACGGGGAACAATGATGTCCATTTGGAACTGCGCCCATAACGTGGGCGGTGCGTTGGTAGGCCCAATGGCTGTTTATGGCGCACTGTGGTTTGGCTCTTGGTTCTATGGAGTTGATTCATCCCGTTACTTTCTCATCGGTACGTATGTTTTCCCGGCAGCGGTAGCTATCCTCGTGGCGTTGGTGGCATATTGCCTGATACGTGATACTCCTCAATCCTGCGGACTTCCTTCCATTGAGAAATACCGCAATGATTATCCTAAGAATTATAGCGAAAAACAGGAAGAAGTGCTGACGGCTAAAGAAATCTTCTTTAAGCATGTGTTCAACAACAAAATGCTTTGGTACATTGCTATCGCCAATGCCTTTGTCTATATGGTGCGTTACGGCTGCTTGGACTGGGCTCCGACGTTCCTGAAAGAGGCCCAGGGATATGATATCAAGCAAGCGGGGTGGGCATATTTTGCCTATGAGTTTGCGGCAATACCCGGAACACTGGTTTGCGGTTGGCTGAGTGATAAGGTATTTAAGGGTGGGCGTGCTATGACTACTATCATCTTTATGGCTATTGTAGCGGTATTTATCTTCCTCTATTGGCAGTGTTCCGACAACTATATGATTGTGACTTTGTCTCTGATTGCTATCGGTTTCTTTATCTATGGGCCGGTAATGTTGATTGGAGTTCAGGCGCTTGATCTTGCTCCTAAGAATGCTGCCGGTACGGCTGCCGGACTTACCGGGTTCTTCGGCTACTTCTTCGGAACGGCTATTTTGGCCAATGTAGTCCTCGGTTATGTAGCTGAAATGGCCGGTTGGGACTGGACTTTCATCTTGCTGCTCATCGCTTGTGCTTTGTCCATCCTATTGATGTCTTTCACTTATAAAGACGAAAAAGCATTACTTGCGGAAAGAAATAAGAAATAATCTTTTTAAGATAATATAGAATGATTTTAAACCAGTATTTACCTTAAAAATTAAACTATGTTGAAGAATCCAATCAGATTGAGCGCAACCTTATTAGGTATGGCTTTAGTAGCTTTCACTTCCTGTGAAGACCAAGATTTTACAGATGTGAATAATGATGCAACACGTGTTGAAGTAAACACAATCTCAGCCGAAATGGCAAAAGTACGCGACTATGTACCCGATTACGCTGTAATGGCTCATCGCGGTTCAACATTCTGGGCGCCGGAAGAAACGGAATCAGCATGGCGCTGGGCACGCGAAATGGGTGCGGATTATCTTGAATCCGATCTTCAGTGCACGAAGGACGGTGTGATCCTTGCGAACCATGATGACAATTTGAAACGTACCACTAACATTGAGAATGTGTATAGCGAACTTGTTCCGGCAACGCGTAAAGCTTTTTACATGCGTCATGGAGTGAGCGAGGAAGAGGCAGAAAAATTGGTTGCCGCTGATAAGGCAAGTTTCCGTCCCTATTATGCGATGTCTTATATGTACGAAGAATTACTGGCTCTGGATGCCGGCAGTTGGTTCAATGAGACAAGTATTGAGCAAGCCCGCAAGTCATTTGCCGAAAAACATCAATATGTTTCCGCCCTTGAAGACCAGATTCGTTACGCCGAAGGCAAAATGCTGAAACGCGGTTCTGATGGTGAACGCATATACACTGTCACCGGCACTTGGGATCCGGACAAACCCCGGGATTGCTTGACATATAAATTTGAATATGTGGATGATCCGCAGGATACAGGTAACCGTCCGGGTATTTATATCGAGTTTAAGGAGTCTTGGCTGAATCCTTCGGACTTTGAAAAGCGTGTTTACAATAAATTGGACGAACTTGGTTGGAACATTATTACGAAACCTTGTGATGGAGAACCTTTCTATAAGAACAATAAAGTAAATGTAGGCAATACCAATGGTAAGGTGATTCTTCAGACATTCTCTCTTGAAAGTCTTCGCCGCACAGCAGACGAATTCCAGGGTAAAATACCTATGTGTTTCTTGTTGTGGGAAGGCAACGGCGCCACCGACTTGAAGTATGACACGCCTCAGGGATATGCCTCTTTCATCAATCTTGGTTTGGAATATAAGGCTCACATTATCGGCCCTTGCATTGCGGGAGCTCCTAATAACTATCCGGAGATGAACGCCCCATGGCAGGCCTATCTGATCAAGAAATCCGGCATGTTGAATCATCCGTACTCATTCGACTCTTATGCGCAAATGGGTAAGTATTTCGGACAATACAACTGGGGAAATACTGTACAATATGACGATGTTCTGCATGGTATCTATGGTGACGGTCTGTTCACTAACCGTTCGGAAATGAGTCTGAAATATTTAATTGACAATGGTCTGCGCAAAGCGCCTGCTCCTCAAACGGTTCCGGATGCAGTTGAGACACTTGAAAGACTTGGTTATTAATTAATTTATTAACACTAATACAGATTATATTATATGAAAAAATATATTTTAATGCCGGTATTGGCTGCATTGTCACTGTCAGGATCGGTAATCCAAGCTCAGGACTTTGATAATAATCCGGTTGTTAATGTTAGCAACAGTAAGGAAAACTTGAACTTCACGATTGGTGCGCGTTTCATGATGGACGGTGCATACTATCATTCGGACTTCACTCCGGTAAAATCGGGAGCAGCCATTACTGATGCGCGTATCCGTACTTCAATGAGTTATGAAGACTGGTACTTCTATGCAGATTTTGATTTCTCCAAAGGTAAATTCTCACAGAAGAATATTTTCCTGCAATACTCGCTGGAAGGTGCAAAAGGCACTCACCGCTTTAAAGCCGGTTATTACAACAATCCGGTTTCAATGGCAAATAATACCAGCCGCGGAAGCCTGCACTTTATCTCCCGTTCGGCTGCAGCCAATGCTTTTTCGCCTTCTCGTGAGTTGGGTCTGAGCTATATTTTCTACAACGACCATTTCTTTGCAAATCAGGGTGTATTTGCCGAAAACAAATACAACGATCAGCCGTCAGGCTATCAGGGCATGTCATTGGGTGGCCGTTGGGTATGGCGTCCTATCAATAATGATGACAGGACATTCCACTTAGGAGCTGCTTTCCGTTATGCTAATATTGCTACCGGCACAGTAGAGAACAATGTCCTGAAAACCGAACTGGATATGGGATCTTCATTGGAAACTTACGTAGACGCTACTCAGGATTTCTTATCGGCCAAGTTGCCATGGGCAAAAAATGTGTACGATGTGGGTGCTGAGTTCTTGTATAAGACAGATGACTTTTTTGCCCGCGGCGAATACATGTACAAACATGTGACGAAAAAACGTGATGACCAGGCTTTGTTCGAAGCTAATCTGGGGTCTATTGACTCTTGGGGCTCGCTTGAGTCATGGCAGAAAGGTAATCCGCTTGGTGACAATTCTTTCCATGGGGCTTACATTGAAGCCGGTTATAAGATCTTCGGTGATCCGTATCAATACAGCAATTCCGATGCTTTGTTGAAGGGGCTGAACGGTAGAGCGCTTGAGGTGGTGGCTCGTTATAGTTATACAGGCTTGAACGATCTCGTTGAGGGTGAGAAATATGTTCCCGGCCGCGATCAATATTATCCTAACGGTGTATTGGCAGACTATCCCGCCACTTCGTTGAGCATTGGCGGCGGTAATATGCACTCGGCAACTTTAGGCGTAAACTACTCTTTCAACAAGTTCGCCCAAGTAATGTTGAGCTATACTTACAATCGTCTTGATCGCGATAAGTTCCAGTACGATAAGAACTTCCATGTGCTTCAGGCGCGTCTGATGTTCCAATTCTAATTGTGTGCATTTGTTTATAATAATGGTTAGTGAGCCTCTGTAACAGAGGTAACAAAAGAAAAGGGGATACTGTCACAGTGGTATCCTCTTTTTGTTGTATAGTGGAGGCAGCACAGATATTTCCCGAGATATTTGGTAGTAAAAACGAAAAAGTCATAACTTTGATTGCATTTTCAATTCTGATTAAAATGAGTAAACTTATGAAAGCATTTCTTGCAGGCATTTGTCTGTTTTTTGCCACCCTCGTTTCTTGCCAGCAGAAGGGAGAAGGTTTTACATCTGTTTCGGCAGATGATTTGCGACATTGATTGCTGATCCCGAAATTCAGCGATTGGATGTGCGTACGGTTGCCGAGTATTCGGAAGAGCACATCCCCGGCAGTATCAATATCAATGTGCTGGATGAGCAGTTTGCTGTTGTGGCGGATTCCACACTCCGGAAAGACGCACCGGTAGCTCTTTATTGCCGTAGCGGAAAACGCAGCAAGAAGGCTGCGGCTATCCTAAGCAAAAAGGGATATACGGTTTATGAACTCGATAAGGGGTTCACCGGCTGGAAACAAGCAGGGAAGGAAACAGAGAAATAGGCTGTTCCTTGTTTTGATACTCTCGATACCGGATGCTTAGCCGTTAAGGGTATCGATTGAAGCGTTGTTTTTTCTTTGGACAATATTATAATCCGGCAGGACAAAAACAATATCAAAAAATACTTATTACCAATATTGATGGACGATATTAATGGCTCTTTGTTTTATAACTGACTACATTTGTTCACCCAAATAATTCTAAATGAAAACAAAGAATTACATTAAATTGTGTACCATGAAAATAAGTATTAATTGTATATTAATTAAATGCCCTGATAAAATGAAGATTATATTTGCTGTAATTGGGATATTATGCATGGGACTGATGTCTGTGCATGCCAATAACCCGTTGAGACAATCGCCTTATCCGCAAAAGGATAATATCATATATTTGAACCCGGCTCCTTTATTGGTGCCGTTGAGCATGAAGCAGTCGGATTATTTGCAGTTCAACCTCTCGCAAGATAAGAACTTCAAAGGAGACAACGATATTCTCTCCAAACCTGTACCCTGGTGCATGTTCAATGCCCATAAGGTACTGAATACAGGTGTGTGGTACTGGCGTTTCCGTTCGGTCAGCAAGGCCGGTGAAGAAATGCCTTGGAGTGAGACGTATAGTTTTACAGTAGAAGAGACTACTCCGCAGTTTGCAACACCTCCGTTTGAGGTACTTTTGAAGAACCTTCCTAAGGACTATCCGCGTATTTATTGCTTTTTGAACGGGCACTTGGCGGATGCCCGGAAGAAGGTGCGTACTCATCCGGAGTTTGAAGTGATGGTTGATGATGCACGTACTGCGCTTGCTATGGATTTCAGTACCGATACGCAACCTTATAAACATGTCTTTGCCATGTCTGAGAATTTTGATAAGCTGAATACTGCCTATCAAATGTTGCAATATGACGTTTATGCAGATAAGATGATGGCGAATGTACGTTGCCTTCTTAAGCAAGAACCGGCTAAGGACTTTATCGACAATGATTTCAAGGCAGGAGAGCTGGTCTATCTGCTGGCAGCTACTTATGAGAATTTTTATGAGCGCTTTACGGAGCAAGAGCATAAGCAGATAGAAAAGATTATAATGGGCGTTCTTGGCTTTTATTATAACGGCCGGCTCTTAGGGCGTGAGGAGAATATGTTTTTCGATGAACATATCTGGCAGTTTGAAATACGCCGTTTCTTGCAAGCTTCATTGGTGCTGTATGACAAATATCCTGCTGCAAAAGAATATTTGGAGTATTACTATGAACTTTGGAATACGCGAGGACCGGGCACAGGTTTTAATCGTGACGGCGCATGGCACAATGGAGCCAACTATTTCAGCGCAAATGCAGTCAGCTTGTGCTATCTTCCCACTTTGTTCGGTTATCTCACAGGGACTGACTTTCTGCAGCATCCTTGGTATAAGAATGGGGGAATAGGGGTGGCATATACTTGGCTGCCCGGCTCTTTGAGTGCAGGTTTTGGCGACGGACATGAAAAAAGAAATGGTAAACCTTTACGCATCCGGAGCGCTTTTGCCGATTTCCTGGCCCGTACTACCGGTGACCCGTATGCAGCCTGGTATTCTGCTGTCAACAACCGGTATGATACCGAGTTTGAAACCCGTCTCTACCGTCTCGCATCCGCCAAGCAGCGCCCGGCCAATTGTGAACTTCCGGCGGATGCGCCGAAAGCTGTATGGTTTAGGGACTGTGGCGAAATGATAGCCAACAGTAATTTGGGGGATTTGAAAAAGAATATCAGCCTGAGTTTTCGTTCCAGTCCTTTCGGTTCGGGCAATCATACCCATTCCAATCAGAATGCTTTCAATCTGCATTATGGTGGGGAAGCGGTTTTCCATGCAGTGGGGCATTATATGAACTTCTGTGATCCGCATAATCTGCTGTCCTATCGCAATACACGTGCCCATAACACCATGCTTATAAACGGTATCGGTCAGCCTTTTACACCCGATGCCTATGGATACATTGTGCGTATGTTCAATGGGGATAACATCTCTTATGCTTTGGGGGACGCTTCAACAGCATATTGTGGCATCAGTAATATCCGTTTGTGGAAAAGAAGTTTTGAGAAGTATCATCTGACACAAACGCCCGAAAACGGTTTCGGTGAGACTCCTTTGAAGAAGTACCGTAGACACATTTTCCTGTTGCACCCCAATAAAGTCGTTATTTATGACGAACTGGAGGCAAATGAGAAAGTGCGTTGGGACTGGTTGCTGCATAGTCCTGTGAAATTTGATATAAATCCTGCCGCATCCATACTCACGACAGTGAACAAAGAGAAGGGGTTTAGTTCCGTTGTCCAATTGTTTTGTGAACAGGAAGCTGCTATCACCCAAACTGATAAATATGCTGCTCCTCCGAATCATGCTGATGCCCAGCGTGGTGAGGACTTTACCGATCCCTGGTCACTTACTGCAAGTTTCGGGCCGAGCAGGAATAATCGTATACTTACCATTATTCAGGTTGAAGCCGATGGCAGGCAGGCTGTGCAGATAATGAGAGAGGGCAATACTTTCCGATGCGGCGAATGGGTTATTGAAGCCGAATTGAATGCTAAACGTCCGGGCAGATTGTATATCCGTAACAGCCGGAACAATGCTGTGTTCAGCTATGGGGATAAGAAACCGGAAATAAACGGAGAACTCTATTCATGTAAAGAGAAAGATGCTTCTGTTTTGTTCGACTGTGTCAACGGGGAATGGACGGTTCAGGAAATGGGCGACCAAAGAGTGCAAACGATGGGAAAGTGGTAAATCTCTTGTGGCTTATTACTTCATGGGGTTGTATCAAAATGAGATTCAGCTGAATCTCATTTTGATACAACCCCAT
>ENA-OZKZ01000994-OZKZ01000994.1-human-gut-metagenome-genome-assembly--contig:-NODE-994-length-12366-cov-4.446105_pt1 | contig 12366 bp, 8 predicted proteins | sample MGYA00244828_ERZ653768 | MGnify/ENA primary metagenome ERZ653768 (study PRJEB26926, sample SAMN06165273) | human gut metagenome | biome: ENVO:00009003; feature: ENVO:2100002; material: ENVO:00002003...
GAAAAGGCGGCGCAGGCCGCCCAGGAGGTGCTGCTGGAGCCGGTGCCGGAGGAAAAAACCTACACCTTCCCGCCGGTCAACCTGCTGGAAGAGCCCAAGGCCGCCCGCGGCGGCAATACCCAGAAGGAGCTGCGTGCCAATGCCGACCTGCTGGTGGATACGCTGCGCAGCTTCGGGGTCGAGACCCGCATCGTGGATATTTCCCGCGGGCCTGCCGTTACCCGGTATGAATTGCAGCCCTCTGCCGGCGTCAAGATCAGCCGCATCACCAATCTGGCCGATGATATCGCCCTGAACCTTGCCGCCGGCGGGGTGCGCATCGAGGCGCCCATCCCCAATAAGGCTGCCATCGGTATCGAGGTGCCCAATAAGGATATCGCCGCCGTCCCCATCCGGGAGATTATCGACAGCACCGAATTTACCGCCGCCAAGAGCCGTCTTTCAGTCGCGCTCGGCAAGGATATTTCCGGCCGCATCTGCCTGGCCGATCTGGCCAAAATGCCGCATCTGCTCATTGCCGGCATAACTCGTCACATACCCCTGCAGATTCCAGGTACACATATAATCCGGCGCGCCCGAAGGCTCCTTGGGCACCAGGCTTTCCATCGCCGGCTGCCGCGCACACCCCAGCAGCAAGAAACTGCAAAGAAGGGTTCCCATTCCATTGTGTTTCATAGTTGTCCCGTTTTTCTTATTTTGACGTGAGTTCGGTATAATTATTTATCCCCAGCAGAGAGCCATTGTATGCTGTTGCCGCATCACGGTTTCACAATCCTACTGACAGGAATTTCTAAAGTACTGATAGAAATTTCTGTCAGTACTTTAGTTTTTACGAAAGTACTGACTGTTTTTCTCCTGAAATTCCGGTAATCTGCCTTTGGGGTAGTTATACCGAACTCACGTTATTTTGCGTTTTTCATAACCGTGCTTTCGTTTCCGATGCAGCCCCGCCGGCCCAGCCCGCCGAAGTCCCCCGGCCGTAACGAAAGCGGCACGTTTTTCCCCTGCCGCAAGGTATTTGAAGACCAAAACCTGTCACAAAGAGATGGTAGGATAAAACCTGCAACGATTATCCGAAAGAAGATACCCGAAAAGTTCCACCTTCTAACAGAAAAAATCAGCGCATATTAATTTCCGCCAAAGAGTTCTTTATTGCTTACCCAACATCCCCCTGACCTCTTTGTCAAAGTCAGAATCTATCCGTTGGGTTTTATTAAAAATATCATATTCTTTCTCGGCCTTGGCCTTGGCTTGCGCAGATGAAACGCTACCTTTGTCCGGTAGAATCTGATAATCGTTAAAGGAAAGGAACTTGTCGACACTGGCGGCAAACTGCTCCATGGTGAAAGTGTTATGCCGTTCAATCTGATTTTCAATATAATCAAAATATGATGTTACAGTCCTTTCCAATAGCCTGATCTCTTTTTCTGTCAGATAGTTCTTGGCTACCGTTACATCCGATTTGAGTATGCGGCCGTCTGGAGCGTTTTTCCAGGTCGTCAGCCCCATATGCTCTTTAGTATGATCGGTTTTCGAATAGATAATTTCTGCTGCAGTCTGCCCTGTAATCGCATAATGAAAACGATTCTGAACCATAGCATAGAAGTCATGCGTGGTCGGGGCATTTCTATCGTAATCCATACTGCACTCGGCATAAATATCCGTAATTTGCTGCCAGATGCGGCGTTCGCTGGCACGGATAGAACGTACCCTTTCGAGCAATTCGCGGAAATAATCCTTGCCAAACACAGCCGTTCCTTGTTTCAACCGCTCATCATCAAGTACGAAGCCCTTGCGGATATACTCGTTCAGAATCCTGGTGGCCCATTGACGGAACCTGGTGGCTTTGGGCGAAGAAACACGGTAGCCGACAGAAATTATGGCATCAAGATTGTAAAAATCGACATCGTGTCTTTGTGATTTCTCTTCCATGGCACCATGTTGAGTGGTTATTTCCATTTTGGAAACAACCACTTCTTTCTGCAATTCTCCTTCATCAAAAATATTCTTCAGATGTTTACTTATGGCAGGAACACCAACACCAAACAACTGTGCCATAGCCTTTTGGGTACACCAGATGGTTTCGTCTTTTATGACAACCTGCACCTTTCCCTCTTCATCGGGAAGGCTGTATAACAAGAATTGTATTTCTTTACTCATTGCTACCTACATTTGCGTTGAACTGCAAAGCGTCCAACTGTTTCATGATTTCTTCTTCCGGACGGTGTCTTTCCGTACATGGGAGTCCTGCAAGACTCCGCTTACAATTGCCTATACGGCTATCCGGCTCCTCTCCGTAATATCCCAACCATCCATACAGATTGCCGATGTTTCCCGAGGGAGAGGCACACCCTCCGGCTGTGATTTCATCGTATGCAACAGCGGCAGAAACCGTCAATAACCCCCAGACGAACAGACACACCATATCCATAAGCCCGGAAAAAGAATCTGCTTTTTTGCAATCGAAAGTTACGAAAACTTTTCGCAGGAATCAGCCTTTGGCCGGGATTTTCCCGGGCAGACCATGATATTTCCCGGTAACCGTCCAGCGGGCCCCGTGAACGCATGGCCGGACACCACTCACACCAATGGCCGCGAAGATATACCCATCGGAACCGGCTGACGGCCTTCGGGGTCCTGTCATTGATCCAGCAATACCGTACCCTCCTGCCTTATCGACTTCCTGCTCATATTTTTAATCACAGTTTGAGGCTGTTCGGACCATCCGCTCCATTGATTGTCCTTGATGGTGACGCGATGGCAGCCGTTGAAATAGAACGTATTTTTATTCCCGCATAATGAAGAAGTGGTGTGAGTCCGTTCGATGGAATTTCCCGAGAACAAAAGATGGTGGGTACTCTTCGCAAACAGAACGGGATAATCGAAGGTAAGAAAGCGGTTATTGACAATCCGGATGTTCTGATGCACTGGCTGACGGGAATCAACCACCGTATTGGAAGGGTTCAACGCGATAACGGCATTTCCGGGTCCCCCCTGATAGGCACAGTCGATGAAGGTATTATTGCGGATAAGCACATCTTTCACCGGTCCCGACTCAAACCATCCTTCCGCGTCACTTTCTATCAGGATGGCACTCATCCCCGTCTTCTCAAACACATTGTCCTCGATGACCACCTTTCTGGGCGTAGTCACCAGCAGTCCGCGCGTACTGGTTCTCGTGAAATAATTATGATGGATATGCACCTCGGGCGTATAGCTGAGGTTTTCTACACAGTCATGCCCGATTTCAAAATCATCCGTTACGGGAGCAGTGAAGGAAACGAGTATTTCCCTGTCCGACAATTTTCTGGCCCATCTGACCCGGTAGGGCGTTTTGCACCGCATCATCGTCTTTGCCTGCACGAGGGCCACCGTGTCGCCCGCATGAAAGGCCGTGAAACCATAGCTCTGCGCATGCATAAAGCGCAATCGGAGGGTATGGCTGTCCGTCTTTTCCATAATTCTCAGGTTCGTCCCGTGAATGTTAATCGGGTCGTCGTGCGCACCTTCCAGCCGGCAGTTCCGTATGGTGATTTTACCCCGGCAGCCGGAAAAATGCATGAAATCGGCCGACGAAGCCAATATCCGTCCCCTTTCCTCATTCGGAGTGCAGCGCACCCGGTCCATCGTAATGTCCGTGCTGTATTGGCTGACAATTCCCAGTCCGTGCATATAAGCGATGTGTAAATCCTGCAAAGTGATTTGGCTGGTTTCCTTAATAAACATGCCCACCTGGTCGCGTATGATGTCTCTGACCGTAAGGATATTGCCGATTTTGGGCTGAAAGGATGCGGGCGTATCGAAATGAATGATACCGGGTGATACCTCCCTGGCCCTGGCCTTGTGCAAGGTGTTCCAGCCGTTGCTGTAGGTAAAGAAATGGGTGTCCTTGTCCCATTCTATGCAATGGAAACGCTCCGACTCCCATCCTTCGCCAATCAGATGCAGCCGGCCGTCGGCAAGGTCATATCTCGTGTCACGGTGCAAAGCCACTTCCACTCCGTCGCCGGTTTTCCTGACATATTTGATTTCTGAAGCGGTAGGCCGTTCAAAATCCGTACGCAATGAACGGACCTTGATCTGCCGGCATTGGTCGAATGCCATCATAATCATCTTCCCGTGAAACATCAGCAATGCGTCCTGCCCGATGACCTCCAGGCCGTTGATTCTTTCAAAAAGGAGACCCACGGTCTTGACCTTCGAGGGGCATTCCTGCTCGCTGGAAGTGTTGGATATGAAATACTCGCGCCGTTGCGCCTTTTCCGGCCAGATGTCATACCGCCCCTTTTCGAAGAGCAGCACTTTCGCTCCCCTTTCCTTGCAGACATCAATGGCCTTTTGTATTTCCTCCACACAGTTCCGATACGTGCCCGGTTGCACAAAGTCCCTGACATAGACCGTATCCTGAGATTGTGAAAACACTTTTGTGGAAAGAAGGAAGAACAGCGTAAATAACAGTTGGTGACGTTTCATAGTATTTTTTTCTTTTCATACAGTTGGTTTCATGGAAATGCCGTGAGCGAATACAGCCCGATGCGGCCCGGGCGGCATCCACAACCGAAAGTTACGAAAACTTTTCACAGGAATCTGTCTTTGGCCGGGATTTTCCCGCGCGGACCGAAAGGATTTGCCCTGAAGGGGCTGAGGAGAGGGGACGTGCTGCTGCCCTGCTTTTTTCAGTCCTCTTTCTTTATGGAAATCTGATCTACGCTATGGAAAATATAATCTTTTTCGCAAGCGACTATTTTGTTGTTTTCCAGATGCACCCCTTTTGCATTGCCGATATAAATGCCACAGGCATTGCCTTCCCCTTTTATCAGATTGTTCCTGACGGTAATCTTCTCGTGCAGATAAGTATGGGCCGTGTTGCGGGCCTCTATGATGACAGAGATGCCGGCCGCACCGGCCTGACTTCCGGCGCCTGTGCCGCAACCCGTCATGACATTGTCTTCCACAAGGACGTTGCGGGCATGCGTACCCTCATGCCAGTTGGCTTCGGCACCGATATGAACAGCCGTTCCGGTACAATTCCGGAATACATTGTCGCGTATCACCACATCGCGGGTCTTCACCAGTATGCCACGGGCCAGATGACTGTTGATGACTGAATGCTCAAACACCAGACGGGGCAGTTTCGATACGTTCATCAGATAATAGCCGGAAGCATTCGCCGGAAGTTCGTCCGAAAGCGTGACGTGGACTTGGGTTTCAGGCGCCTGATGCCGCACCCCAGTCACCTTGTAGGTCCGCACGGGCTGCAGGATACTGATTTCCACCAGTTCCATTTCGTCGCCCACTCTCGGCACATCCGCCACCTGCGCATGCGTGTAGGTGGCGGCCTTTACCTCAAGCACCGCTTCCCTTCCTTCTGCTCCGACAATGGTCTGATAATAGCCGTGCACATTGGTGGCGTCGTCCCCCTGCCCCTGGAAATAGCATCCCTGAAAATGCAGCATTCCCTCACAGCAGGCAAAGTGAGTGGCATCCGTATTCGTTGACTGAAAGTATCCCCGGGCGGGACGGACTGAAAGGCGTTTCAGAAATATGTCCCTGCTGTCAAATCCCACCACGCCCATGCCGGCCTGTGCCAGAATGGTGACATCTTCCAGCGTGGTAGAAGCAGACCTGTAAATCAAGATGGCGGGACGGAAATGCAAAGAGTTCAGCACGGTGACATGGCTTCCCTTCAGGCCGGCAGGCACAGCATGATGAAAACGCACCCGATTGTTACCCAGCAATTCTCTTTTGGGAAAGTAAATCGGTTCCGGAAACAATCTGTTGGCGGCCTTGTCCCAAAAGGTCAGCCTGGTGAGAGGCATTTTTCCGGTAACTGCCTTTTCCTCTCCAAACTGCACATCAAAATAAGTGGAGGCGACATGGGTCACTTCGCCCGAGACAAACGGCTTTCTCTTGTAATCAATCGTGATGCCCCTAATGGTCACGCCCTCACAGTCCGTCAGCGAAACCGGTTCCATCCACCCTTCACACAGCAAGGTGGCCTGCCGGGCTTCCACCGTCACCTGCCGGGCTCCGGAGAAGTCCAGTCCCTTGGCATAACCGTAATAGGGGGTATACAGGATTTTTTCGGGATTCTCGCCCATTTCCCCCTTCAACACCTTTTTCTCCAGCTCCACGGCATCCGCATCTTTCAGCACATACACTCCTGCCGGGAAAAGAAGGGTGGCCCCGGGGCTTTTGCATGCCTCCCTCACGGCGGCCCTCAATGCCCTGGTGTCATCCCTGCCGTCGTCCGGCCGGGCTCCAAACGCCGTCACGTCGATGACCTTACCCGTCGCCGGAACGGACCAGACGGCAAGTGAGGCGATGAGCAGCCTCATCCATTTCCCGGTCCTTCTCCCCAACCCATCCATCCGCAACGGCGCAGAAGAAACACCTCGGGATGCTGCGTTGCCGCAACGGCGGGCCAACGGCAGATTTTCTCTCCTCATATTTCCGGCTCTTAATACGGCTGCAACATCAACTGGAGCAGATGCGAGGCTGTCCAGCCAAAATTTCTGGCCCCGCTGGCCTCGCCGGTCAGCGGATTATAATGTTCGCGCAGTTCCACCTCGGGGTCTGTAATGCCCTGTGCGTTTTTCAGCATCTTTTTCAGCAAAGCAACAGCTTCCTCCTTATACCCGTACTTCAGCAAGCCCATATAGCCGAAATAAAACTGGTCCAGCCAAACCGGCCCCCGCCAGTATCCATCCTGCGGGTCAAACTCAGGGCATTCCCTGGATGCCGTCGGCAGCGGAACAAAGGTGTTGAACTTATTCTGGTCCATCATCCGTGCCACCACAGCCTTTGCCTGCTCCTTTGTGGCTACTCCTGTAAACAATGGCGTCCAGCCACACGATTCCTGGCTCAAGATGAATGTGCCGTCGTCCATCCTGACATCATAGAAGAAACCGGTCTTTTCGTCAAAGAACGTTTCCTGAATCTGCTTTTTCAGGGTTTTCATTTCGGCCTCATACTGCTTCGCTTCATTTTTCTTCCCGAGCAAACGGGCCATTTGGGCCAGATAGCCTTTTTCCTGATACATATAGGCACTCAGGTCGACCGGCTCGGTATTCATGGAATAACAATGGTCCGACTTCTTCAGCATTTTTGCCCCGTCATACCTGATGGCATTGTCGGCCATCTCACATTTGGCCTTGCCCAGCACATTGACGCTTGCTCCCAGTTCGCATAAGCCGTTCCGGTTGATGTCGCGGAATTCATAACGCCATTTGTGATATTTCACCACTTTCGGATACATCTCGGCAATAAACGCCTTATCGTGCGTGCGTTCATATATCTCCCAAATGGCCCAACCGGACAAGGGGGGCTTGGTCAGGTCCGTAACACACGTGGAACGGGTGAAGTTCATCGTGTCCGGAAACACACAGTCCGGAACCATTCCCGCTGCGTCCTGAAAATCATACATCGCCCGGATAGAGTTCTTGGCCAGTTTCTCGTCCACGTAGGCCAACCCTGCGGCGTGCTTCCAGCTGTCCCACGACCACAACCCATTAAAGGTCGTGACGGAAGGCATTACTCCCTCGTAATGAATTCTGTTGACGGGCGCCAGATAATTGTAAAATAACGTCTTGATGCATTTTTTTATCACGACACGCCGCTGTGCCCGCAGTTCCTCCGTATCACACCACCGGGGAACCGGCATCTGCAAGGCCCGTGCTTCGGCCTGCTCCATTCTGGCATGCAACTGCTCCTTTACCGAAAGATGGGACAAGACTTCCTGTGCATTCCCCACCCACACGGCATGCACCATCATAAGGACAAATAAAAGATTCTTTTTTTTCATAGTATCCGATAGTAAATTGTATTTCATTCTGAAAGCCAGCCGCCTCTCCCTCCTTCAGTCCCCAATGCACCGCTACACGCACAAAACTCACGTTCCGCAGTGTCTGACGGGACAAACGCCAACAGGTAAACAAGGTGACAGTCAATCCGGCCGGTTGACGCTCACAAAAGTAATCATTTATCTGAAACGACTGTCTCCGGCCGGAAAATTTCTGTAAAATTCTGTGCATGTCTGCTGCCTTTCCCTGCATTTCCCCTGCCGCGCCCGGCTCAGTCTTTCCCAGCTGCCGCCGCGAGGCCATCCCTCCGCCACGCCCGCCGGAATATCTTTTGGCAGGCAAAAGGAAAACACCGCGAAAAGGTGGGGAAAAACAAAACTAGGAACAGAAAAAACTGTCCTTACTTTAGAAAAAACTGTCGGCTGAATTGTTTTTTCTAAAGTAAGGATTGTTTTCGGGGCATCTCCGAGGAACGGTGGCGGGCGAACAGAGCTGCGATGTAGGGACGTACCGATGAGGTACGTCCGACGTGTCAATTCACCGGCGGATGCGTCAACAAAGGACCAGATACAACAAATTAACGGCCGTCGTTGAATAAACACCGGCACGAGATGGGAAACAACGGCACGCTGAATAAACGTCGGACGCACCTCATCGGTACGTCCCTACACCACAATCATTTTCGCACGTTCATCGGGATACATACAAAAAACACACGCAACGTTTCCCGCATGTTTCCAGGCACACCGATGCTCCTGCAATGCACGGACGCACCGCCGATGAACGGCGGAAAAACAGAACCCTGCCGGGCACACCGGCTGGGTGCGTCCGACAGGGTTATATGCGTGCGGCAGGTGATTCCCGACGCTATTTTTTCTTCCGCCCGCGAGCAGCCTGACCTGCCGGGGCAAAGGCCTTGCCCCGTCCGCGGTAGGCGGGAAGGGGCTACAGCTGGATTTCCGCCTTGGCGGGGTCGGCCTTGATGCCCTTGCTGTTGAAGAAACCGAAGAGGTCCTCGCCCAGGGCCAGACTCATGACGGCCACCGTGTTGTGGATGTCATAGCGGGTGATTTTCTTGCGGGAAATGAGGAAACGCTTCATCTGGAAATAACGGGCCAGGAAGTCGGGATGCTTCACGCGCAGGAGTTCGAAGATGTAGTAGGTCTTTCCCCAGTGGATTTCGCGCATGCCGGCAGCTTCCACCTTGTTGCCGTTGCGGTCGGTGCCGTCGAGGTCATACTTGTCCATGTTGGGGTCGAAGCGCCGGGCCGATTCAATCTGTGCGTTGATGCGCTTGAGGCCCTCTTCGGGATAGCCCATGTCGCACATGACGAGGTCGCCCACGTAGGTGGCAATCGGTTCGTTCCACACCTCGGGCAGGGGGAGCACCCAGGAGTGTACCGACTCGTGGGTGATGAATTCAATCATGCTGTCCTCCCGCTTGGGGAAGTCGCCCCACCAAACGGCGAGCGCGATGACGTCGCCCGAGGAGAATCCGCCGCCACCGGTGGCAAGGAGCGCGATTTTCGAGCCCATGCCGGGCGCCAGAGGCACACCCATGCGCCGCTCGATGACGGGAATGCAGCGCTCGGCAATGTCGGACATGGCGGAGGCGTAGGGCTTCATGTAGTCGTTATACATGAGGGTGAAGGTGGATTTCTGCTCCACGTGTTCCAGCTCGCCGATGCCACGCGAACCGAAGGGGCGGCCGGGCTTGACGGTCTTGCCGGAAGCGACGGTGCGGAGCACGGGCTTCCACACGTTGACGTTGATGGAGTCGGAGGCGTCGGGGTTGCTGCCGGCCAGCGAACGGGAGGCCACGAGCACATGCCCCTTGCCATATTTGGAATAGGCCATGAGGGGGCGCGCCTCGGCGTCCTCGATAATGGTGTTCCATTTCTTCGCCTCATCGAAGCGGAGCACCTGATGGCCGCCACCCTCCACCTGGCTGGCGGTGATACCCTTGCCCACTACCTTGAGCGGTGCAGCGGCATTGCCGTCCATCTGCGCGCCGAACACCTTGAGCAGGCGGTTCTGCGACTCGGCACCTGTGGAGGAAAGAATGACCACGCCGCCGCCCGACTTCACGAACTTCGTGATGGCAGCCACATCGTTCTCGTCGTAACCGATGCGGTTGTCACAACCCAGAAGCACCAGAAGGTTGGCGTTGGAGAAGTCGAAGTTGGAGAGGTTGCACCAGTTGGTGGCATAGTTCTGATTTTTCAGATACTGCGAGTGGAAGCGGTTGTCGGCATAGAAGGAAAACTCGTGGGCCAGGTCGGTCACCACATTGATTTTCTGTGCGCCGGCCGTCAGTCCCGACAGCAGCGCCATTGACAGTAACAGTTTGCGGTTCATTGTTTTTCAGTATATTTTTATTACCTTATTCTACAGTTTCTTCTTCCCGCCCGGGCCGGCGGAACCAGCCGGCATTAAGGTACGGGTGGGCTAAGTTAATGAAAAAATCCGTACCGGCACGAATCTGCCGGTTGAAAACACAAAGAACCGCGACACGGAAACTGGACGACGCCGGCAGCGGAGGCGCGCTACGCATATTCCTCCACCCTATACATATCGGGCACAAACGCACTCGGCTCCAGGGTTTCGAGCTCGTTGATGATGCGGTATTCCGCCGAATTCGCCCAGGCCCGGAAGCTCTCGTCCGGCTTGTAATGCCCGGCAAACCGGAGCAGCCGGCTCAGGTCGAAATCGTCGTCGACAATGCCTGCCCCACTCTTCATGGCGTCATGCGCATTGCATTCCTGCTCGATGTGTGCCGGCACCATCATCAGCGGCTTGCCCAGATACATGGCCTCGCAAACCGACTCGAAGCCCGCCGTGCTGGCATAGGCCTTACAGCCCGCCATCTGGCGCAGGAACTCCACATCGTCCAGCTGATAAAACGTCAGCGACGCATCGACCTCCTTGACGGCAGGCTCTCCCCATCTGTCCCAGAAAAAGCGCAGGGGGGTCTCCGGATGACGGCTGTGCCACCTCATCACACATTCCGAAAAGCCTGCATTGACCATATAGCCGTGAATGTAGTCGCCGGCCGTCGTTTTCTGCCTGAACACTTCCTGCCGCAACAGGGGAGGCACCACTCTGATTTTCCTCCTGGCGTCATCCTTCATCGCCCGGAAGGACAGCGCCAGATGCTCGCACGCTCCCAGAGCCGTCAGCCGTGAAAACAGATTCAGCAGTTTCAGGCTCCACCTGTGCCTGCCGGGCAAGTCGAAGTCCTTGTGCAGGAAGAGGTATTGATGGCCGATGCACACCTGCGGCACGCGGGGACGGTGGAAGAAATAGGTCAGCCCCGTGAGCAGTTCATAAAAGTTGATGACCACGTCGGCTCCGGTCTGCCTGATCCGCTCGTCAATGTAGCGCATGCTGGCTGCATATTCCGGCAGTTTCCTGACGTTATACCACACGCTGCGCGGAAGATTCACCCGCTTGTTGGCGGGAGTGGGAAGAAAATTCGGACTCAGGAACTGCCTTACGGGTGCCTGCACGCCACGGGTAAAGAAAGCGGGCAGACGGCGGCTTCCGCTTTTGCCGACAAGTATCTCAACCACCTCGTGGCCGTTACGGAGAAGGGCGTTTTCCAGCGTCATGGCCTGCGTGAGATGCCCACGCCCCTCGCCCTGAACGATAAACAGGAATTTCATGATGCAGCAGATAACAGGGTTAACTTTTCCGACGGATGCACAGATGCACGGATGTCGGCATAATGCACCACTTCCCATTGGCCGCCTTCGTCCTCGATGAGGGCGGAAAGGCTTTCCACCCAGTCGCCGGAATTCAAATAATGTATGCCGTCAATCATTCTGTTCTCCGGGTGGTGGATATGACCGCATATCACGCCGTCGCACTCGCGCTTGCGGGCAAAATCCACCAGTACGCGCTCAAAGTCGGAAATATACGAAACGGCCGACTTCACCTTCTGCTTGACGGCCTGCGACAGGGAGTAATAGGGCTTGCCGTGCTTTGCGCGATACCTGTTATACATGCCGTTGAGCCAGAGCAGCAGCGTATAGCCCACGTCTCCCAGTTGTGCCAGCCATTTCATTTCGGTGGTAACCCTGTCGAAGACATCGCCGTGGGTAACAAAATAATGACGCCCGTTGCTCTCAAGAACGTAGTCGCGGACAATGCTGATGTTGGAAAACTGCAATGGAACCAGATTGTCCAGAAAATCATCATGGTTACCGCGGACGTAAATCACCTCTGTGCCACATTTTTCCATCATCTTCATGATAATCTTGAAGAAACGGGTGTGCTCGGCTTTCCACTTCCTTACGCCGGATTTCTGCAAATGCCACCCGTCAATAATGTCGCCGTTCAGAATGAGGCGGTCACAATCCACGGTACTCAGGAAATCGCTGACTTCATCCACCTTTGAATGCGTCGTTCCCAAATGAATGTCTGACAAGACAATTGTTCTGTAATGCGGTCTTAGTTCCATTTTTCTTTCCATTTTGTGTGATACAAAAGAATGGAAACTATATTACAAAAGCATTTAATATTGATGAACATAATGATACATTTTCCATCCGCACACCGGCCT
>ENA-OZKZ01001008-OZKZ01001008.1-human-gut-metagenome-genome-assembly--contig:-NODE-1008-length-12266-cov-5.958726_pt1 | contig 12266 bp, 9 predicted proteins | sample MGYA00244828_ERZ653768 | MGnify/ENA primary metagenome ERZ653768 (study PRJEB26926, sample SAMN06165273) | human gut metagenome | biome: ENVO:00009003; feature: ENVO:2100002; material: ENVO:00002003...
GAGCCTTATCGTCGGCAGCGTCAGATGTGTATAAGAGACAGAACTTAGGTGTTGAAAAATGTAAAAATAAGGAATATAATTTATTATATATGAAATATATATGTTATGTGTGAATACGAAAAGGTGGATTGAATGGAAAAAGAATTAAAAAAGCAAAAACTTGATATGCTCAACGGCAGTATATGGAACAAACTGCCTGTTTTTGCCCTGCCGATTGCGGCAACGGGAATACTCGAACAGCTTTTTAATGCGTCCGATATAGCAATAGTCGGAAACTTTGCGCAGACCGACAAAACCGCAGCGGTAGCGGCTGTAGGAGCAAACAGCCCGATTATTGGTCTGATACTGAACTTATTTATCGGCATAGCGCTCGGCGCAAATGTTGTAATAGCAAATGCCATAGGACGAGATGACAAACAGACCGTACAAAAGGCGGTGCATACCTCAATGGTGGTGTCGGTAATCGGCGGTGTATTGGTTGCGATAATCGGCGAACTTATAGCCGAGCCACTTCTTACGGTGCTGAATGTACCCGACGATGTGCTTGAGCTTGCACTGTTGTACTTGAGAATATATTTTCTCGGAATGCCTGTCATACTGCTGTACAACTTTGAGGCGGCGATTTTCAGAAGTATAGGCGAAACCAAAATGCCGCTTATTGCGCTTACGCTGTCGGGAATTTTGAATGTACTGCTTAATCTGTTCTTCGTAATCGTACTTAAAATGTCGGTAAACGGAGTAGCAACCGCAACAGTGCTTGCAAATGTTGTGAGCGCAGGTATTCTTTATATAAAGCTCGTAAAAAGCGACAAATACATAAAAGTAGAATTTAAAAAGCTAAGAATAGACGGAAAAGTCTTTGCGAAAATTATGCAGATAGGACTTCCCGCAGGAATACAGAGTGCGGTGTTTGCGGTTGCGAATATTGTAATTCAAGGTGCGATTAACAGCCTCGGCACCGTTGTAATTGCGGCGTCAAGTGCGGCATTCAACATAGAGATTATCGCTTACAATGTAATGAACTCGTTTAGTCAGGCTTGCACAACATTTGTCGGACAAAACTTTGGTGCAAATAAAATTGACCGTTGTAAAAAAACTCTTTTCCTCTGTCTTATTGAGGACGCAATTGCATCGGGCACGGCAATACTTATAGTGCTTATAACAGGAAAATTTTTGCTGTCAATATTCAACAACAACCCCGAAGTAATAGAAATAGGCTATACAAGACTTGTAATTATTTTTATAGCTTACATATTCTCAATGCTGTATGAGGTAATGTCGGGATACTTAAGAGGATTCGGATTTTCGCTTGTTCCTGCAATTCTCACTACCGTAGGCGTATGTGTGCTGCGAATAATATGGATAAATACCGTATTCCCCGCAAACAGAACTTTTGTAACGATAATGACCGCTTACCCTGTCAGCTTAGCTACAACGGCATTGCTGATATTTATAGCGTTGATTATCTACAGACCGTCAAAAAGATTTGCAAATAAGGGTAAAGAAAAAATGTAATTGATTGATAAAGCAATCTGCTAAAATGTAATTTACCGATATTACTCCATCATTTACAACAGAACCAAATATAAAAAAGCACAACAGCCTCTTGATGTAAAAACACCGAGAGGCTGTTGTTTTATATAAGGGAAATGAGTGGATAGCAAATTAATTTTTAAATGCCGAAAGAATAAGTCTTATACCGTATGTCATAAGCAAAATGCCCATAAACAGTCCGAGTGTTTGCGCTGTGAATATAAGATTAAATATTCCGTATAAGCCTGCAAGCAGTACGAGCACTCCGCATATAAGCGGAAGTACCCATACACTTGAACCTGATTTTTTAACCTTGAATGATGTTGCTATAGAGGAGATTCCGTCTACAATAAGCCATACCGCAAAAATCGCAAGGATTAATATATCAAACATCACTCTTATGCCGGGCATAAACATTGCGAGCGCAGACACAACCGCCGCAGCTATGCCTGCTATAAGACCTAAAGTTCCCATTAAAGCTTTTTCTTTATTATTACCGTCGTTGCGTGAAACTGCATACGAAACAATTGAGGAAATTCCCCATAATCCGAGAATTATCGTTACAATCCAACCGATGTTAAGAAATGTAAGTCCGGGATAAAATATGCAATAAATTGACGCAAGAACAGTCAAAATACCCAAAATACAATTAAATACTTTCATAGTCACCTCATATGTTTATTGTGAATAAAAAATAATAATATAACAAAAGCAAGCAATGCAATGCACAACAGCAAGGCTATCAGCAAATATGTTTGTGTTCCCGTTACCATACTCGTGTTATCCTGTACGGGTACGGTCGGGACTGTGGAATACGGTTGAGTTGTCGGTGATAAAATGTTAGCCGTAATCTGCGTACTGCCCTCATCCCTTGCCGTTACCGAAACGGTAGCCGTTATAAAGACTGCGGCAATCACCGTACAAACCGCAATTGCGCTAAGCAATTTTTTAAAATCAGTCATTTCATAATCATATTGTTACAATTGAGCTGTGGAATGTCATTGTACCGCTGTAATCGCCTGCAATAGCGTCAAGGTCTTGTCCGTAGAGTGCCTGCTGATTAAGTACAAGTGTACCCTCCTGAACCTGACCCTGTGAATCGGCGCTGAAGGTTGTAAAGTGGAAACCTTTTGCTCCCGGAGCACCTGCGTCATTGATAGGGATTTTGTCGGCAACATTATCGTCATTTACTTTTTCCGAATAAATATCATACTTAATTTTGAACGGGTTGGTTGCGTCTTTCTGCGTAATGTAGAACTTATCGTCAATGTCCTGACCGTTAATATAAACAGATACAAAGTTGTTATCGTTAAGTTTAAGTTCTGTTGCAGTCACATCAAAGTTGAGATACTTGTTGCTCTGTGTATCTGTCTGCGGCTGTGCAAGAGTGCCGAAATCAACCATATCGGGGATTGTAATAACATAGCTTACATCTCCCGGTTGTGTACCCTCAATTCTTGCGGTAACTTCTGTGGAAGAATCGGGATTTTCGTTTGTAAGGGTTGCCGCCGATGCGGAAACCACGCCTGTTGCGGCGAGCATAGCCGCAATAATTGCCGATATAAATTTTATTTTTTTCATATAAACACTTCTTTCTTTATTTTTACCGAATTTATCGGTATTTTACTTAACTTTAAGTGTGAACTCCGATTCCGCCGAATTGAGTTTTTGATGCGAATCGTCAAGAGTTACACATTCATACAAAACCATTGCTTGATACTCGCCTTTCTCAAGCGACTTTAAAAGCGGTACATCTGTAAGACCGCTGCCGGGTTCAAGCAAATCCGATTTATAAAGCACAGTTCCGTCGGAAAGTCTTAGCGTTGCGTATAAGCCGCAGGTGTTTGACTTTGGATTGCCGATACTGATGTGCAGAGAGGTATCGCCCGCATTCATTTCAGCAGTGCTGTAGCCGGGTATCTGCACGCCTGTTTTTTTGGTATTGTCACTGCCTTTTGAGTTTTCGTCTATGCCTGTATCCCAATCAGTGCGTACCTCCCCTACCACACCCTGTGTGGGTGCGGCAGGTTGAGAGTTTATGTTATTGTAGATTAATACTGCGCTTAGCGCTCCGATTGCAACAATAAGTGCCGCTATAATTGCAATATATATTTTTTTATTTTTCAATGCGTCCTCTTTTCTTCAATACAGCAAAGGCAAGCAAAGCGATAATTGCCGTAAATGAAATTGTATAAATCACGGTTGCGCCCGTTTTTATTGTTGTAATGCATTTACGGTTACGGCTGTAATCGGAAGAGCCGTTAAAAGCATAAGCACACAGGGCAACACTCGAAATACGCTTTGCTTTTTTCTTGATTTTAATAAAAATCTCTCCTTTATGCCCAAGGGTCATTCGAAGCGGGAGTTCGTATGTCGGAGAGTGCAAGATTGCGCCACAAGAACCATTGATCGCCCTTTCTGCGAAGCTCAATCGGGCGAGGTGAGTCCGCTCCCGACGACTGAACCTGAACCTTTGCATAACCCTCGCTCTGATAGGTATATGCATACTCGGAAACGGTTATTTTGTACGGAACATTCGGTGTATAATCGTTCTTCACGGATGAACCCTCAAAATACGAGCGAGGAATATATCCCCTGCCCTTGATTCTGTCACGCAAAAACTGAATATCCATCCCGTTCATCGGCTGAGGTCCTTTTAATACATTGAGCATTTCTATTGTGTTTTCCGGACTTTCATCATATTCAAGCAACACAAGCATTGCAAATGCCGCTGTTGAAAGAGGTGACGAAAAGTCAAGCTCCGGCATTTTTTTGAGTTCATCTGCATTTTTCGGATAATCGGCAAATACAAATGTTTTGCTTTTGTACATTGCATTGTTTACTGCTCCCGAAACAGCATTTGAAACACTGTTTTTTACAGTCTGATTTGTCATATTTTTTAAGCTGTCAAATATACCCATAAATAGTACCTCCTTATTAAAGTGCGGCAGGTTGAGAGTTTATGTTATTGTAGATTAATACTGCGTTTAGCACTCCGATTACAGCAATAAGTGCCGCTGTAATTGCAATATATTTTTTTATTTTTCAATCCGTCCTCTTTTCTTCAATACAGCAAAGGCAAGCAAAGCGATAATTGCCGTAAATGAAATTGTATAAATCACGGTTGCGCCCGTCTTTATTGTTGTATTGTCAATCTGTGTATTGCCTGTGTTGCTAGCGCCGCTTGACGAGGTTTCCACAAGTGCAAAATCAGTCGGCTGTGATAATGTAAACACTGCTTTTCCGTTTTCAAAAGAGTCGGGCTTTATGTATTTTATGCCGCCGTCGCCGTCAAGTACCGCAAGGCTTACATTTTTGCCGCTTACCGGCAAGGTGAGTTTTAAATTATTGTCACACCAAAATTCCGCAAATGCAGAGTTTCCGTTATTGTCTGAAAGTGTGCCCTTGTAAAAATCAAGAATTTTTCCGTCCTTAATAAGCGACTCGAATTTTTTATACTGTTCGTCATCTGTTGAATAAGCAGTGTAGCTTACATTGAGTGACGAGTGCATATTGCCCGAAAGAGTAATGCCGTTGCCTACAGATTTAACGCTGTACTTTAGGAAGCTGCCTTTGATGTACGGATAACCTCTGTTAAAGTCAGAGCAAATAAAGTTTATGCTGTCATCTGTAACACTGTTTAACTTATCCGCAAGGCTTGCACTTGCCATTTCAACCGTTCTTTCGTATGCAATATTTGTACTGTCGGCTTTTGCCTGTGAATCAGTGCCTACTGCATTGAGTGAATTTTGTGCTGTGTAAAATACATTCTTGACTGTTACACCGTCAGTTTCCGCAATGCCGTTCAAGCCGACAATCGAACCCTTTGCAGAATTGATTTTGCAAAGTACATTGCCGCAGTTATAGGAGCTTTCGATTTTGCCGCTGTTCTTGCCGACTAAACCGCCTGCAACTGTTGAAGTATCGAGTCCTGTCTTGCCTGTGTTTGCACAACCGTAAATTTTGCCTGTGTTAATTGCCGAAATACCGCCGCACTCGTTGCCCTTTACGATTGAGCAATTTCGTGTGCCTGTAATTTTACCGTTGTTAATACCCGCAACACCGCCGCAGACATCTGCGTTAAGAATCGAGTTAAGATCCGATGCGTTGATTTTTAAATTTTTGATAAAGATTGTACCCGATACAGCGTTTATACCGCTTACGCAATGGTCAATCACACCGTCATTTACAGCCGCAATTCCGCCGCCTGTTTTTGCACTGTCCTTAAAGTCGCAGTCATAAACGAACAAATCTTTTACAATGCCTTTTTCTCCGATAAATTCAAACAGTCCGCCGTACTCGCCTGCGGAAATATTAAGTGCGCCTATGCTGTAGCCGTTGCCGTCAAATGTGCCGTTAAACGGTTTGTTTTCAGCAACAGAGCCGATTCCCTGTGCCCAGCTTGAATTTTCATCTGCGTAAATATTATTTACAAGAATATAATTCTTGTCGCCGTATCGCTTATAATCGGTTCTTACAACCTGTGAAAGTTTTACAAGGTCGCTGTAGGTTTTTATAATAAATCTGCCGTCGTCGTCCTTGTCAAACTCATCGGGTGTTCTCTCAAAGTTTGAATATGTATTGTCAAAGTCCGCATAATAAACCGTACCGCCGTTAAATACGGGGTAATCGTCAGGAGTAAGACCGTTGTCTATGTTCTGATACCAAGCCTGTGTGCCGTCGGTAACACCGTTGTTGAGTTTAAATGCAACTTCACCGCACTTAAATTCGGAAATTGTTTTTTCGTTTGCCGATAACCCCAACTTGCTGTCTGTACCGAACGGAGTGTTTCCCGTATCTTTGTTGTAATAATTGTTTGAGATATTCGACTTGTTAAAATTCCTTGCCCAACCGATAATTGCGCCGCAATGACTGCCGCTGTCGTTATCGCTTATCTTTGCGTAATTGTAACAGTTTTCAATTGTCGGGTTTGTATTGTTAAGGTAGCCGAGAATACCGCCGACATATGCGCCGCTTTGCGTTGCTGTAACTGTGCCTAAGTTTGCGCAGTTTTTAACTCTTGCGCCGCCGTTTGAGTAAGCTATTACGCCGCCGATACAATCGGAAGAATTATTGAGGTGAATGTTTCCGTAGTACATACATTTCTCAATATCTGTTTTATCATTTCCTACAGAGCCGATAATGCCGCCTGCGTGCGTTACCTGCGAACCGTATTTGTCATTATTTATATTTACATAAGAAACTACATTTTTGACAGAACCCAAATTAATGTAGCCGACAACACCGCCGATATGACTTGCGGAATTTTTGACTGTAATGTCGCCGTAAACCGTAATATTGGAAACACTGCCCTCATTTACAGAACCGAAAAATCCTGTGTAATCTGAAGCCTTGCTTATATTAAGATTTAAAATACTGTGTCCTTTGCCGTTAAAATTGCCTTTATAATTATTGACAGGCGCCCATTCCTTATTTTCAAGGTCAATGTTTGCGGCAAGTTCTGCGTTTGCACCTGCATTTTGCTTATCAAAATCAGCATAGCTGTGGTCGCCGTTTACAAGTGATGAGAACCAGAAAAGCTGACCTGCGTTGTTTATCATATACACATCGGTGCTCTTATTATAAACGGCAGGCTGATACTGACCGCAAATTGTGCAAAAGCCCTTTTCATTATATGTATGAGTGTGTTGGGATACAAAGTTTGTCATATAAATTCTTTCGCTTAGCTTTGCGTCAATATAGTTTGCCATAACAAAACCAATGCTTTGTATAGCGCTTGATGTGGCAGGCTGTGACAAAAAGCTGTCCTCCATAAGCGACCTGTTAACTATTCTTGGCTGATTAATATTATCCTTAGCACCCGAATAGTTAAAAAGATAATTTCCTTGCTCGGTATATTTATTCTTAGTAGCATCGGAAATTGTGCTGTAAAAATAAAGGAGTTTTGTATCTGCGTCGCGCTCGCCGTAATTATCCTGTACATAAATATTGCTGTTTCCTACACGAACGGCATTTTTATTAAGAGAATAATCATTATCGTCCCATCTGCTTGCATCCATACCGAAAGCGTCCATTACAGAAAAGCCTAAATCTTTGCTTTCTGCTTTTTTTATGTAACTGTCCGAAAAATCAAGTCTGCGAATAAATACAATTTTTCCTCTTACATCCTTGAGCTTAGGCGAATACTCACTTCCGCCCTTCTGCGGTTTGTAAATCGGATAATTTTTATTATTCAGATATTGCTTTAAAACAATATCACCGATAATTTCGTCGCTGCCGTTTGAATCTCCTTTCAAGGTCATCACAACAGTTTCGTAAGGATGTTCTTTAAGAAAATCTTTGGCAGTGTCCATTATGTTACGCAGAGTCATATCACTGCCGTCCCTGTTGTGGCAGTCGTAATAATTCAATCCGTGAATAATAGTAGGATTACTGTCTTCGTTAATTGATTTTCTTCTGTTAATTCTTATGTCCCATGCTCTTACTCCCGAATTAAGCTGTTCGTCGGGATAAAGCTGCTGACAACATACTTTTGAAACCTGTTCTGCGACATCAGTCATATAAGTTGCGCCTGTGTCATGCGTTCCGGGCATATTAACCTCTGAAAGATACATATCATCAGGCAAATGTGACATCCAATTGCCGCTGTTTATTGCATAGCTTTTATCGGTTTTGTTTTTTACATCTTCGGCAGTATATGAATTTAATGAATTCATGTTAAGAAATTTCAAATCCCACTTAAAAGCTTTTTTGGAAAGAATAAGTTTTACATCATTGTTATCGTTTTTATTTTCATATCCCTCAATCGAAAGATACAGCTTGTTGCCTACATTATAAATGTAATAAACATTAGCTTCGGAATCAACAGGAATAAATCTCCAAAGCTGACTCAAATGATTGTCGCCTGAATTATTCCAAACATGAATAACAGCCTTATCGGGGTTATTCGTACCGTCTACATCCCATACGGCGTCATACGAGAGTGACGGATCATAAATGTTATACGGAACATTCTCGTTAATATCATAACTTCTCAGTCTGTAAGCTCTTCTTGAGCTGACCCATTCCGCAGTAATTTTAGGAGTTGTGCCGGTGTAATAAAGCTGCAGGCAATTACCTTCAACTTTTGCGTCATTATTTACATTTACATCACTGATATAATCTTTTGGATAAAGCATAAAAACAGGAGCGTTTTCCTGCGGCCTTATTTTATTGGAATCACCGCCGGGAATCTGCTGTTCTCCGAAATTTTCGGATACATCATCCGTAGCCCTAACAACCCACTCTGTTTTTTTAGATGTCAATGCAATTTTTGATTCTTGTTTATAAGCATTATTCTCCGTACCGACATAAAGATTGTTGTTTTTTTGGTCGGTAATTTTAGCAATTATGTAGTATGTATCTGCTTTGTTCGGTACAGGCTCAAATCTGAAATATTGATTATCATTTTTCAATGTGTCGTCCCATTGATGAATAACATTACCTACCTCCGACTTTTTATGTTCAACATCGAGCCATTTTTTAAAATCATCACATTTTATACCGTAATAATCATCTTTTTGCTGAAGCTTCATCTTACATTGCTTACCGCCGAGATAATCAAGATGAGCTACATTTGCTCCATATCCTGTACCGTTGATGTTCCAACGGAACTCGTTGCGGGCAAGCGGCTTATCGGTGTCATTATCAGGCAAATTAAGATAAATATAATACAGCTTGGCTGTATCAAACTTTGCCGATTTTGAGGCGTCCATACTTTTTGGCTCTGCCGCATTTGCAGTCACTGCAAAAGTGCCGAGCGTAATAATCGCTGTGAGCAGCAGTGCCGTGAACGATTTAGTCAGTCTGATTGCTTTGTTCATTTGTTTCCCTTCTTTAACAATATTTTTATTTTTTATAATTATACCTATATTTTGCGGTTTATTCTATACAAATAGCACGAATTGCAGAAATCCGTCACAAATTGATATGCAAAGACAAGATTTTTACAAAAAAATGTGGTACAATGTTGAATATAGTTATATCATACCGAGGGGATTACAATGCGCATTGCTGTTATTGACGATCTGAAAAGTGACAGACAATTGCTGATAAGCAGGCTTAACAAGTTACTTTCGGATAATAGCATTAACGGAGAAATATACGAATTTGAAAAAGGAATTGATTTTATAAATGCCTCAAAGCAAACTGCATTTGAAGTTGCATTTATGGATATTTACATAGATAAAGAAAACGGAATAGAAATTTCAAAACTGCTTAGAGAATTTGATAAGGAATGTATCCTGATTTTTACAACCACTTCGTCGGACTATGCACTCGAGGGCTTTAAAGTAAGGGCATTTGACTACCTTGTCAAACCATATACGACAGATGAACTTAAAATTGCATTCACGGATATTTTAAACCGCCTGCCGTCATCGGACAAATATATAGAAGTAAAAGTAATCGGCGGCACACAGAGAATCAGGCTGAATGAAATAATCTACGCCGAACATTTTAAGCACTGCATCAACATATACAAAAGCGACTGTGCAACCACCGTGGTTCGCAGTACATTTGCGGAGTTCAGCAAACAGCTTGAAAGCGACGAACGATTTTTTATGTGCAACCGTGGAGTAATTCTTAATTTTGATTACGCAAGCGATTTTGACGGAACGGAATTTATACTGAACAACGGAGTGAGAATTTCGGTCAGCCGAAGTCTTACAAAATCCGCAAAAAGTCGGTTCGCCGATTTTATCTTTAACAAGAGGTGATATTGTGACGGAAATGCTACGACCTATGCTTGAGCTTGCCGTGCTGATACCCGGCACTTTACTTGCATACCTGCCTATGAAAGAGCATTTAAAAATAAAAATGGGCGCATTGACGGCAATTTGGCTGTCAACACTCCTTATGCTTTGCATAGTGGGCGGACTGTTTTGTTATTCGTTTGAAATAAAAACAATTTCTTTAATCCTGCCTGCCTTTATGCTTATGACCATTGCCTACTGCGCAACGCTTAGGACATCTATATTGAAATCCGCAAATATTGCACTTGCCGTGTGCGGCGTTTATGCCTGCCTTGCAAGCATAACACGAGCCATTGACTCAATAGTTTATCCTAAAAATATCGAGCCTTGGTTCGGGCTTACGGGCGGAATTGTTTTCAATATTTTTTGCTGGATATTTGTAATGCTTGCGTTTTACCCTGCCTCTCACGCAGTATGCGACCTAATAGACGACGAAAACATTGCTCACACATGGTATGCGTTCTGGATATTGCCCACTGTTTTTATCGCCATAAACATATTTATAATACCGTGGAATCCAAACATTCTGCATACAGGAAGAATTATGCAGGGATATATTGTAATCTGTTGTACGATGCTCGGTTTGCTTTTGCTTTTTTACGCTCTGTTTTACATAATGGCAAAAAGCCTTAATAACAATCACAAGCTCACGCAGGAAAACACAATTCTGTATATGCAGCAAGAGCAGTACAACACGCTTAATAAGGCGATTGAAGAAACCCGACATGCCCGTCACGATATGCGGCATCATCTGTCGATTCTTAATTCGTTTGTTAAACGAAAAGATTGGGCAGAACTTGAAAATTATTTAAGCAAAATGAGCAAGAGTATTCCGAGTTCGGAACTCAAGCTGTGCGAAAACAATGCGATTGACGGAGTAGCGGGGCATTATTATCATAGGTATAAAGATTTGGAAATACCGTGTGTATTCAAGCTCGAACTTCCAAAAGAACTTTCCGTATCTGAAATTGATATTTGCCTTGTGCTCTCTAATTTGCTTGAAAATGCGCTTGAGGCAAGTATGCGAACCGCACCCGACAAACGAAGAATAACCGTGTTTGCAAGAATGCACTCGGATAATGTAGTGCTTATTAAAGTAGAAAACTTCTACAACGGAGTTGTAAAAGAAAAGAACGGAATTTTTGAATCAAGCAAACACAGCGGCGAAGGCATCGGCACACAATCCGTCCGTCGCATAGCCGAAAAGGGCGGCGGCTACTGCCGTTTCACGCAAAAAGACGGCATCTTCACCGCCGATGTAATGCTTAGAGGAAATAGTAAATAGTTACAGGAAAATAAAAAGCACAGACTTTCGTTATTTTGAAAAGCCTGTGCTTTTTAATTTTAATACTGAATTTTATTCATATCCCCTTATTCTTACCGCAAGAACCGTTTTTTAAATTTTCCGGTAAAAATCGTTTATTATGATTTTGTGAAGATTTTAATATTTTGTTAAAAGCTGACGTTGCACTCAAACCAAGTGTGTCCAACAGTTTTTGCGAGTTTATATTTGCCGAATTTTTGAAATTCTGAAATCAAACAGTCGGATTGTTCTTTACTTGTAAAAGCGTATTCAGCTGATATAAGCACAAACTTCTCTTTAAATTTGTGCTGCACATCCCAATCTCTGTCCCAAAGATGCTTATCATCGTGAACTTCATTATTCGGTTTCGGACTGAATTTCATATTATTAGTTTCGTAAAATCCATTATTATCGGGTATATAAATTTTATCTTTTCTTTTTTCCAAAATATTTTGAAGGTATTCTTTATATTCTTGAATATTGTTATCATCATCTCCTTCAATATTGATAATTCCCTTTGATTTATCTATAATAACACATCTTCCATATTGTGTTGTAAAAAGGAAATCATTATCTTCATAATTCAATCTACACATATTTTTTACTTTTTCATTAGTAAGAGTCATATTTTTTCTAACAACTATTTCTGATTTCATATTAACTCTCCTTTATTTTTT